>JYMV01026857.1_pt1 | contig 50780 bp, 54 predicted proteins | sample 338911 | NCBI WGS metagenome assembly JYMV01 (sample SAMN03354496, study PRJNA234377) | hydrothermal vent metagenome | biome: Deep sea; feature: Hydrothermal plumes at the Eastern Lau Spreading Center, Western Pacific Ocean; material: Seawater | place: Tonga | collected 2009 | depth 2000 m m | reverse complement strand
GAGACGCTAGAAGAAAGAGAGCGTAACGAAACATTTAGCGTTATTGATCAACAGTTGGATGCGGTTATTGATTTGGCAGGTATTGAGACGTTTGCCAAAGCAGTGATTGCCTACGAGCCCGTTTGGGCTATTGGCACTGGAAAAGTGGCAACAGATGATCAAGCGCAAGAAGTACATGCGTATATTCGCAATAAGTTGGCTCAGTTAGATGCTAGTATTGCTGAGAACATGCAAATTTTATACGGCGGTAGTGTGAAGCCAGATAATGCGGTTGCATTATTTGCAATGCCTGATATTGATGGCGGCCTTATTGGCGGTGCTTCACTTGATGGTCAGGCCTTCCTATCGATTTATCAATCAACAAAATAATTTAGAAAGATTACATTCTTATGGATCAGATATTAATTATCACGCATGTAATCATCAGTTTGATGATTATTGTTCTGGTGATGTTGCAGCAAGGCAAGGGTGCTGATGCTGGTGCTGCTTTTGGCGGCGGCGGCGGCGGTGCTTCTGGCTCCTTGTTCGGAGCTAGTGGAGCAACATCATTTTTATCAAGAACGACGGCTATTTGTGCTGTTATCTTTTTTTCTACCAGTTTGGCATTAGCTTTTTTAAGTGGTTATGAAGGCGAAGTAACCGATATTATGGATGATATTACGACTTTCAGTGAAGAATCGGGAAGTTTGGATGCTGTTGCAGAACCCGATGTTTTTCTTGAGGATATGCCGATTATCGTTGATGATGATATGCCTATGGTTCTGGATTCGGAAACAACAAGTGTTGAGATAGATAACAGTAATGGTGCTACAGATGATCTACCTATTGAAGCTAACTAAGCTGGGTTGCACTTTTAGTTAAGTTGTTTAACGAGGCCGATGTGGTGGAATTGGTAGACACGCTATCTTGAGGGGGTAGTGGCGTAAGCTGTGCCGGTTCAAGTCCGGCCATCGGCACCATAAAAGATAAAAATCCGGATTTTTGATAGATCCGGAATTTTTTTAATTCAATATAGGACTAAATTAGTACTATATAGATGAGGTGAGTATGCTTCGATTGAGTAAATTAACTGATTATGCCACGGTATTGTTAGCGTATATGGCTAAAACAAACAGCCATTTACATACCGCTGTGGAATTATCAGAAGCAACAGCTATTCATTTACCCACGGTCAGTAAGGTCTTGAAAGTACTGTCAAAAGCGGGACTAGTATACGCTACGAGAGGCTCTAAAGGAGGGTACCAATTAGTACAGGTAGCTGAACAGATAACCGTTGCTAGCATTATTGGTGCACTAGAAGGACCTATTACTATTACGGAATGTAGTTCGGAAACGCATGATTGTAAACAAGCCAGTGCCTGTGAGATGAAAGGCAATTGGGGCGGGGTTAATCGAGCGATTGTTAATGTTTTAGAGTCTATAACATTGGCGGATATGATGGTTTCACAACAGCAGTATAGTTCAAAAGAAATTCAAGTTTCGTGGCAAGGTTTAAGCCGTTAGCGGTGGAGAAGAAAATGACGTCAAGCACAAAAGAAATTGAACAATTAATTGGCAAAGAGTATGACAAAGGTTTTGTAACCAACTTAGAGGCAGACACTTTTTTGCCCGGGTTAAATGAAGAGGTAATAGCGGCTCTGTCGGCTAAGAAAAATGAACCTCCTTTTATGTTGGAGTGGCGTTTAAAGGCTTATCGGCATTGGTTGACCATGACGCCTCCTGAGTGGGCTTTTGTTAATTTTAAGCCGATAGATTATCAGCAGATAAGTTATTATTCGGCCCCTAAGCAGAATGAAAAATTAAAAAGTCTCGATGAAGTTGACCCAGAGTTATTAGATACCTATAAGAAATTAGGCATACCGCTAGAGGAACAAGAACGGCTTGCCGGCGTGGCGGTTGATGCGGTTTTTGATAGTGTTTCTGTTGCGACAACTTTTAAGGGAAAGTTAAAAGAAGTCGGTGTTATTTTTTGCCCGATCTCTGAGGCAATTCAAGAATATCCTGAATTGGTAAAACAGTATTTAGGCTCGGTGGTTCCGCAAGAAGATAACTTTTATGCGGCCCTGAATTCAGCAGTTTTTACCGATGGATCATTTGTTTATATTCCTAAAGGTGTTCGCTGTCCGATGGAATTGTCCACTTATTTTAGGATTAATGCCGCTAATACAGGGCAGTTTGAGCGCACCTTAATTATTGCTGACGAGAGTAGTCATGTGAGTTATCTCGAGGGTTGTACAGCACCGATGCGAGATGAAAACCAGCTACATGCAGCCGTTGTTGAATTAGTTATCTTGGATAATGCACAAATAAAATATTCAACAGTACAGAATTGGTATCCTGGCGATAAGGACGGAAAAGGCGGTATTTATAACTTTGTAACCAAGCGGGCAGATTGTCGAGGCGTTAATTCAAAAGTATCGTGGACGCAAGTTGAAACGGGTTCTGCGATTACTTGGAAGTACCCCAGTTGTGTTTTAACGGGTGATAACTCAGTGGGTGAGTTTTATTCGGTAGCACTAACCAATAATTATCAACAAGCAGATACCGGTACAAAAATGATACATGTGGGTAAAAATACCCGGAGCACGATTATTTCAAAAGGTATTTCGGCCGGTAAGGCACAGAATTCATACCGAGGTTTAGTTAAGGTTTTGAAAAGTGCGGAGAATGCTCGAAATTATACGCAGTGTGACTCACTGTTGGTGGGTGATCGTTGCGGTGCGCATACTTTTCCTTATATAGAGGTTAAGCAACCTTCAGCGACTGTGGAACATGAGGCGACGACGTCAAAGATCAGTGAAGATCAATTGTTTTTTTGTCAGCAGCGCGGGTTGTCTCCAGAAGATGCGGTATCACTGATTGTGAATGGCTTTTGTAAGGAAGTTTTTAAGGAATTGCCCATGGAGTTTGCAGTAGAAGCACAAGCGCTCTTAGGAATTAGTCTTGAAGGCTCGGTAGGTTAAGAACAGATATTAATAAACGCTCTTTTTGATGAGCGGTTTTTATAATGGTAGTAAATCAGTTGGTTAGAAAATTAATTTAGTGGAATACGATAAAGGTAATTATATGCTCGTTATAAAAGATCTACAGGTCAATATTGGAGACAAACCTATTTTGAAGGGTATTAGTCTTGAAATTAAAGCCGGTGAGGTTCATGCCATTATGGGACCTAATGGGTCTGGAAAAAGTACTTTGTCGCATGTTTTAGCGGGTAAAGAGGGATATACGATTACCGGTGGGAGTCTTGCAATGGAAGGGCAAGATTTAGCAGAGATGGCACCTGAAACAAGAGCGAGGGAAGGGTTGTTTTTGGCATTTCAGTACCCGGTTGAGATACCCGGTGTAAGTAATATTTATTTATTAAAGGCTGCGTTAAATGCTATTCGTAAGCATCGAGGACTGAGTGAAGTCGATGCGTTGGATTTTTTAACTCTGGTTAAAGAGAAGATTAAATTACTAGGGATGGATGAGAAATTCCTGTATCGGTCTGTTAATCAAGGTTTTTCTGGCGGTGAGAAAAAGCGTAATGAAATCCTTCAGATGGCAGTAATGGAGCCGAAGATGTGTATCATGGATGAAACTGATTCAGGGCTTGATATTGATGCTTTACAAATTGTGGCGGCAGGCGTGAATTCATTACGCTCAGAAAAAAGGTCATTTTTAATGATTACCCATTATCAACGTTTATTAGATTATATCGTGCCTGATGTGGTTCATGTGTTAGCCGATGGACGGATTGTTAAGACCGGAGGTCCTGAGTTGGCATTAGAATTAGAGCAAAAAGGATATGGTTGGATTGGGCAGGTAGAATAATGGCGAGTGCTGTGAGTTCATTAAAAAAATATGTCGAAGAGTACGATGAAATTAAATCGACTTTACCGGGACAAGAATTGGATTGGCTCGTGCAGTTGCGCCAGCAAAGCTTAAATCAGTTTTCGACACGAGGCTTTCCAACGATACGCGATGAAGATTGGCGCTATACCAATGTTACGCCATTAATAAAAAAATCCTTTCAATCGGTGGTAGCAAAACCCAGCACAGCAGTCGTGCCCGAGCAGATGGATAACTATTATGTACCTGACTGTTGGCAGGTTGTTATTGTTGATGGTCGTTTTTCAAATACCCTGTCAAAGTTAGACGGTTTGCCTGAAGAAGTGGCTGTTATGGCTTTATCGGATGCGTTAATCAAGTGTCCAGATAAAGTAAAAAGTTATTTAGGTCAGGCGGTTGAGAATGAAGATCATGGTTTTATTCATTACAATACAGCATGGTTTTCTGAGGGTTTATTTGTCTGGATTCCTCAGCAAGTAAAAATGAAGCAGCCCTTGCAACTCGTTCATGTGGTTACGCAAGAAAATGTTGCGACCGCCACGCGTAATCTTATTGTTGCCGAAGCGGGTGCTGAAGGGGTGGTAATTGAAAGCTATTTTGGTAGTCAGGCACAAGCTTATTTAACGTCTTCAATTAGCGAAGTTTTTGTCGCTGAGAATGCGCATTTAACGTTATATAAGCTACAAAATGAAGCCAGTAAGGCTTTGCATTGCAGCGGAGTCTATAGTCAGCAGGAAAAGCATTCAACTTTTAATTATTTCGACTTTTCTTTTGGGGGTCTTATAGCGCGCAATGAATTACACGTTAATGTAGGGTTTGCTGCGGCGTGTGATTTGAATGGTTTGTTTGTAGGCAGTGGGCGTCAGCATTTTGATAATCATACTTGGATAAATCATTTACAGCCTCACGGTTCGAGTCGTGAGTTGTTCAAAGGTATCCTAGATGGCCGTGCTCGAGGGGTTTTTCAAGGTTGTGTTAAAGTCTTTGAGAATGCACAAAAAATTGATTCAGAAATGCATAATCATAATTTGTTGTTATCGGATAATGCTGAGATTGATACGAAACCACAGTTAGTAATCTATGCAGATGATGTGAAGTGTGCCCATGGTGTAACAGTGGGGCAGTTAGACGACGCCTCTGTTTTTTATTTGCAGTCGCGTGCCGTTTCTGAGGAAGAGGCTAAAGATATGCTGACTTTTGCTTTTGCGAATGAAATGGTTGATCAGATTAAAGTCAGTAGCTTTAAAAGCTATATTTTGGCGTTGTTGTTACAAAGGTTCCCACAAGGTAGCATCGAGCAGGAATGGTTATGAGTGCATTGGATGTGCTTAGTATTCGTAAAGACTTTCCGATTCTTACGCAGAAAATCAGAGAGAAACCCTTAATTTATTTAGATAATGCGGCAAGTAGTCAAAAGCCAGATTCGGTTATTGATGCAATCAGTAATAACTACCGCTTTGATTATGCCAATATACACCGAGGTGTACATACCTTGAGTCAGCGTTCGACTGATAGCTTTGAAGGTGCCCGTGAAAAAGTAAGGGTTTTTTTAAATGCTGAGAGTGTAAAAGAAATTATATTTATACGCGGGGCAACGGAAGGTATTAACCTAATAGCGCAAACGTATGGGCGCTCTAATATCGGTCAAGATGACGAGATTATTATTACCGCGATGGAGCATCACGCTAATATTGTGCCCTGGCAGATATTGTGTGAGCAAACGGGGGCGCGCCTACGGGTAGTGCCGATGACGGAGCGGGGTGAGTTAATTTTAGATGACTATAGGTCATTGTTTAATTCCAAAACGCGATTGGTCTCGATTGCACATATGTCGAATGCCTTAGGGACGGTTAACCCGGTTGCAGAGATGATTAAAACAGCCCATAGCCATAATGTACCGGTTGTTTTAGACGGTGCTCAGTCAGCGCCACATATGACGACTGATGTTCGTGCATTGGATTGTGATTTTTATGTTTTCTCAGGGCATAAATTGTACGGCCCAGCGGGTATTGGCGTGTTGTATGGGAAACAGGCGCTCTTGGAAGCAATGCCACCTTATCAAGGCGGCGGCGATATGATACGGAAAGTCTCTTTTCAGAAGACTGAGTATAATGATTTACCTTATAAGTTTGAGGCCGGTACGCCCGCTATTGCAGATGTAATTGGCTTGGGTGCGGCGATTGATTATATCACCGGTATCGGGCTGGATAATATTGCAGCCTATGAGGATGACTTGTTACGTTATGCAACGGAGCAAGTCAATCAAATAACGGGGTTAAGGATAATCGGTGAGGCAGCCCATAAAGGGGCTATTTTATCCTTTGTTCTAGACGGTGTTCATCCCCATGATATCGGTACGTTGTTAGATACCGTTGGAATTGCTATTAGGGCCGGTCATCATTGCGCCATGCCGGTAATGGATTTTTATCAGGTCCCAGCGACAGCGCGGGCTTCTTTTGCAATGTATAATACCGAGCAAGAAATAGATGTACTGGTCAGCGCATTGAAAGAACTGATTAAAGTATTTCGTTAACGGTATTCATCACTGCCCCGGTGTTTTTTTATTTAGTTCACTTAGTTCATTAGTTCTTTTAGTAGGTTGTTTTATGTTTGAAGATTTGAGAGATCTCTATCAGGAGGTTATTTTTGATCATAACCGGAATCCGAGGAATTTCCGTATTATAGAAAATGCCTCGCGTGAGGTTGAAGGGTTTAATCCCCTTTGTGGTGATCGGTTAACACTTTATTTGAATATTGTCAGCGGCGTTATTGAAGATGCTAGTTTTCAAGGTTCAGGCTGTGCAATATCGACAGCATCAGTTTCTTTAATGACTGAGATTATTAAGGGTAAAACTGAAGGTGAAGCAGAAACGTTATTTAGCCAATTTCATAAGATGACAACCACTGAGGGTGAAGTTGATTGGGCCGCTATTGGTAAGTTGGCTGTTTTGGCTGGCGTTAAAGATTATCCGGCTCGCGTAAAGTGCGCCACATTAGCCTGGCATACCTTAGATACGGCATTAAAGAATGAAGGGCAATTATCAATATCAACGGAATAAGTGGATGGAAATAGTATGAGTGAGTGGGTTAATGTTGTTGCCGACCGAGCTTTAGCTAATAATGAACACATTGTTGTTGACGTTGACGGCATTGATGTTGTAGTTTTTAAATTAGTAGATCAATGTTATGCCTTGGAGGATGTTTGCACCCATGATGGGGGCGATATTGCATGTGGTCAGATTGAGGGTGATGAAATAATTTGTCCACGGCATGGGGCGCGTTTTTGTATTAAAACCGGTCAGGTTAAGTCAGCACCTGCTTATGAAGCTATTGAAAGTTTCCCGGTTCGTATTGAAGACGGGATGGTGCAAGTGCGTGATCCACGCTGGGATTAAGACTTTCACCGGAATTTAAAAATAATTGATGTTGCGGTTAAAGAGATAGCTATGTTGGAAATTAATCCGATTGTTAATAAAATAAATGATTTAAAAAGCCGGTGTCTTACGCTTAGGGGGTACCTTTGACTATGAAACGAAGAGTGAGCGCTTAGTTGAGGTTTTAAGGGAATTAGAAGACCCTGACGTTTGGAATAATCCGGAACAAGCCCAAGCGCTGGGGAAAGAACGAGGTTTATTAGAAAAGGTAGTCGACACCCTGGATGAAATGGCTTCAGGCCTTAAGGATGCTGAAGAGCTATTAGCCTTAGCCGTTGAGGAAGAGGATGCCGAGACTCTGTCAGAGGTGAGTGATGACGTGGGCAGTTTCGAAGAAAAAGTAGTAGGACTGGAATTTCGCCGCATGTTTTCCGGACAAATGGATGCTAATAATGCATTTTTAGATATTCAGTCTGGCTCAGGAGGAACAGAGGCACAAGATTGGGCGGAAATTTTATTGCGCATGTTTTTACGGTGGGGTGAGAGAAAAGGGTTTAAAACTGAACTGATGGAAGTCTCGGCGGGTGATGTTGCCGGAGTTAAAAGTGCGACTGTGAAATTTGAAGGGGATTATGCTTTTGGCTGGTTACGTACTGAAATAGGGGTGCATCGGTTAGTTCGGAAATCCCCTTTTGACTCAGGTAATCGTCGCCATACCTCATTTGCTGCTGTCTTTGTATCACCGGAAATTGATGATGATATTGATATTGAGGTGAATCCAGCAGATATTCGTATTGATGTTTATCGTGCCAGCGGTGCAGGCGGTCAGCATGTTAACAAAACGGAGTCGGCGGTTAGGATTACCCATCATTCCAGCGGTATTGTTGTTCAGTGTCAGAATGGTCGGTCACAGCATGTCAACAAAGATACTGCTATGAAGCAATTGAAAGCTAAGTTGTATGAGATGGAAATGTTAAAACGCAGTGAAGAGCAGCAAGCGTTGGAGTTGACTAAATCAGATATTGGCTGGGGGAGTCAAATACGGTCCTATGTTTTAGATCAGTCACGTATTAAAGATTTACGAACCAATGTCGAAACTGGTAATACGCAGGCTGTGTTAGACGGTGATTTGGATCAGTTTATTGTAGCCAGTTTAAAGGCGGGTGTTTAATTAGAAAAAGTACGGGGTGTAGGTCGCGTAGCTAATTGGGACCTATGTGCGTTTTTATGCTTGATCGGTAGAGCTTTGGTTTGATCGATTGGGAATCAAAATATAGTTAAAGAAGATGTCAGACATACAGTTAGAAGAACAAGAACAGATAGCTCAAAGACGATCAAAATTGCAAGACTGGCGTGAAAAGGGGCTCGCTTTTCCTACCAGTTTTCGACGCACAGTGATTGCTTCTGAGTTATATGCAGCCTATGAAGCAAGCAGTAAAGAAGCGTTAGACGAACACCTGATTCGCGTTAAAGTGGCGGGTCGAATTATGACGCGGCGAATCATGGGTAAGGCTAGTTTTTGTCATATCCAAGACATGTCTGGCAAAATACAGCTTTATGTCGCGCGTGATAACTTAGAGGAAGGCTTCTATAACGAACAGTTCAAGAAGTGGGATATTGGCGACATCATTGGTGCGGAAGGTGTTTTATTCAGAACTAAAACAGGGGAACTCAGCGTCCGAGTGGACAATATTCAACTGTTGACTAAAGCTCTACGTCCATTACCTGAGAAATTTCATGGTATCGCGGACCAAGAAATAAAATATCGCCAACGCTATTTAGATTTAATTATGAGTGAGAAGTCTCGTAAGACCTTTAGTATTCGCTCTCAGGTTGTCAGTTATATCAGAGAATTCTTGATTGAAAGGCAATTTATGGAAGTTGAGACGCCGATGATGCAATCGATACCCGGAGGAGCAACGGCACGACCTTTTATCACACATCATAATGCTCTCGATATGGAGTTGTTTTTGCGTGTTGCGCCCGAGTTGTATCTTAAACGTCTCGTGGTTGGAGGCTTTGAACGGGTATTTGAAATTAACCGTAACTTTCGTAATGAAGGATTGTCATCGCGTCATAATCCTGAATTTACGATGTTGGAGTTTTATCAGGCTTATGCTGAATATCAAGACCTGATGGATTTAACGGAAGAAATGCTTCGCGGTCTGGCCCAAAGGGTGAGTGGTCAGACGGTGATTAGCTATCAGGGTGAAGACTATGATTTTGGGAAGCCCTTTGACCGTATGACGGTAGTTGAGTCGATATTGCATTTTAACGCCGCGTTAACGATAGATGATTTAAATCATAGAGCAGGCGCCCAAAAGGTGGCAGAAACATTAGCTATTCCCATCAGAGACAGTTATGGTCTTGGGAAAATACAAATTGAGATTTTTGAGAAAACGGTTGAGCATAAGCTCATGAATCCAACGTTTATTACCGCTTATCCTGTTGAGGTGTCACCCTTAGCGCGTCGGAATGACGAGAATCCAGAGGTGACGGATCGTTTCGAGTTTTTTGTGGGGGGGCGTGAAATTGCCAATGGTTTTACGGAGTTGAATGATGCTGAGGATCAAGCCGAGCGTTTTCAACAGCAAGTAGAAGAAAAAGAGGCGGGTGATGATGAGGCGATGCATTTTGATGCAGACTATATTACGGCTTTGGAGCATGGATTGCCGCCGACAGCAGGCCAAGGAATTGGTATTGATCGGTTGGTAATGTTGTTTGCCGATGCTCCTTCTATTCGTGATGTTTTGTTGTTCCCGTTGATGCGGGCTAAAAATTGATATGGATTCGCAAGGATTATCGCAACTATTTATTTTAGTGGCATTTATCAGCGCGAATATTCCTTGGTTAAGCGATCGGTTCCTGGTTGTTTTTAGTATCAGAAATAAGAACGGTTGGTTGCGTTGGCTTGAATGGTTGCTACTCTATGGGGTCGTGGGGTTGCTATCTGTCGGTTTGGAAAAGAAGTTGACCGGTGTCTGGTATGATCAGGACTGGGAGTTTTACGTGACTAACCTGTGTTTGTTCATTGTCTTTGCGTTACCCGGTTTTATTTTTCACTATGACCTTAAAAAACATATCTGGGGTAAAAGCAGTCATTAATTCTGGATGATTTAGCATAAATGGAAGAGCTGTTGTTTAGATAGCGAAAATGATTAGCGGTCAGTGGGCGGTATGGGCAGATTAGAAAGACTTTGGTGTTATTAACCCAGATCATGGTGATGTTGTGTTTTTTTGTATTACCGCTATACAGTTTGCAAGTAGAAGGCTATTTCCCGGGGGTGTCATTAACTTCCAGATGGAAACTGAACCGAATGGTTGTTTTAAGGCGGGTAATGCAATTGAGTCTTAGCGCCAAGGCGTTCCTAACATAGGCGGGTCTTTATGGTTAAGGGAGGTGGTGCAAGCTAGTCTGGGTGTGTTTTTTTACTGGCTTGTTGGAGCCAGTTGGCGCTTAAAGAGTGCTTGCTGGTCATAGCCTTTTCTGGTCATGAGCGCTTTTAGAAGTGATCTTTGCGTCGGTGAGTCTCAGTAAATATTTCCACGCGACTGTTTTCGGTCATTGCGAGGGTATGGCTTAATTCAGGGCAATGGGATCGAAGAAAAGGGTTGGTTGCTTTTGCTTGAGCAAGCGTACTTGGGGCCGTGGCGATATTATTTTTTTATAGCTGAGCGACTTCGGTGATTCGGTGGTGTAATTGAGCGTTGTTAGGCTCGAGGCTTTGTGCAGTATGAGTGGTACGGTATTACCTTCGGATACGGTACGGTCTAGTTCGGGGGTTCGGTTTTTATCTGGTGCGCGCCGATTATTTGGCAACCAGTTTGTTTCTTTAAGGTTAGGTTGGCGCCGACGTAGTCACGGTGATGATGCGTGTTTAAGATACAGCTTAACTGCCAGTTCATTTCTTTAAGTATTTTCTGTGCCGGTTCTGCGAGGGCTGGATCTACGACTGCCGTTTCCCCAGAAGTTGGATCGTGGATTAAGTAGCTATAATTGTCATTAAGAACAGGGCTTTGTTTAACGGCTAGCATGGTTAGTTTAGAACGTAGTTTTTAGCTGGCGGGCTGGTCCTAACCGGAATCATAGGGCGCTATTTTTGTTGAATATAATTGAGAAAGTAATTAGCGCTAAAAGCGATAAGAAGTAACAGCATTCCAATGGCCAGAGCCAGTTCAAAATTGCCTTTATTGGTTTCTAATGCAATTGCGGTTGTCATGGTTCGGGTACTCCCTTGTATATTGCCACCCAGCATCATGGCGGCACCAACCTCACCAATGGCTCGACCAAAACCAGTCACAATGGCGGCAAAGATAGGGTATTTTAATTCCACCAGAACCAGATGTATTTGTTGGCGGGTATTTGCGCCGAGGGACTTGAGTGTCGGCAGTAATAACGGGTCAGCGCTATGAATAGCGACCATTGTTAGGTTCATTATAATAGGGAGTATTAACACGGCTTCCCCCAGGATGACTGCCGTTTCGCTATAAAGAAGACCTAAGCTACCTAACGGGCCTTGCCGGCTTAAAAGACCATATAACACAAGGCCGATCATGACAGTAGGCATTGCCATCAGGGTGTTGAGTAGTTGCGTTAAGAACTGTTTTCCGGGGAATGTTTTGATGCCGGCCCAACAGCCGAGGATGATTGCAAGTGTGGCGGCTAGCAGGCAAGCGGTGACGGATATTTTTATGGATGTCCAGGCAATGAGGTAAACCGCAGGGTCAAAATGGCTAATAAGTTGCAGGGCGGAAACAATAGCGTTTGAGAAGAATTCCATAAAGAAGGGCTTACTTGGTGTCGGGTTGGTGTGACCAGGGTCCTGATTTTCCTCCGGATTTTTGCACTAACCGAACCGACTGAATGACCATGCCACGATCGACTGCTTTGCACATATCGTAGATGGTTAGTAGTGCAATTTGTGTGGCTGTGAAGGCTTCTATCTCAACGCCCGTTTTGCCTTGGGTTTTAACTGTGCAGGTACAGGTGACACGATGATTGTCAGCCTCAATTTGGAAATGAATGTCGACATGGGTGATGGGTAAGGGGTGGCATAAAGGAATAAGGTCGGCTGTTTTTTTGCTGGCCATAATGCCGGCAATACGGGCAACACTCAGGACGTCTCCTTTTTTATGCGTGCCGTTAATGATCAGAGCAAGTGTTTCGGGGAGCATCTCAATATAGCCTTTGCAAATAGCTGTTCGCTCGGTGATTTTTTTTTGGCCGACATCTACCATATGAGCGTCACCGGTTTGGTTGAAATGTGTTAAATGGGGCATGTGGGTCTCGGATGTCAGATATACTGTCTATTATCTATTATTTTTTGGTTTTAGTGGCTGACTATGTCGATTAGGGTGCGTTATTTTGCTAGTTTAAAGGAGTCGCTCGGTTGTGACGGTGTTGAGTTGTCCTGTGCTAGGCCGTTGACGGTGCAGCAAGTTTGGTCTCAAGCGACTGGTCAGATCAGCTTGCCGGATAATATCTTAGTGGCGGTAAATATGGCTTATGTTGATCAAGCGGTCGAAATAACAGACGGTGATGAGGTTGCCTTCTTTCCACCGGTAACCGGGGGTTGATGTGATTATTAAGTTATCAGTAGAAGCTTTTGATCCTTTTGATGAGGTTAAACGGTTTCAGGAACAACAAGCCGGACTTGCTGGTGCCATCGGGGCAACGTCGATCTTTATCGGTACTATGCGTGATTTTAATGACGGGGATTCAGTGGTCAGTATGTCTTTGGAATACTATCCGGGTATGACAGAAAGGCAGTTAGAGATGATTGTGACTGAGGCCATTGAGCGGTGGGCCGTTCTTAATGTATTGGTTGTCCATCGGGTCGGTGATATTTCCCCGGGGGACCCGATTGTTTTAGTGGTCGTAGAAACTTCTCATCGGGGCGATGCTTTTGACGCGTGTCGCTTTATTATGGAAGCGCTCAAGTCAAAAGCACCATTTTGGAAGAAAGAGCAGTTAGCATCCCAGACATCGCGATGGGTTGAAAATAATTCAAAAGGCTATGCGCCTTGATGGTGTTGGTTTTTCGAGTCGACTGCATTGTCGAACCCTAACGGGCGCTATACGATAGCTTTTTTAAGCGATTTTTTATGCTCTCGCACAGACCCAAACTTCTACATTTTGCACGCCGGTGGTTTTTAGCACTCTGGCCAATTCATTGACCGTATTTCCGGTCGTCATAACATCATCGATAATAGCAACATGTGACACTGTTATTTTCTGGGTGAGCAAGAAGGCATTTTTTATATTTTGAGAGCGTGATTTGGCTTTTAGATGGCTTTGATAGTCTGTGGGTCGTTGGCGTTGGAGGCTGCGGTTGTCGACAGGTATTTTATGGTGTTGACTAATAATTTTAGCTATTTCAAAGGCTTGATTAAATCCGCGTTCGCGGTAACGAGAAGCATGAAGTGGAACGGGGATAAGTCGTTGGGGTAAGGTGTTTTCAGTCGCTATTTCGCCGGCGAGCAATTCCCCTAATAACCGTGCAAAATTGTAATTGTTGTGATATTTGAATGCTTGGATGGCGTAACGTAGGGTTCTTTGATAGAGAAAAGGTGCCAGTGTGCTGTCAAAATACGGTGGGTTTGTCAGGCATTGTCCGCAGATCGATGGGTTATTTGTAGGCATCATCGGTTGAGCGCAGTGGATGCAGCGATCATTATTCCGCGGTAATGCTTTTTCGCAAAATGAACACAGGTCTCGCGGGTTGTGACTAGGTTCATTGCAGAAAAGGCAGGTGGGCGGTAAGCAATATTCCTGTATAATATTAATCCAGTTGTTGACCATTGTTTTTTTTTAGGTTGACTAATGCGGTGAGTCTGTTTTTTAAGTATGGTTGTTAGTTGTTTTTTTGGGAGAAAAAAATGTCTTTAGATTTGGTTAGCGCGACAGTAGCGCCTGTCGAGGTTGAATTACGCCATGATTGGCAGTTAGCAGAGGTTCAAGCGCTTTTTAACAAACCTTTTAATGACTTGTTGTATCAGGCTCAAACAATGCACCGGCAACATTTTGATCCTAATGAGATTCAAGTTAGTAGCCTGTTGAGTATCAAAACAGGGTCATGTTCTGAAGATTGTGCTTATTGTCCTCAAAGTGTTCGTTATGACACCGAAGTTGAATCAGAAGCATTAATGCCAATTGACCAGGTATTGGCTTCGGCTCAAAAAGCGAAGGATCAAGGCGCTAGTCGTTTTTGTATGGGCGCTGCTTGGCGTCGCCCTAAGGATAAGGATGTTGCCCGGGTTGTCGAAATGGTTCAGGGGGTTAAAGCGTTAGGCATGGAAACATGTGTTACGTTGGGGATGCTAACGGATGAGCAGACCGCAGCGTTGAAGGCGGGTGGATTAGATTATTACAATCATAATTTAGATACTTCTGAGGAATATTATTCCGAAGTGATTACGACGCGCACTTATCAAGATCGGTTAGATACGCTGCAGCGAGTTCGTGAAGCGGGTTTAAATGTTTGTTGTGGCGGTATCGTCGGAATGGGCGAGTCGGATGCCGATCGCGCGAAACTGCTCATAGAGTTAGCTAACTTACCGCAGCACCCAGAAAGTGTGCCTATTAATATGTTAGTGCAAGTGGAAGGAACGCCGATGATGGGGTCAGAATTGTTAGACCCGTTGATTTTTGTTCGCACCATTGCGGTTGCAAGAATTCTGATGCCCAAGTCTCGTGTTCGGCTGTCAGCTGGACGCGCGGAAATGTCCGATGAAATGCAGGCGCTGTGTTTCTTATCTGGAGCTAATTCAATTTTTTATGGCGAGAAATTATTAACGACAGATAACCCAGTAACGGAAAGTGATCAACTGTTATTTCAGCGTTTAGGGGTTCGAACAGGAGCGCTACAGCATTAACGTAGTATGACTGCATTTGATTTAGTCGGTCAGCTAAACGCGCAGCGTCAAGCAGGGTTGTATCGGAGTCGGCGGGTTATCGATTCCGCACAGGGGGTCGCGTTGACTGTCGACGGCCAACGTGTGGTTAATTTTTGTAGTAATGATTATTTAGGGTTAGCGAATCATGGTGCCGTGGTCGCCGCTTTGAGTGCCGGTGCTGCTCAGTACGGTGTAGGCAGCGGTTCAGCACATTTGGTTTGCGGGCATAGCCGGATTCATCAGCAACTAGAGCGGGCCTTAGCTGAGTTTACAGGGCGAGACCGTGCAGTCTTGTTTTCTACCGGATACATGGCGAATATTGGCTGTATTGGTGCCTTGATGGGGGTCGGTGATGCGATCTTTGAAGATCGCCTGAATCATGCTTCGTTATTGGATGGGGCGCGCTTATCCGGGGCGCGTTTCAAGCGCTATCATCACGCTGATACAAAGCATTTACAGCGTTTTTTAGCAGCGAGTTCAGGGGCAAGAAAACTGGTGGTCACAGACGGTGTCTTTAGTATGGATGGTGATCTTGCTCCATTGCCGGAATTAGTCCGAGTGGCTCAACATCAGGCAGCTTGGGTGATGGTTGATGACGCGCATGGGTTGGGTGTTTTGGGCGCTCAAGGACAGGGTGTTGTCGAACATTATCATTTGTCACAAGAGGATGTGCCGGTGCTTATTGGAACTTTGGGGAAAAGTTTTGGTACCGCGGGGGCTTTTGTGGCGGGGTCAGAATCATTGATTGAAACAGTCATTCAAAAAGCACGCAGTTATATCTATACAACGGCTTTACCACCGGCCCTTGCGGCAGCGACTTTAGCCAGTCTTCAGGTGTTGGTTAACGACGATTGGCGGCGGGAAAAATTACAGGAGCGAATTCAGCAATTTCGCAGTGGAGCCCGGCAATTAGGATTGCCGTTAACTGATTCTGCAACCGCGATACAGCCGATTTTAGTGGGAGATAGTCACCAAGCCATGCGGTTGAGCGATGATTTGTTAGCCGAAAATATTTGGGTGAGTGCCATTCGTCCTCCTACGGTACCCTTGGGGGGCGCGCGATTACGGATTACTTTCTCTGCGTTACATGAAGCCCATCATGTTGAGCGGTTGTTGTGTGTTTTGGATAAGGCATGGGGTCGCTTGTCTTGAATCAGTTATATGTGGAAAGTTACGGCGCAGGTCCGCCTGTTGTTTTGGTTCATGGCTGGGGAATGCATGGCGGCATATGGCGTGAATTTGCTCAGCAATTAAGTGTTGATTTTCAAGTTATTTGTGTGGATTTACCCGGGCATGGCTACAGTGATCCGATAACGCCTTTTACGTTATCAGCCGTTGCGCGTCAATTAGCACAGCAGATACCGATTAAGCCCGCATGCTGGGTTGGTTGGTCTTTGGGCGCTAATGTGGTGTTGGAATTGGTCAGGAATTTCCCGGCCAAGGTCTCTTCTGTTGTTCTGATGGCCGGGAATCCATGTTTTGCACAGTCAGGAACTTGGCCGGGAATGGCGGTGCTTGATTTAGAGCGTTTTATAGACAATGCGGAACTGGATATAAAGCGAACGATAATGCGATTTCTGGCGTTTCAGGTGCGTGGCGTTGCGGGTTATCGCGCGGTATTGTCTGATTTGAATAGGCAACTAAAAGAGCGTCCGGATTCAGATCAAGCCACGTTGATGGCAGGGTTAGCGGTATTGAGAACCGTTGATCAGCGTTCAGTACTGGCGCATCTGTCGGTGCCACATCTACTACTGCTTGGTGATCAGGACCCCATTGTACCCATTGCGCTAGTCCGGGCAATTGATGATGGGTCAGCAGCGATCAGTTATTCGATTGTAGGGGGGGCAGGTCATATGCCTTTTCTGACCCATGAATCTCAGGTTATTGCGCAATTTAAAAAATTTTTAAAAGAAGTCAGTTGATTATGTTAGTTGAAAATGACCTTAAACTTGATAAGCGAGCGGTACAGTTCTCGTTTGGTAACGCTGCGCATCATTACCACCAATATGCACTTTTACAACGTCAGGTGGGTGATGCGTTATTTGATCGGTTTTCGGCTGGTTTTATCGGCCAGGGGAGTATCCTTGACATAGGTTGTGGGACCGGGTATTTCACGGAAAAAATATTACCACTCAGTTCAACGGTTTTAGCAATGGATGTGGCGATGCCCATGTTAACAACGGCAAGGCAAGGCTTGGGGGCTAAATCGGGGTTATTTTATTTCTCGGGTGATGCGGAAGTATTGCCGTTGCGATCTGGTTCGTTAGATGCGATTGTTTCAAATTTAGCATTGCAGTGGTGTCAGAATTTATTGGCTGTTTTTACCCAGACCTATCGCGTTTTAACAACAGGAGGGCAGTTGTGTTTTTCTACATTTGGGGAGGCTACGTTGTCAGAGTTGCGGGCGGCGTGGGCAAGGGTTGATAATTATTCCCATGTCAATTTATTTATGAGTAAGGAAAGAATAGGAAATTTATTGGTAACGGCAGGATTTACAAACATTGAGATAACGACAACGCGCTATCAACCGCACTATCCTGATGTAATTGCATTGATGCGCGAATTAAAGGGGGTCGGCGCACATAATGTTAATCAAGGGCGGCCCCGTGGTTTAACCGGGAAACAGCAGTTGCAAGCTGTTATTTCAGCGTATGAGGCATTAGCGTCACAAGCAGAGGGTGTTTTAGCGACTTTTGAGGTTATTAATGTGGCCGCTCGAAAATCGTCGTCGCGTTTGAGGCGTAGGGGATGAGCACGGTTGGCCAAGGGTTCTTTGTGACCGGGACCGGAACAGATGTTGGTAAAACCATCTGTACGGTTGTGCTAATGCATTATTTTCAAAACCAAGGGAAGATTGTATCGGGATTTAAGCCGGTTGCATCAGGATGTACCCGTGACTCGGGGCAATTGCAAAACCAGGATGCTCTGGTTTTACAATCAAATAGCAGTCGTTCATTACCGTATGCATTAATAAACCCCTATGCTTTTGAATCTGCTGTTTCACCACATATTGCGGCAAAAGAAACCAATCAAGTCATTGATTTTTCAGTTATTATGGCTAACTATGCAGCGCTGGCAAGAGCATCGGATGTCGTGTTAGTCGAAGGCGTGGGGGGTTGGCATGCGCCCTTAAGCGATTCTGCCGATGTAGCTACCTTGGCCAAGGTTTTAGCCTTGCCGATTATTTTGGTGGTGGGTATTCAATTAGGGGGTATAAATTATGCCCGCTTAACCTTTGATGCGATTTGTGCTTCGGGATTGCCTTGTGTGGGTTGGATTGCCAATTGTGTAGAGCCGGAAATGGTAGCATCGACAGAAAATATTGCAACCATAAGGCGATTTATTACGGCGCCGTTATTGGGCGTTATACCGTACGATAAAACAATGAATTTTTCAGTGTTAGCCAAGGCAATTCAGTGGTAGCGTGGCTTTAATAATGAAATAGGGGTTTTATTATTGAATATTCTCAGGATTGATCAGTGTGTTAGTGCTATGTTTTCTAGTTTAGAAGAGTTTATAGCTGTTTCTTTTGATAAAATTATCTTGATAAAGTAAAATAGGTCGGTTTTATCTGGCTAGTAAGTCAAAATGAGGCCGTTGTTGTAAAGTGTTAAGGTGATTGGGTTAATTTTGGATTATGACTGCAATCCGTGATGGTTTTAGTAAAGTAGGTTGTCGTTTAATGGCTGGCCGCTATTTTTGGAAATTGATGATTAAGATTATGTTGGGAGATTCCTCCGTGAAAAAAACAAAGCAATTTTTTGCGCCCTTGTTCTTGATGCTTTTGGGCTTAGGGGAGGCCAATGCGGAGTACGCATTGAATATGCCAAAGGGTGTCACTCGGATCAGTAACGATGTTTATGATCTGCATATGCTGATTTTGTGGATCTGTGTAGTGATTGGTGTCCTTGTTTTCGCCGTGATGTTTTATTCGATTTATTATCACCGTAAGTCTATGGGGCATCAAGCAGAACAGTTTCACGATAATGTTAAAGTTGAACTGTTGTGGACGGTTATTCCAACCATTATTTTGGTGTTGATGGCGATCCCGGCAACGAAGACGATGATGGAGATGGATGATGTCAGCGAACCTGACATGACCATTAAGATTACCGGCTGGCAATGGAAGTGGGAATACGAATACTTAGATAGCGGTGTTCATTTTTTCAGTAGTCTGGATGCTGAAAGTAATCGAGCCAGACAGCTTGATTCTGGTGTCGAGGTAGCGGATATTGAGAATTATTTGTTAAATGTAGACAACCCCTTAGTGATTCCGGTTAACAAGAAAATCCGTTTATTACTGACAGCAGCCGATGTTTTGCATGCCTGGTGGGTGCCGGAGTTTGGTTGGAAAAAAGATAATGTCCCTGGTTTTATTAATGATGCTTGGGTCTTGGTTGAAAAGCCGGGTATTTATCGCGGCCAGTGTGCAGAGCTTTGCGGTAAAGACCACGGTTATATGCCTATTGTGGTGATTGCGAAGGAGCCAGCCGAGTATGAGCAGTGGCTTGAAGAGAAAAAAGCACAGGCTGTAGCTGAGGCAAGTTCAGCTGATCGAGAATGGTCACAGGCTGAACTGATTGCTAAAGGCTCTGAGGTTTATCAAGCTAATTGTGCTTCTTGTCATATGGCTGATGGCCAAGGGGTACCGGGAACTTTTCCTGCCTTGGCGGGCAGTTCAGTTGTCATCGGTCCGTTAGACGACGAGGTTTCAATCGTACTGAATGGCCGCGGTATGATGCCATCATTTGGTGCCATGTTGAATGCCAGTGATTTAGCCGCGGTAATTAGTTTTACCCGTAATGGTTTGAGTAATAAGGTGGGTGATTCGGTTCAACCACTGATAATAAAACCGATGTTGGCGGCGATGACCCAACCTGAAGAAGATGACGATTGGTAAGGTTGGTTTGAAGTCAGTATTGTAATTAAATAAATGTTTTTAAATTGAGGTTAAAATTATGTCAGCAGTAACATCTGCCCATGATGAGCATGACGATCATGGACCTAAAAAAGGTTTTATGCGATGGTTAACCACAACCAATCATAAAGATATCGGCACGATGTACTTGGTCTTTGCACTGGTTATGTTTTTTGTAGGGGGGGCGATGGCGTTGGTCATACGCGCGGAGTTATTTGAACCGGGGTTACAGTTTGTTAATCCTCACTTCTTTAATTCAATGACTACGATGCATGCTTTAATCATGATCTTTGGTGCCGTTATGCCGGCCTTTGCGGGATTTGCTAACTGGATGATACCCATGATGATTGGCGCGCCGGATATGGCCTTGCCGCGAATGAATAATATGAGTTTTTGGTTGTTGGTTGCCGGCGGTGTCTTATTGTTCAGCACGTTGTTTATGGAAGGGGGCGCACCCGCTGCGGGTTGGACGATGTATCCACCTTTAGTTTTGCAGACAGGAGATTCATTACCGTTTACGATCTTTTCTATTCATTTGCTTGGCGTCTCTTCAATTATGGCGGCGATTAATATTGTTGCCACTATTTTTAATATGCGTGCACCGGGCATGGGGTTGATGAAAATGCCTTTGTTTGTCTGGACTTGGTTGATTACGGGTTTTTTACTGATTGCAGTGATGCCTGTTTTTGCCGGTGCGGTAACCATGTTGTTAACGGATCGTTTTTTTGAAACCAGTTTTTTTGATGCGGCCGGTGGCGGTGATCCGGTGTTATATCAGCATATATTCTGGTTTTTTGGACATCCCGAAGTTTATATTTTAATTTTACCGACCTTTGGTTTGGCTTCCACTATCATTCCTGTGTTCGCGCGTAAGCCGCTTTTTGGCTACCATTCCATGGTTTATGCCTTAGTAAGTATTGCCGTTTTGTCTTTTGTGGTTTGGGCGCATCATATGTTTACGGTTGGAATGCCGATTGCCGGTGAGTTATTTTTCATGTATGCAACCATGTTAGTGGCTGTGCCGACAGGGGTTAAGGTCTTTAACTGGATTGCTACGATGTGGAAAGGGGCGATGACCTTTGAAACGCCAATGTTATTTACCGTGGCTTTTGTGGTGTTGTTTACCTTGGGCGGTTTTTCCGGATTAATGCTGGCGATTGCTCCGGCTGATTTTCAATACCATGATTCGTATTTTATTGTTGCCCATTTCCATTATGTGCTTGTTCCCGGCACGGTGTTTATGATTATTGCCGGGACCTATTACTGGTTGCCAAAATGGACGGGGCATCGGTATGACGAGAAACTGGCAAAAGTACATTTCTGGATGTCAACAATTTCGGTGAATGTGTTATTTTTCCCACAGCATTTCTTAGGATTGGCGGGGATGCCACGTCGAATCCCCGATTATGCGGTGCAATTTGCTGAATTTAATATGATCTCCAGTGTGGGTGGCTTTTTGTTTGGTTTCTCACAGTTGATATTTTTGTACATTATCATCAAGGCGATTCGAGGCGGTGAGAAGGCAACCGGTGAAGTTTGGGAAGGTGCAAAGGAACATGGTTTGGAGTGGACGCTCCCTTCACCAGCGCCGTACCATACTTTCGAAAAACCACCTGAAATAAAATAGCGCGAGGCTACTGGTCTTGTGTTGAGGAATAGCGTATGGATTTAAAGAAAAAAAATATTCTGACAGCACTTTTCTTATTTTTGATTGCAATAGGCATTTATGGGTATGCCATTTTACAGGTTGTTCAGTAAATGGCTGCAGCAACAGAAAGAAAGCATACAGGTTTAGTTCTTAAGTTATTTTCTGTAACTGTTTTAATGTTTGGTTTTGGTTACTTATTAGTGCCTATTTATGATGTGTTTTGTGATTTAACCGGTCTGAATGGTAAATTGGAAAGTAGTGCTGTGCAGACACAATCATTTGCAGTAATAGCCGATCGAGTTGTGACATTAGAAATGGTCACCGCGCTGAATGAACAGACCCCCCTGCTCTTTAAAGCTAAGAAAAGCAAGTTGAAAGTCCACCCTGGGAAGTATTACACCGTTGAGTTTTATGCTGAGAATAAAACCAATCGACGGTTGCATGTAAGAGCAATTCCCAGTGTTACACCCGGGTTGGCAGCAGAATATCTAGAAAAAACAGAATGTTTTTGTTTTATAGAACAGGTATTTGAACCTCGTGAACAGCGAGTTATGCCGGTCCGCTTTGTGATCAAGCCAGATTTTCCAGAGCGCTATAATACTTTAACATTAGCATATACATTTTTTGATCTGACTGAGACATCGGTTAACTAAATTAAAAGGGGAAGAGCATGTCTTCTAAAGATGGCTATTACATACCACACCGTGCGACTTGGCCTTGGGTTGGCACCACCGGTTTGGCGATTATGTTGGCAGGGTTTGCCAATGTTTTGAATGAATCAGCAATTGGAAAGCCGATGATGATTATTGGTTTTGCGACCGTTATTATCATGATGGTAGGCTGGTTTACGTTGCAGTCGATTGAAAGTGAATCGGGAATGTATAATCCACAGGTGAGCATTTCCTATCGTTTAGGAATGATGTGGTTTATTTTTTCTGAAGTTATGTTTTTTGCAGTTTTCTTCGGTGCCTTATACTACATTCGTGACTTGTCAGTAGATTGGTTGGGGGGCGTGGGTGATGGACCAGGACGCTCGACTAATATGTTGTGGGAAGGATATCAATCGACCTGGCCCACGAATGGCCCGGGTAAGGTCGGCGGTGAGTATGAACCCATGGGCGCTTTTGGTCTACCCTTGCTGAATACTTTGATTTTATTATCCAGTGGCTTAACGGTCACTTGGGCGCATTGGGGAATGATTATTAAGGACCGACAGCAATTGATTCGTGGATTAATTGCGACCGTCTTGTTGGGTTTTCTTTTTGTTTTTTTTCAAGGGATTGAGTATCACGAAGCCTATACCGAAATGGGTTTAACACTGGGTTCTGGTGTTTATGGGTCAACTTTTTTCATGCTGACCGGCTTCCATGGTTTACATGTTACCATTGGGGCAATTATGTTAACCGTGGTGTTATTTCGTTGCTGGAAAGGTCACTTTACCCCGGACAATCATTTTGTCTTTGAGGCTGCCGCTTGGTATTGGCATTTTGTGGATGTGGTTTGGTTAGGGTTGTTTATTTTTGTTTATTTGTTTTAAGTAATGTCCTTTACCGAATGTAAAGAGGGTTAGTTGGCCTTAATTGGTAGGCTATTAACAGTTTGTCTTGCGTGATAACGAGAGGCGACGGTGTTGGTCAGCGTATTAGCTACCAATGCCGTGGGATTGAATTAAGCCCGTTGCTAAGGCAATAAATATGATCACGAATAAACCCAGAGAAATTCCCATGCGTACAGTTAAGGCTTTAACCATTTGTTCGGGGCTGTCTTTTTTTCTTACCAAGTGAAATAAGGCAGTACCCAGGCTGACAAAGATTACAGTCAGTAATAATAATATTATGGTTTTAATCATCGTAATAATGTGCTGGTAGAAAGTGTTAGCATTATCACCTAATTTTTCGGTTCTGCCTATTAACGTAAAATAATTTTCTAGCATTATTACAGGTGTACTGTGCGTCATAAATCTCTATTGCTCCCTTTAATAGCGTATCTGGTCGTCTTGACGTTGTTAATTAATTTGGGTTTTTGGCAGTTAGACAGAGCCGCGCAAAAAAGTCTGCGGTTATCCCAACAATTAAGTGCAACTGATAAGGCACCTATACGTATTACCGATCAAATCTCAGCGATTGCTGACGACTGGTTATTCCGAAAAGTGAGTCTGTCCGGTGCATTTGATGGGCAGCAGCAATTTTTAATTGATAATCAGATTAAAAATAGTCAACCCGGTTATTTTGTTTTAACGCCGTTTATTATTTATGGACAGAAAAAGGCAGTTTTAGTTAATCGTGGTTGGATTAAGGCGAATCCTTTAAGAGCTCAATTACCTGATGTTCCAATAACTAACCCAAAGGGTACGATAACAGGTACACTCAATCGTTTTCCTTCGGTGGCTATTCATTTGAAGGGCGCTGAAATACCGACAGCGACCCATCCTAGTATTGTTCAAGTGGTGGATGTCGCGGTGTTATCTGAAAAAATCAATTACCCTTTGCATGACTTTCAGGTTCAGTTAGCACCTGAAATAAGGGGGGGCTTTCTCAGGGACTGGGACACAGCAGAAAAAAAATTGATGACCCCTGAGAAACATGAGGCTTATGCGCTACAGTGGTTTGCCATGGCATTAGTATTAACACTACTTTGTTTTCGTATTTTTTTAAAGAAAAAAACTAATGAATGAGAATGTAACAAAAAGCAGACGTTTTATAATGATTATGGTAATGGTTGCAGGACTCCCTTTTTTTTTAGCATGGGTGTTAATGCAGAATCCTCAATGGATAACCAGCAGAAGTAATTATGGGACCTTGGTGGTGCCGCCGGTTACAACTAAACGCGAACAGTTTCAAGGCGCTGATTTGTTTTCCAAACAGAATATCGGCGAACTTAAAGGGCACTGGATTTTGATAAATTTAGTGTTTGACGCAGATTGTTCGAAAACTTGTCAGCAGGCTATTCATAGTAGTAAGCAAATACGGTTAATGATGAACAAGGATTTGGTTCGGTTGCGTCGAATGGTGGTAGTAACTGATCGTTATAACCGAGCAAAGGGGGGTGACTGGTGGCAACGAGATAATAGGTTGTTGAAAGTCATTGCTGATGAATCCATAACAGCGAAATTAAAACGTATAATTGAGAGTGATAAACAACAGGGACAATTATTGGTTATGGATCCTTTGGGTAATATTATGTTGTTTTATAATGCCGGCTTTGACCCTTACGGCGTTAAAAAAGATTTAAAAAAACTGTTACGTGCATCACAAATTGGATAAATAAAAATGTTTAGAAAATTAATATCCCTTAGTCTGCTTTTAGTTTTAGTGGTCATTGTTTTAGGTGCGTATGTACGCTTGTCGGATGCTGGCCTGGGTTGTCCCGATTGGCCGGGGTGTTTTGGTTCCCCTGTTATTAGTGAAACCCCGGACTTTATTAAACAAGCCAGAGAAGCTTTTCCAGATGTCTTTTTCGATAAAGGTAAAGCCTGGAAAGAGATGATTCACCGCTATGTGGCAGGGGCCTTAGGAATCCTTATCCTGTTGATGAATTTAATTGCTTGGCGCCAAAAACCGCATCGTCTCATGGCGATGTCTTGTTCATTTGGTTTGTTGTTGTTAGTGGGTTTTCAGGCGGCCTTAGGCATGTGGACAGTCACCATGAAAGTGATGCCGATTGTCGTTACCAGTCACCTACTCTTAGGGATGATGACCTGTTGGTTGTTATATCGGTTTTTCCTACAGACCGGTCCAGATATTGAACGAAGAGAGCATATCCAAGGGCCTCGACGGTTAGCGCAATTTGCGATGCTGGTATTGTTTCTGCAGATAATTCTGGGGGGTTGGACCAGTACGAATTACGCTGCATTGGCCTGTGAAGGTTTTCCGCAATGTAATAATTCTTGGTGGCCAGTCGGTGATTATAAGGAAGCTGGTAATTTAGTCCAAGGACTTATTACCGGTAATACGGAGCCGTTATCAGCCGAGGGTAAGATTGCAGCACATTGGATGCATCGGGTCGGTGCATTGGTGACTTTCATCGTCTTGACAATGGTTATGTTCATTGCTTCCTCTGGACGTTATCCACGATTGGTTCGTAAAAGTGCTGTTTGGTTAAGTGCTTTACTTTTGCTACAGATTTGTTTGGGCGTTGCTAACGTTAGAATGAATTTACCCATGTGGAGTGCGATTTCCCATAATGGGGTCGCAGCGTTATTGATGCTGTTATTAATTCGACTGAGTTTTTATTGTAAATATGGTTTAACAGGAGAGTCGGAAGGTGTGGTGGCCAAAGGCGGTGTCGTTGAGCTTGAAACGGCAACTGACTCGGTGGTCGTACGGGATGTTTATCTTGAGCCAGATTCTACGACCCGTGATTTACGATTAAAATCGCAGTTAAAACGAACCCGCTCGGGGTTGGGTGGATTACTGGCCAGTCTTGCGCTGGGTCAGAAGAAAATTGATGATGATTTATTAGAGGAAATTGAAACACATTTAATTATGGCTGATGTTGGTATGGAGGTGACGACCAGTATTATGGCGCAGTTAACCACCGTAATAGCTGCTGACGGTCAAGTCGATGGTGTTGATTTATTAAAACAGCAATTGTTAGCCATTTTAGAACCGTACTCTCAGCCGTTGATTATTCCGAAACAAACAGGCCCTTTTGTTATTCTAGTGGTTGGAATTAATGGGGCCGGTAAAACGACAACCATTGGTAAAATGGCTAAACGATTACAGGCACAAGGACACAGTGTCATGTTAGCGGCCGGTGATACTTTTAGGGCCGCTGCCGTAGAGCAGCTTCAAGCCTGGGGCGAGCGTAATGAAATCCCTGTGATCGCACAACAAACCGGGGCTGATTCAGCCTCAGTTATTTATGATGGATTGCAGTCTGCCAAGGCTAAAGGTGTGGATGTATTGATTGCCGATACGGCGGGAAGACTTCATACCAAAGCAAATTTAATGGAAGAATTAATTAAAGTTAAACGCATTATGGGGAAATTAGATGCGTCGGCCCCGCATGAGGTGATGTTGGTATTAGATGCAGGGACGGGACAAAATGCAGTGGTTCAGGCTAAACAGTTTAATGAGGCGATGACGGTGACCGGTATTACCTTGACTAAGTTGGATGGTACGGCTAAAGGGGGTGTAGTCTTTGCGTTAGCGAAACAATTAGGCATTCCCATTCGTTTTATTGGTATCGGCGAGGGCATTGACGATTTGCAGGCGTTTAATGCAAAGGATTTTATTGATGCCTTATTTGTTACTGATTAAATGATCAAGTTTGACCGCGTCAGTAAAGGCTACGCTGAGGTTAGTGATGCGCTTGTTAATGTTAGTTTTACGATTGGCAAAGGAGAAATGGTCTTTTTAACTGGGCGTTCGGGCGCTGGAAAGAGTACCTTGCTAAAATTAATAGCATTGGTCGAGACCGTTTCGCGGGGACAAGTGTTTCTTGATGGGCAGAACTTAAATCGGGTTTCGCAACGAGAAATCCCTTTTATTCGCCGTAAAATTGGTTTAATTTTCCAAGATTATAAGTTATTAAATGATCGTACCGTGGCTGACAATATTGCCTTGCCCTTATTAGTTGCAGGATATAACCATCAAGACATTAAGCGGCGAGTCAGAGCGGTTCTTGATAAAGTCGGTTTGGTCGGTAAAGAGAAAAGCTATCCCTTATCGTTATCAGGGGGTGAGCAACAGCGTGTGGGTATTGCGCGTGCGGTTGTTAATAAACCCAGTTTGATTCTCGCCGATGAGCCGACGGGTAATTTAGACCCTGAATTATCCACTGAGATTATCTGTTTGTTTAAGCAATTTAAGCAGGTCGGGGTAACGGTGTTTGTCGCAACCCATGATTTAACACAGGTTGTAGAATCGGGTTGTCGTCAATTAATCCTCGATCGAGGTCGTTTGGTGAGTGGCTAGTTAGCATCTATGAAAGGGTTTTTTATTGTTCATTTACAAGCGTTGCTGTTCAGTTTAGGACAGCAACTTAGAACACCTTTCTCATCGATTTTAACGATTGCTGTTTTATCTATTTCGATTGCATTGTCTGGTCTGTTTTACCTTTTGGTGAAGAATGTGACTTATTTAACCGGACATCTTGAAACGTCTAATCAAATCACATTGTTTCTGGGGCAACAAGTTTCCGAACAGGATGGCAGGCAATTACAACGTCAGCTTGAAAAACATCGAAACATACAGGCAACGCGGTTAATAACTAAGGCTGAAGGACTGAAGGAATTTGAGCATTATAGCGGTTTTGGTGATGCCTTAAAGGCGCTGAATAGTAATCCATTACCGATGGTTGTTCAGATTTTTCCGCGTTTAAGCTTAACAACACAGCAACAATTGCAACAGTTGTTAGATGAGCTCAAGGGCTTGCCAGGGGTCTCAGTTGCTAAACTGGATATGCAGTGGGTGCAGCGCCTGAAAGCAATCATTGTTTTGGTAGAGCGTGCGGTATTAGTCTTGGCGAGTATATTGGGTTTTGCGGTAATTTTTATTACCGGAAATACGATTCGTCTGGAATTGCAAAATCGCCAAGAAGAAGTTGTTATTGCTAAATTAGTCGGTGCAACCAATGGTTTTATCGCTCGGCCCTTTCTTTATAGTGGTTTTTGGTATGGATTTTTAGCAGGAATATTAGCCTTGTTAATGATTACTGGGTTGATGAAGTTATTACAATCCCCTCTTGAACAATTGACGAGACTTTATTTGGGGTATCAAGATGTGGTCTTTTTGAGTGTGCTGAACTCCGTTATTTTACTTGCCGTTTCATCGTTGTTGGGTGTTGTGGGTGCTTGGGGTGTTTTGGTGATGCAGTTAAATCGGTTGAAACCAGAATAATCAGTTTTGCTGATGTGGTTAGTGTTGGCAGTGGCTGCAGAAAACAGTTGCTCGGTTACTTTGTCTGATTAAAATCAGAGTCTGACCACATTGGATGCAGGGTTGATTATTGCGGCCATAGACATTAAGTTCTTGTTTAAAATAGCCTGCTTTTCCACTGCCGCCGACAAAATCTTTTAAGGTCGTTCCGCCTTGTTCAATGGCGCGCGATAGGATGGTTTTTATCGCATTGTTGAGTGTTAGATAACGTGCTAAGGATATTCGCCCAGCGTGTCGTGTGGGATGTATTCCTGCGGCGAAAAGGGCTTCATTAGCATAAATATTGCCGACACCCACAACAATATGTGGATCCATAATAAAGCTTTTGATTGGACGCTTTGAATTTCTTGCCAGTAGATAGAGATAATGACCGGTAAAATTATCAGCAAAGGGTTCGGGGCCCAGGTTGTTAAGTAATTTATGTTTTTCAGGCGCTTGATTAGTCCATAAAATGCAGCCAAATCGTCGTGGGTCATTGAAGCGTAGGTAGAAATCATTAGCGAGATGGAAATCGACATGATCGTGTTTTTTTAATGGGGTTTCGGGTCGAACAATTTGTAAGTTTCCAGACATCCCTAAGTGGATTATTGTTGTGCCCGCTTGGCTGTTGAGTAGTAGATATTTTGCTTTTCTTTGGACGGATTGAATAGTCTGGTTTTTAAAGGCGGTGGACAAGTCGTCGCTTATAGGCCAGCGTAGTTGTTTTTGACGAATGGTAATGTCGGTGACTTCAATGCCCGTGAGATACGGTTCAATACCACGCCGTGTCGTTTCAACTTCCGGTAATTCAGGCATGGTGAGATGTTATTGTTGTCGTATTTCGTTTAGAAGCAGTCCCACGCCATCTTGAATTTTACCTCGACATAAAAGGAATTTCCACCGGCGACCGCCACACTGGCGCCATAATAAGGCTGAACGAATGCCGGCTAATAAAAGACTTCTTATTTTATGAATATTTTCTATGTTAGAGAGGTGGTTTTGTTCACCATTGACCAGGATGCGGGGGTTAAGGGTGCTAACCGTGGTGTGATAAAGATCGCCTAGAGTGGTTAAAACAGTGTTATGTGTTGGTCCAAGTGCTTCGGCCTGCGTTTGTGACAGTTCAATACCCGTACGAATATCTGCTAGCATGGCGGTATTTTTACTGAGTTGTTTTTCAAGGAAAATAATGGCAGCGGCATAACGACCTTGTTCAGAATCGGGTGGTTCGGCGCCGGTGAGTTGCCGTTGCAATTGATTAAGGCCAGAAGAAATACCGGTTAAGCCACCGTAGATATCTTCAACATTTTTGGCATCTATTTTAAGGATACTGGAAATACTACTTTCAAAAGGCGTTTGCTCAGCCATGCCGGTAGTGGCAATTTTTTTGACTTGACTAACGGCCTGTGTAAGGCCGGCTAAAGCGATAACTTGGTTTCTGGTCGTATTAAGAGGCATAATAAATTTTTTAAATTGTGGGTTATAGTTTTAAGTCAGGGTTGATCGTTAGATGGCCTTGTTGTTTCCAACCTTTAATGCCATTTTTGAGATGACTTATTTTATTCATATTCAGTTCGGTGCTCAAGAGCTTGGCAACTATTTTGGATCGATTGCCACTGGCACAGACTAAAACAATTGCGGTCTCTTTTGTTTTTTTTAGTTGTGCAAATTTCGAAAGCCAGTCTGGTAGGTCGAAATGACCTTGGCGGTTGAAAAAAGTGAGGAGTTTGCTATTGGCAATAATGCCCTCTTTTGACCATTCCTCAGGCCTTCGGATATCCACGACAAGGGCCTGAGGGGTATGCAGTGAATTCAATTCAGCAGGGCTGAGTTCTTTAAATTCAGCACCCGCGCAAGGGGTATATAAAATAGCTGATAATAAGATGACCCAGATTACTTTTAGAAGGTTGGTATGACGCATAAAGAGTCGGTTAATAAGTTTTTTTAAAAATGAGGCGTTGGGAAATATATTCTACTCTTTTGCCAAGGATGTACAATGTTGGTAATGGGTAACGGATAATTTAGTGGGTAGATCATTCAGAGTGAAGGTAGAACGATGGTTGAATTAGTAGTTTTCAAGGTGCTTGGCATGAAATGTGGCGGCTGTGAAAAGTCTGTTGAAGATAAATTGGCGGCATTGGTAGGTGTTGTGACTGTTAACGCTTCGTATCAAACGGATTCTGTGGAAATCCAATACGATGCAGACAAGGTGCAATTAGCACAGCTCCATGCTTGCTTGGCCGAATTAGATTATCAATCAACTCTTTGAGAGGTTAGCGCTTGAAACAGAATCAAGTTCAGCGCTTTTCAATTCAAGGGTTGCGTTGTGCAGGTTGCGTGAGTAGTCTTGAGAATGCGTTGCAAAATACGGATGGTATTATTGACGTAACGGTTAATTTTGCTGAACATGTGGCACAGGTTCAGGGCAATACGAGTTCTGAGAAAATAATTGCTACGATCGTTGAGGCCGGCTATGGTGCTGATTTAATACTTGATAATGGCCAACTTGATGACACGGCGGTACAAGAGCAGTTGGAGTTTCGGCATTTAGTTGATAAGGCGGTAATGCCTGCTATTTTTGCGTTACCGTTGATGCTTTATGATCAGATTAATGGCTTGCCTGATATTATTTCATTGCCGGGGCGATTTTTTTGGTTACTGATAGCTATGATAACCTTAGGCTGTTTGATTTATTCTGGGAAGCACTTTTATTTAGGTGCTTATCGCTCATGGCAACATCGCCAAGCGAATATGGACACTTTGGTGGCATTAGGAACAGGGTCTTCTTGGCTTTATTCAGTCGCTGTTTTGCTCTTGGGCGACAGACTCCCTCATTTGGCGCAACATGCTTATTTTGAGGCGGCCTTATTTATTCTTATTTTTCTGAATTTAGGGGCTGCGATCGAAGTACGGGCGCGTGGAAAGACCTCCAGTGCCATTCGGCAATTAATTAACTTACAGCCTAAAACTGCACGTCTCATTCGCCAAGGTCTTGAGGTTGATGTGGTGATAGGCGATGTGCTTGTTGGTGATATTATCAGGGTTCGTCCCGGTGAAAAGGTTGCTGTGGATGGTCGGGTCATAGAGGGCTTGGGTATTGTTGATGAATCGATGTTAACCGGAGAGGCAATGCCGATTGAAAAAAATGTTGATTCAACAGTTAAGGCGGGGACACTAAATACTCAAGGTAGTTTTTTATATCAGGCAGATCGGATCGGTAAAGAAACTTTGCTAGCGCAAGTGGTAGCAACGGTCTTGCAAGCACAGGGCGCTAAACCAGCGATTGCCCGATTAGCTGATAAAATTGCAGCTGTGTTTGTCCCGGTTGTTGTTGTGATTGCAATAGCAGTCTTTGGGGTGTGGTTCTATTTCGGGCCACAACCCGCTTTAGGTTATGCTTTTGTGACAGCAATGACCGTTTTGGTTATTGCTTGTCCTTGTGCCTTAGGGTTGGCGACACCGATTTCAGTGATGGTTGCCGTAGGGCGGGCTGCACAAGCAGGTATACTCATTAGAAATGGTCAGGCGTTACAGACAGCGGGACAGATATCTTGTGTGGTATTTGATAAGACGGGAACGATTACCGAAGGTCGCCCAGAGGTGGTCGAAATAAAAGCCTTTAATCATTTCAGTCAAAAGCAAGTTTTGCAGTGGGCTGCTAGTTTAGAGCTTGGTTCTGAACATGTGCTGGCCGCGTCGGTTTTACGAGCAGCTAAAGACAAAGCGCTAACAACCTTAACCGTGACTGGTTTTGAAATGCGTCTTGGGTTAGGTGTGACGGGTTTTATTGGTAACCAACGGGTTGCTCTGGGTAATCAATCATTGATCGATGAGCTTGCGCTTGATGCTAGTGCCTATAACGATGCATTACAGCACAGTTATGTTCAGGGCTATACCACTATGATTTTAGCGGTCGATAATGAGATTGTTGGTATTTTAGCTGTTTCTGATCCGGTTAAAACAGATTCAGCGCCAGCAATAAATCAATTACATGCTTTAGGCATTCGGGTAATGATGTTAACCGGAGATCATCCCAGAACCGCTCAGGTTATTGCTGAAAAGGTGGCTATTGATCACTTTCGAGCGCAGTGCTTGCCGGGTGATAAGTTGGCAATTATAAAAGAGTTACAAGCGGCGGGCGAGGTGGTTGCGATGGTCGGTGATGGGATCAATGATGCACCCGCTTTGATGCAGGCCGATGTGGGCGTTGCGGTGGGTTCAGGGGCTGATATTGCAATTGAGAGTGCTGACTTTATTATATTAGACGGGTCATTGTTTAAAATGAATCAGGCGATTGGGTTATCGAAAGCAACCTTAACGAATATTAAACAAAATCTATGGGGTGCTTTTATTTATAACACACTGAGTATTCCGATTGCAGCGGGATTGCTTTATCCCGCTTTTGGTTTTTTGTTGAGTCCCGTTATTGCAAGTGCGGCCATGGCATTGTCATCCTTAACAGTGGTCGCGAATGCTAATCGATTGCGTTGGGTAAAGTTAACAGTTAAAACTAATGATTAAGAAATTAGCTTTATTATCGGGTTTTTGATGTATGCGTCAGTCGTCAATAGATAAAAATACAGTTCGGGTAGACGCTTATGACAAACGTAATAAACAAAGTGATAAAGATTTTTTGAGTCAGCTGATTTGTCAGAAAGTCATTGAGCAGCCGAGTTACCAATGTGCCAAGACAGTTATGTGGTATGTGGGTTGTCGCTCAGAGGTTAGAACGCAAACAATCATAAAACAAGAGTTGAGCCAAGGGCGACGTATTGTGATTCCTTACTGTACCCAAGATGATCACGGGCAGAATCAGTTAGGGTTATGGCAATTGCGTGATTTTTCAGAATTAGTAAGTGGCCGGTGGGGTATTTTAGAGCCTCCTGAGAATCGCTGGTATGAGCCCGAGAAGCAGGTCGGCATTGAAGAACTAGAGGTCATTATAGTGCCGGGTGTAGGGTTTGACCGCCGAGGAGGTCGGCTGGGTAATGGGCAAGGTTATTATGATAATTTCTTGCAGCAGGTTTGCGGCAGTACAATTCTGCAGGGGGTTTGTTTTGAGTCGCAACTCTTCGATTTTATTCCTATGGAGGAAACGGATGTGGCGATGGATTTTGTTTTTACCCAATCAGCTATTTATCACCGGGAGTCATCATTTTAGTGCAGGCACATGAGATAAAAGATATCCCACAATCAACACCGGCTTTTTTGATTGATAAGGATAAGGTTAGTCAGACCCTTCATTATTTGCGGCTATTGAAGCAAAGAAGTCAGTGTAAGGTTCTATTTTCAATTAAGTCTTTGCCATTAACAGCAGTCATGAAACAAACCTTAACCGTTGTGGATGGTTTTTCTGTGAGTTCGTTATTTGAATTGCGTTTAGCTCGTGAGGTCGCTTCGGGCAGAGCTGACCTCCATGTGACAACTCCGGGCTTAAAAGTGGACGAGTTTGATGCGTTAGCGACACTGTCTACGGCAATTAGTTTTAATTCTTTAGAGCAATACCGACAATTTAAGCCATTTTTAAAAGAAGATTTTTCGCCGGGGCTCAGAGTAAACCCTGAACTTTCTTTTGTGGAGGATAATCGTTATGACCCGTGTCGGGCGTTCTCAAAATTAGGGGTTCCCTTAAGTCAATTATCAGCACAACTCCCCGAGGGTATTGAGGGACTTCATTTTCATACTTTGTTTGGTAGCCATTCTTTTCAGCCGTTGCAACAGACTATGGCAAAAATTGAGGCGCAGTTCAGTGCATCATTACGAGCGTTGAAATGGATTAATTTAGGCGGTGGTTATTTGTTTGATTCTGAAGAACAGATTGCACCGCTGATCGATTTGGTTACGCAGATTAAACGGCAATACGCATTAGATGTTTTTATTGAACCCGGTAACGGTATTGTGGGGGCGGCAGGATTTTTAGTGGCAACCGTGATTGACTGTTTTCTACGGGAAGGTAAAACGGTGGCTGTTTTAGATACCTCCGTAAATCATAATCCTGAGGTGTTTGAATACCAGAGAAAACCGCTGTTAATTGAGGAAGTTTTAACTGGGGAACACAGTGCTATCTTGGTGGGTTGTACCTGTCTGGCCGGTGATATTTTTGGTGAGTATCGTTTTAATAAGCCAATTAACGTCGGTGATCGGGTTACCTTTAGTCATGTTGGAGCGTATAGCTTGATTAAGTCAAACCGCTTTAATGGGTATAATTTTCCTGATATTTATACCTTTGATGACTCGACAGTGCGTAAAATTAAAACCTATGATTATGCACATTATCGTGAGCAGTGGTTAACCTAGAGGAAGAGTGATGAAAGCATTAATGATGACAAGAGTCGGCGAACCAGAGGTGTTGCAATTACAACAGGTGGATGAGCCAGTGATTAGGCAGCCATCGGAGGTTAAAATAAAATTATATGCTGCCGGTGTTAATCCCATTGATACTAAAATAAGGCGAGGCGGCTTGTTACAGGGTGATCGTTTTCCGGTTATTTTAGGTTGCGATGGTGCAGGAGAAGTGGTTGAAGTGGGCGCCAGTGTGAGTCGTTATAAACCCGGAGATAAGGTGTGGTTTTGTCATGGTGGCCTTGGGTTAGAGCAAGGTAATTATGCGCCTGTTAATGTGGTCGATGAACGGTGGTTAGCGACTATGCCCAGTAATGCCAGTTATATCGAGGCAGCAGCGGCACCTTTGGTGTTAATTACCGCTTGGGGAGCGCTTTATAATCGCGGTCGATTACAAGCGGGTCAAACTGTTTTAATTCATGGCGGTGCGGGGGGGGTTGGACACGTTGCTATTCAATTGGCGAAATTACGGGGTGCGCGCGTCATCACAACGGTTTCAAGTTCTGAGAAAGAGCAATTTGTCAGAAATTTGGGTGCCGATGAGGTTATTATTTACCCCACCGAAGATACGCTTGAACGGTTGTTAGCATTGACGTTAGGACGGGGTGCTGATTTAGTATTTGACACGGTGGGTCGAGATGTCTTTTTGCCGTCAATTACAATGACGGCACATTTTGGCACCTTAGTTTCTATTTTAGATCCCGGTGTTTTTGACTTTCAGGAAGCTAGAATGCGTAATCTTAGTATCGCTTTTGAGTTGATGCTGACACCCATGCTAAGAAATTTATCAGAAGCGCGCGATGAGCAGGTTGCTATTCTACAGCGATGTGCTGAGTATATGCTGGCAGGTCAATTGGTTATTGAAGTGAGTGAGGTTTTTTCTTTAGCAGAAGGTCTGGGTGCACATGCGATTATTGAGGCAGGACATACGCAAGGAAAAATTGTTTTAACAATTTGACCGCAGGTTGTAATGAAACCGGGTGTTCGAAAGTTCTCATAAGTATTATTTTATCGACTTATAAACAGGTGTGATGGCGAAAAAAACAAAGTCTAAGAAAACGCAAAAAAAATCATTAAAGCGTTCTTTCTCAATGGCTTTTCAGTTGAAAAAGACATTGTTTTTTTTCATAATTTCGTTTGGGTTTATTGCGTTTTCTTATGTTGGTTATTTGGATTATATCGTTTGTAAACAATTTCAAGGCAAACGTTGGATGTTGCCTGCAAAGGTTTTTGCCAGCCCAACAGAATTGTTTGTCGGTAGTCATTTATCTGTAAAAGAGGTCAGGGAGTTACTTCAGCAATTACAGTACACCGAAGATAGGTCCTTAGCTAAGGAAGGGTCGTTTTACAGAAAGGGGCAATCCCTAACATTACGAACCAGGAGTTTTCAGTTTTGGGATAAATCTGAAGTCAGTAGGCAATTGCGATTAGTCTTTAAAGACGATACTTTATTATCGTTAGTTAATGTGGTGAGTGGACGTAAACTGGCTATCGTCCGGTTAGACCCTGCACTTATAGGTAGTTTTTATCCGCTATTGAAAGAGGATCGAACGCTTATAGATTTAAGTCAGGTGCCTACGGCTTTGATTGATGGATTAATTGCCACTGAAGACCGGGGTTTTTATGAACATTATGGTGTTTCGCTGAAGGCAATTGTACGGGCACTTTGGGTTAATGTAAAAGCGGGTGAAATTGTTCAAGGCGGTAGTACACTCACCCAGCAATTGATTAAGAATTTTTTTCTAACGCCTCAACGTAGTTTGTGGCGGAAATTTAATGAAGCACTAATGGCCATTATATTAGAGTTTCGATTTGAAAAGAATGACATTCTGGAAGGTTATTTAAATGAGGTTTATCTGGGTCAGAATGGCGCCAGTGCGGTGCATGGTTTTGGTTTGGCGAGTGAGTTTTATTTTTCACAACCCTTAGATAAATTAGAACGTCACCAACTAGCAATGCTAGTGGGTCTAGTCCGGGGGCCGATTTATTATAATCCAAAGCGGCATCCCGAAAGAATCAAAAAACGGCGTAATCTGGTTCTGGATGAAATGGCTAACCAAGGTTATATCACGGTCGCTGAAGCGACTTATTCTAAACAACAGCCATTAGCTGTAGTTCCCTTTAGGCGGCAAGCGATTAATCAGTACCCTGCTTTTTTAGAATTAGTCAGACGGCAATTAACTCAGGAATACCGTGACGATGATTTAACTTCAAATGGCTTGAGAATATTTACCACGATAGATGTTCGCGTGCAACAAAAGATGGAGCAAGTGATTGTTAAGAAACTTGAACAACTCGAGTTACGTAAAGGAACTAATGATTTAGAGACAGCAGTGATTGTAACGCAACCAGGGAGTGGTGAAATTGTCGCTTTAAGTGGTGGTCGTGACGCACATGCTGTGGGTTTCAATCGTGCTATGGATGCTATTCGACCCATTGGGTCATTGATTAAGCCGGCGATATATTTAACGGCACTGGAGCAAGCGGATCGCTATACCGTTACCACGTTGTTGAGCGATCATCCGGTGCAATTGAAAAGCCGGAAGGGTACGAATTGGGCGCCGAATAATTATGACGGTCGCAGTCACGGTTATGTGCCATTACATACGGCACTATCTCACTCCTATAATTTGGCAACAGTACGGTTGGGAATGTCAATCGGTATTGGACATGTAGCTAAGACCTTAAGAGACTTAGGGGTCAAAAGATCGATTAAGCTTTATCCTTCTCTTTTATTGGGTGCGACTGCATTTACGCCTTTGGAAGTTAGCCAGATGTATTTGACCTTGGCCGGTGATGGTTTTGCTATGCCGTTACGGGGCATTCGATCGGTCATGTCTTTAGAGGGTAAGTTATTACAACGGTATCCTTATTCTGTTCGGCAGACGCTTGATTCAGGGGCGACGTATTTAACCAATACATTATTACAAGAAGTGATGACAGAAGGAACGGGACGTTCGGCTTATAAAAGGATACCTAAAACATTTAATATCGCCGGTAAAACTGGCACTACAAATGATTTTCGGGACAGTTGGTTTGCTGGCTTTAGTGGGGATTATTTAGTAACCGTATGGTTGGGTCGGGATGATAATAAACCGATGGGATTGACTGGTGCGAGTGGTGCATTGAATCTGTGGACGGATTTAATGATCCAAATTATGCGCCAACCTTTGCTCTTGAGTTTACCGGAGGCGATTGAGGAAGTCTGGATCGACCCGGTTATGCGGCTACGCGCTAATTCCGCTTGTGCCGGTGCACAGGTTTGGCCTTATAAAAAAGGATCAGCCCCTAAGGCCTTTTCACCTTGTGTCACAACGCCTGTTAATCAGGTGCATGAATGGTTAAATAATATGATGGGTGATAATTAAGATGACAGTGTGTGGATACAAGGATGGGAAATGAATAAGTTAGTTTTAGGTTTATGTATTAGTTTATTTTCGATGATTACTTTGGCGGGCGATAGTAATAAAGCCGTTGAGGTATTGAGGGTTTTTTTTAATGCCACGGACTCTATGTCGGCGTCATTTATACAAACGAATTTTGATGAGCAGGAGCGCATAACAGAACAAAGCGAAGGGGAGTTTGTTTTATTAAAGCCCGATAGTTTTTTTTGGAATTATAAGCGTCCTTTTGTTCAGAAGATTGTGGCTGCAAATAACAAAGTTTGGTTTTATGATATTGATTTAGAACAAGTAACTGTTAAAAAAACAGATAAGTTGCTTGGCTTTTCACCGTTGTTTTTTTTGACAGGTGACGTGGATTTGGAGCATGAATTTTGGGTTGAAATTGAGTCAATTAACAATGCGATTGTCTGGTTACGTGTGATACCTAAAGAGGACCAGAGTGGTTTTCAATTTATCCGGTTAGGTTTAGAGGAGGGGCAATTATTTGCAATGGAGTTTGGTGATAATTTTGGTCGAAAAACACAGCTTAAGTTTTCCGATGTAGAAGTAAATAGCGCGGTTGATTCATCCCTGTTTGTTTTTAATATACCGGCGGGTGTCGATGTTTTTGAGGAATAAATAAAATGGATATGACACAGCCATTAGCTGAACGTATGAGACCTAAAAAGATTGCCGACTTTGTAGGGCAGAAACATTTATTGTTGCCAGGTAAACCCTTGTATGAATCTATTACCTCAGGACGACTTCATTCAATGATTTTCTGGGGTGGTCCCGGGACTGGGAAAACAACGTTGGCGCGGATGATTGCAAGGCACTCTGATGCGTCATTTATCGCACTGTCGGCGGTTTTAGCCGGCGTTAAAGATATACGCTTGGCGGTGACCGAAGCGCAACATTTACTGCGCAGTGAAAACAGGCGAACTATTTTGTTTGTTGATGAGGTGCATCGGTTTAATAAGTCTCAGCAGGATGCTTTTTTACCTCATGTAGAAGACGGTACGATTTTTTTTATTGGTGCAACCACTGAGAACCCATCGTTTGCATTAAATAACGCATTATTGTCCAGGGCGCGTGTTTATGTTCTTAATGCGCTGACTGAAGATGAGTTAATCAGTGTCATAACCCAAGCATTAGCAAATGAAGAGTATGGTATCGGGGGGCGATTTACTATGGCTGTAATCATAACAAAGAAATTTGCCCAAGCAGCAGACGGTGATGCACGGCGGGCATTGAATCTCTTGGCTATAGCAACTGAAGTCGCTGAATCTCAGGGGATGTTTGAAATTAATGCAGAGATTGCCCGAGAGGTGTTGTCGGGAGAAGTGCGGCGATTTGATAATCAGGGGGAGGAGTTTTATAACCAAATTTCGGCCTTGCACAAGGCGGTACGCGGGAGTGCGCCGGATGCAGCGCTTTATTGGTTGTGCCGAATGCTAGACGGCGGGTGTGACCCGGGCTATTTAGCAAGACGAATGGTCAGGATTGCTTCGGAAGATATTGGTAATGCGGACCCCAGAGCATTGCAGTTAGCGATGAATGCCTGGGATGCACAACTGCGTTTAGGGAGCCCTGAAGGAGAATTGGTTTTGGCTCAGGCAGTGGTTTATATGGCTTGTGCTGCGAAAAGTAATGCCGTTTATGTTGCCTATAAAGCCGCTATGCAAGCAGCAAAAACCAGTGGCTCACTGCCGGTTCCGTTACACTTAAGGAATGCCCCCAGTAAGTTAATGGACTCGTTAGGTTATGGTAAAGCGTATCGTTATGCGCATAATGAGCCGGAAGGGTATGCCGCCGGTGAAAATTATTTTCCAGAAGAACTTCTGGGCAGTAGTTTCTATACGCCTGTTTCGAGAGGGTTGGAAATTAAAATTAATGAGAAATTAAAAAATCTTAAGATTCTTGACCGCCAAGCCTTAAAGAAGAGAGAGTAAGTGTTGCCAGTAAGTCAGCCATTGGGTGTTTTTTGACCTGATTTTAGGTGCGAGAGAAAATCGCATTATTCTCGGTTAGGTGGTAGAATGTGGCGCTGATTTATGAAAATGGCTGATTTTATAGTTAACTTCCCTTAATAGATACCTATGGACCTAAAGTTTCTTGATTTTGAACAATCGATTGCTGAACTGAACGCAAAAATTGAAGAATTGCGTAATGTTAAATTTGATGATGACATTGACATTGAAGATACCTTAAAGCAGTTAGAAGAGAAGAACCAAGATCTTACGCAGGCCATCTACTCGAAATTATCGGATTGGCAGATATCTCAGGTGTCACGCCATCCCGGGCGCCCTTATACGCTTGATTATATTGAGCATATGTTCACTGATTTTTATGAACTGCATGGTGATCGTGCCTTTGCTGATGATCCAGCGATTGTCTGTGGTTTGGCTAAATTAGAGGGTCAAGCTATTATGGTTATTGGTCATCAAAAAGGGCGGGATACTAAGGAAAAGATTTATCGTAACTTTGGAATGCCTAAGCCAGAGGGCTACCGCAAGGCGCTACGGATGATGAAATTGGCAGAACGATTTCATTTGCCGATTATCTGTCTGATTGATACACCGGGTGCATATCCGGGTATTGGCGCTGAAGAACGCGGTCAAAGTGAAGCGATTGCTCGAAATTTATTTGAAATGGCACGTATTGAAACGCCAATAATTTGTACGATTATTGGTGAGGGTGGGTCTGGCGGTGCCTTAGCGATTGGCGTCGGCGATCGCTTGCTTATGTTGGAATACAGTACTTATTCGGTGATTTCTCCGGAGGGCTGTGCCTCTATTTTATGGAAGAGTTCTGAAAAGGCTGAACTTGCAGCAGAGGCGATGGGGATCGTTTCTGACCGCGTTAGAGAAGCGGGGCTTTTGGATGAAGTCGTTCGGGAACCCTTAGGCGGTGGTCACCGTGACTTTCAGCAAGTTGCTGATAATTTAAAAGTAGCCCTGTTGACACATTTACAGTTATTAAATAATGATTCTATTGATACGTTGTTAGAGAAGCGTTTTCAACGGATTATGGATTTTGGCGCTTATACTGAAGAAGGGTAAGGTTTTTTTTACCGGCTTAGTTGTTTTAATAACTAAGCATTCTGAACTAAAGCAGGTAGGTTGTTTTGATCAGTTTCAAGTTTAGACGCTATGAAAAATCGTTTGTTATGGGTTTTTTAATCTGAAAGGTAAATGATGGTGCTGGCCCCTGATGCACTGCTTCGAATTCTACAGCGATACTCGCAAGGGCAGCATGTTTTTGTAGCCTTTAGTGGCGGTTGTGACTCCCATGTTTTATTGCATTTATGTTCACGGATCCCTGCATTATCTAAATCGATTACAGCCGTTTATATTGACCATGGTTTGCAGGAATGCGCAACAGGCTGGACTGGACATTGTCAGCGGGTTGCAGCTCAATTAGGCGTTAAATTTAAAAGTGTTTCTGTAACCTTGTTACCTATTCAGGGTGAAAGTCCTGAGGCTATGGCGCGAGAAGCGCGGTATCAGGCAATAGCTGCATTGTTAGCGCCGGGCGATATTGTTTTGACTGCACACCATCAAGAAGACCAATATGAAACGATTTTATTGAAAATGTTTAGAGGCGCTGGATTAGTCGGATTATCTGGGATTTCTGAACATTCCAATTTAGGCGTTGGGCAGTTAATCAGGCCTCTGTTAGCAGTTACTAAACAAGCCATTGACGATTATGCGATTGGCTATCAGCTGAAATTTATTCAGGATCCCAGTAACACCTGTATTGATTTTGATAGAAACTATTTGCGTAATATTATTACGCCATTAATAAAGGATCGTTGGCCATCTGTTGATACCACAGTAAGCCGTGCTGGGCGCCATTGTCATCAGGGGCATGTGTTAATTTCCGAACTGATTGATCCTTTATTTCAGCAGGTGTTTTGTCAGCAAGAGCAGGCATTATCTGCGACCTTATTGCAAGCCTTGAATCCTTTGGTGCAACCGATGGTTATTCGGCATTGGTTTAAGTGGCGAGGGTTAGAAATGCCCTCTGAGCGCGCAGTTAATTTATTGTTAACCCAAGTTCTTACCGCTGGAAAAGACCGTTGTCCTGAATTAACCGTGGGTGATTATTGTGTTCGCCGTTTTCAAGATAAATTGTATTTAGTGCAAGCCTTTGTGCCGGTAGATTCGGATTTTGAACAGCGATGGCCGCTAGGTGAAAATACATTGATGTTAGAAGGCAATGGGCAGTTGCGGCGAACGGGTAAGGTGCAGTGGGACGATGAGCGGGATTTTTGGCAACAATATGAAGTAACCATTCGTTACCGACAAGGTGGAGAAAAGATTTGCTTACCGGGTCGCTCAGGGACTCACTTAGTTAAGAAATTATTTCAGGAAGCGAAGGTGCCGCCATGGCTGCGTTCAAGAGTGCCGTTCATTTTTTTTGATGGTCAGTTAGCAGCCGTTGGGGATAAATGGGTGGCTGATGCGTTTTACGAAATGTCAGCAGGCCATAAATTACAATTTAAATGGACTTTAACGAGCAATAACAGGAAAGAGAATGACGAAAAGGAGAATAACTATTAAAATACTCTATTAAAGAAGCCTTGATTATTGTGAGATAAAAAAGTGCTAATTCGATTTGATAATTCACAGAAAAAAGTCCAACTATTATATGACTAAATTTATTTTTATAACAGGTGGTGTTGTTTCATCGCTGGGTAAAGGTATTGCCGCATCTTCACTGGCTGCTATTCTGGAAGCACGTGGATTGAACATTACCATGATTAAATTAGACCCCTATATTAATGTCGACCCAGGCACGATGAGTCCTTTTCAGCATGGAGAGGTATTTGTTACTGAAGACGGTGCAGAAACTGATCTGGATCTGGGGCATTATGAGCGTTTTATTGATTCACAAATGCTTCAGAGTAACAATTTTACAACCGGACAGATTTATGAAAATGTTATACGGAAAGAGCGTAGAGGGGATTATTTAGGCGCAACCGTTCAAGTAATTCCGCATATTACCGATGAAATTAAACAACAGATTAGGATCGGTGCTAAAGAGGCCGATGTGGCATTGGTTGAAATTGGCGGAACCGTGGGTGATATTGAGTCACTACCATTTTTAGAAGCTATTCGACAAATGCGTATTGAGTTAGGTGAAACGGAAACGTTATTTATTCATTTAACATTGGTGCCTTTTATTCGTTCTGCGGGTGAAGTAAAAACCAAACCAACACAACATTCTGTTAAAGAATTGCGTTCTATAGGCATTCAGCCTGATGTGTTGATTTGTCGTTCAGAGCACCATCTTTCGGACTCTAATCGAAAGAAAATTGGTTTGTTTACTAATGTGCCAGAGCGAGCGGTTATCTCAGCGATTGATGCCGATTCTATTTACCGTATTCCCATGTTGCTTCATGAACAAGGTCTTGATGAAATTGTGGTTGAGAAATTAGATTTGATTGTTCCGCCCGCTGATTTAGGCCAATGGCAGCGTGTTATAGCGGCCTTGGAGGCCAGTGAGAATGAAGTCACCATTGCTATTGTTGGTAAGTATGTCGATCATTTGGACGCTTATAAGTCGTTGAATGAAGCATTAGTTCATGCTGGAATTAATACCCGAAATAGGGTGATTATTAACTATGTAGATTCAGAAACCATTCAAGATGATTGTTTGGAATCTTTGTCTGGAGTGGATGCTATTTTGGTTCCTGGCGGCTTTGGTGAGCGGGGCATTGAAGGTAAGGTTGCAACGGTTCAGTATGCTCGAGAAAATAATATTCCTTATTTTGGTATCTGTTTGGGTATGCAAGTTGCGGTGATTGAATACGCCCGAAATGTTGTCGGGTTGGCAAATGCGCACAGTACTGAGTTTGTGCCCGATACGCAGGATCCCGTGATCGGTTTGATTACTGAATGGATGGATGAGTCGGGACGTCGGGAGATTCGCGGCAATGGTGCTGATATGGGTGGAACCATGCGGTTAGGCGGGCAAAAGTGTCAATTGGAAGTCAATACCTTGGCACATCACTTATACCAACAGAATGTTATTAGTGAACGACATCGACATCGTTATGAATTTAACAATCACTATTTGTCAGTATTGGCGGAAAGTGGCATGAGATTTTCCGGAAAGTCCATTGATGGTCAATTAGTTGAAATGATTGAAATCCCTTCTCATCCTTGGTTCTTAGCGTGCCAGTTTCATCCAGAGTTTACCTCAACACCGCGTGGCGGACACCCGGTCTTTTCGGGGTTTGTTGAAGCAGCGGCTATCTATAAAAAGACAAAGGAGTCTCCAGAATGAAGTTATGTGGTTTTGAAGCCGGTTTAGATCAGCCTTTTTTTCTGATTGCGGGCCCGTGTGTAATTGAAAGTGAGCAATTAGCGATTGATACAGCAGGTCAGTTGAAAGAATTAACGACAGCATTGAATATCCCGTTTATTTATAAGTCATCTTTTGACAAAGCGAACCGCTCTTCTCATGAGAGTTTTCGTGGCTTAGGTATTGAGGTGGGGCTTCAAATTCTAGACAATGTTAAGCAACAGATTGGTGTACCGGTATTAACCGATATTCATGAGGATACCCCGTTGGAAGAAGTGGCTGCGGTGGTTGATGTCATGCAGACACCTGCTTTTCTTTGTCGACAAACAGGGTTCATTCAGCGTGCAGCCGCACAAGGTAAGCCACTTAATATCAAGAAAGGACAGTTTTTAGCGCCCTGGGATATGGTTCATGTGGTTAATAAAGCAAAAGCAACCGGTAATGAACAGATTATGGTTTGTGAGCGAGGGGCTTCTTTTGGGTATAATAATCTGGTTTCAGATATGCGGTCATTGGCGGTTATGAGAGAAACAGATTGCCCCGTTGTTTTTGATGCGACACACTCGGTGCAATTGCCGGGCGGGCAGGGGGCGTGCTCTGGCGGACAAAGAGAGTTTGTGCCTGTTTTGGCTAGAGCCGCAATGGCTGTTGGTATCGCTGGTATTTTTATGGAAACTCACCCAGATCCAGATCAGGCCAAAAGTGATGGGCCAAATGCATGGCCTCTCGACAGAATGAAGGAATTGTTAGAAATTTTATTAATACTCGATCAGACGGTTAAATCCAGTCGTTTGATAGAAACAACTTTATAGGTAATGAAAATGGCTGAAATTGTAGATGTTCGTGCAAGAGAAATTCTAGACTCAAGAGGTAATCCGACTATTGAGGCCGATGTTATTCTAGCTTCAGGGGTGGAAGGCAGCGCGATGGTGCCTTCAGGTGCTTCAACCGGGGAAAGAGAGGCTGTTGAATTGCGTGATGGTGATAAATCACGGTATATGGGCAAGGGCGTATTGAATGCGGTAGAGAATACGAGAACTGAAATTCGTTCAGCGGTGATAGGTCTTGATGCCGCCGATCAGGCCTTGCTTGATAAGACTATGATCGATTTAGATGGAACAGATACGAAAGGTCGATTAGGTGCAAATGCTACCTTGGCTGTTTCTATGGCAGCGGCAGATGCCGCAGCAAAAGAGCAAGGTGAGCCACTTTATCAGTATATGAACAATGGCGGGGAGTTTATCCTGCCGGTGCCGATGATGAATATTATCAATGGTGGCTCTCATGCGGACAATAGTGTTGATTTACAGGAATTTATGATTTTACCTGTGGGTGCACCTAGTTTTACAGAAGCAATACGTTATGGTGCTGAAGTGTTTCATACACTTAAAAAGGTTTTGACAGACCAGGGCATGACAACAACAGTGGGTGATGAAGGAGGGTTTGCACCTAATTTACCATCGAACGAGGCAGCGATCAGCGTTATCCTTCAAGCCATTGAGCAGGCCGGTTATCGTCCTGGAGAAGATATTTATTTAGGCCTTGATGCTGCGAGCTCTGAGTATTTTGTTAATGGTCGTTATGTTTTAGCGTCTGAAAATAAACGATTTGACTCTGAAGGCATGACTGACTTCTTAGCAGATTGGGTGAATAAGTATCCTATTATCAGTATTGAAGACGGGTTAGATGAGAACGATTGGGATGGCTGGAAGTATTTAACGGAACAGTTAGGCGATAAAATTCAATTGGTTGGTGATGACTTATTTGTAACTAATCCAGCTATTTTGAAGGAAGGTATTGATAAGAAAATTGCGAATTCGATCCTCATTAAAGTGAATCAAATTGGCACCTTGACTGAAACGTTTGAAGCGATCGAAATGGCTAAAGCGGCTAATTATTCAGCAGTAGTCTCTCATCGATCAGGAGAAACGGAAGATGTGACGATAGCTGATTTAGTGGTTGCCACCGGTACCGGTCAAATTAAAACAGGTTCTTTGAGTCGTTCAGACCGTATAGCAAAATATAACCGACTCATGAAGATAGAAGAGCAATTAGGTGCTAAAGGTCGTTATGCTGGCAGAAGTGCGTTTAGAATGTTGGCTTAAATTAGGCTTGTAAGTTTAAACACAAACGGTGCGTATTTTGTTGGGGGTCATTGTTCTGTTAACGGTGATGCTACAATACCGGCTGATATTCGGTGAAGGTGGCTTGCAGCAAATTAGCGAGTATCAGCAGCAGATCGATATTTTGAGCCAACAAGATTTGCTCAAGAAAGAGCGAAACGATCGCATTTATCGTGAGGTTTTGGATTTAAGAAAGGGCGATGAAGCCCTTGAAGAGAGAGCCCGAAATGAATTAGGTATGATTGGAAAGGAAGAAACATTTTATCAATATCTTCAGGGTGAGTCTTCGTAGGTCACGCACCGTCAATAATCTTAGGTTATTGACGGTAGCTTCAATTACGTTTATCTCAATAGTCATAGCGACTTTTCAAATGGCAACGGGTTCAGTTTTTTTCCTAAGTATGGTTTCAATATTTTGAGTGTTTATGAGTAAGTCAGTGAAGTTTTGGGGGGTTGTTCCGGCTGCTGGGGTGGGTAAACGAATGCAGTCTGATCGTCCGAAACAATACTTGTTATTAGGTGGTCAGACCGTTATAGAACAAACTTTATTTCAGTTGCTACAGGCGGATTGTTTTGCGGGGATTGCCGTGGCTATTTCATTAGAAGACCCTTATTGGCCGACATTACCTTGTTCGAAGCAGGAAAAAATTATTCGTGCAGAGGGCGGGCAAGAGCGAGTGGACTCAGTGTTGTCGGCTTTAAATGCTTTGGTTGATAAGGCATCTGATGATGATTGGGTTTTGGTGCATGATGCGGCAAGACCGTGTATCAAGGTCGCAGATATTCATCGCTTGATTAATACACTTAAAAGCGATCCTGTGGGAGGCATCTTAGCACTGCCATCGCATGATACCTTAAAGAATGTGATGCAGGGGCAGATTGTTGATTCGGTGGATAGGAATAGAGTCTGGCGCGCCTTAACGCCTCAAATGTTTCGTTACGGTGCGTTAAAAAAGGTTTTACAATTAGCCGTAGAGAAAGGGCAAGTTGTCACTGATGAAGCCAGTGCGTTTGAATTAAATGGTTTTCAACCGAAAATTGTTGAAGGGCAACCCGGTAATATTAAAATTACCCGTCCGGAAGATTTGATATTGGCAAAATTTTATTTGGAGCAAGAATGATAAGAATTGGTCAAGGATACGATGTTCACCGGTTTCAAGAAGAAGGTGACGTTATTTTGGGCGGTGTAACCATCGATTTTGACAAAGGCATTGCGGCGCATTCAGACGGTGATGTTGTTCTTCATGCCTTATCTGATGCGTTGTTAGGATCGGTTGCCTTGGGCGATATAGGCCATCATTTCCCAGATACAGATCCTTCGTTTAAGGGGGCGGATAGTCGTGTCTTATTGAAACATGTGTATAGTATTGTTGCTGACAAGGGCTATAGTTTAGTCAATGCAGATATTACCATTATCGCCCAAGCACCCAAAATGGCACCCCATATTAATGCCATGAGAAATAATATTGCCAGTGATCTGAACGTGGCGTTAGATTGTATTAATGTTAAGGCAACTACCACAGAGCGCCTTGGTTTCGAAGGGCGTAGCGAGGGGATTGCTGTTCAGGCCGTTGTCTTGATGACCGATGGATTATCCTAATTACCTGGCTTAAGGTGTTATCCTTATTGCGTATTACCTTATTTTGTCATCAGTTAAGGCTCTTTCAGTGATTAATTTTCCGGACTGGCCCAATACCTATGGGGGTCCACAGGGGGCAGGTCTTATCCGTCAAGCGCCGGAAGACTTTAAGGTCGAAGAGGTCCTGCCTTTCACCCCGAGTGGGGAAGGCGAGCACCTATTTCTTTTTATTGAAAAACGTGGGGAAAATACTGATTATGTAGCCCGTCAACTGGCGAAATTTGCCGGTGTTTTGGCGCGTGATGTTGGTTACGCCGGCTTAAAAGATCGGCAGGCGGTGACTCGGCAATGGTTTAGTATTTGGCTGCCAGGAAAAACGATGCCCGATTGGCAGCGCTGGGATCAAGAAAACATAAGCCTGATTGATATAACCCGGCATCATAAAAAGTTAAAGCGGGGTGTCTTAACAGGCAATAGATTTAGTTTAATGATCCGTCAATGGGAGGGTGATGTTAAGCAAACGGAGCATTTGTTAAATACGATTGCTGTAGGAGGCATCGCTAATTACTACGGTGCCCAACGTTTTGGGCGCCACGGTAAGAATATTGAAAAAGCACTATCCTTATTTCAAGGACAGTCATTCAAAAGAAATCAACGCAGTCTATATTTGTCAGCGGCCCGGTCATTTCTTTTTAATTGTATCTTGGCGCGTCGAATTGAGTTGGAGAACTGGAATCAGGTTGTAGCCGGTGATGTATTACAATTTGAAGGCTCCAATAGTTTCTTCCCCACAGAAGTGATTGACAGCGCTCTGATAGCGCGCGTTTCGGCCCTAGAACTTCATCCAACTGGGTGTTTGTGGGGGCTCGGTGATGTGCCCGAATACGGTGACGTGTGGGACATAGAACAGACCATATTGACTCAGTACGCTGAACTTAAAGACGGTTTAGAGTCGATGGATTTAAAGATAGGACGCAGAGCATTGCGGGTTGTCGTTGAGAATTTTACGTGGGCTTTTACGGGTACTCAAACGTTGAGGTTATCATTTTTCTTACCGGCAGGCAGTTATGCCACAGCACTCTTAAAAGAAATTATTGTCGTCAGGAATTAGTATGGATTTTTTACAGGTGTTTGCGTTAGCTTTTTTGCAAGGCGTGACCGAATTCTTACCGGTATCAAGTTCAGCGCATCTTATTTTAGTGCCGGTTGTTTTGGGGTGGGAAGATCAAGGACAATCCTTTGATGTTGCTGTTCATCTGGGGACCTTGTTTGCTGTCGTTGGTTTTTATCGTCGAGACGTTTATCGTTTGGTGGTTGCATGGTTTTCATCGGTGACGAAAAAACAAAGTTCAGACGATTCGCAACTCGCATGGTCGGTTATTCTTGCAACGATACCAGTGGGGTTGGTGGGTCTTGCAATTTCTGATGGGATTGATCAATTATTGCGCTCCCCGGTAGTGATTGCTGTCGCGACAATTAGTTTTGCGGTTTTGTTAGGCTGGGCAAGTCGGCAAGCATCTGAGGCGCGTATCACGGTTACGATTAAAGATGCCTTGATAGTGGGTTGTTTTCAGGCACTTGCGTTAATCCCTGGTACATCGCGTTCGGGCATTACCATAACAGCGGGGTTGTTACTGGGCCTGACCCGAAGTCAGGCAGCGAAATTTTCTTTTTTATTGTCTATTCCTGTCATTGTTTTGGCAGGGTTACTCAAAAGTATTGAACTTTATCAATCATCGGTACCGGTGGTTTGGGAGTTTATGGCGGTGGGCGTGGTGGTTTCAGCAGCGGTCGCTTATTTGTCAATTGCTTGGTTCTTAAGGTTCTTAGAGCGCGTCGGGGTGATGCCTTTCATTTGGTACCGAATTATTCTTGGGTTTGTGTTATTGGCGGTGTTTATCCATTAAACTGAGCAAAACATAGACTGCACCGGTCCCACCCGCATGACGAGGGGCGGAGCAAAAGGCAAGGACATGGACGTGTTGTCTTAACCATTGATTAAGACTGTTTTTGAGTATGGGTTTTTGGTTGGGGGATCGATAGCCTTTACCATGAATAATATGAATACAACGGCAATGTTCTAGAATACAGTCGTGGAGGAACTGCGTTAGGTAATTTTTGGCCTCTGCCCGGGTCAGCCCGTGCAAATCGAGTTCGGCATCTATTCCAAAGAAGCCTTTACGCATTTTTTTCAGGATATTTTTTTGTAATCCAGGTGCTAAAAACTCCAAATTATCAGCGTCACCGAGTAGGTCAACGGTATCGTTCGGTGTATCATGCAATGTTTGATAATAGTCAGCGTTGGGCGGTTTCGAGAGAACGGCTGGTTTGGAGGTTTTATGAAAATGAAGTCGGTTATTTTTAATGGATGTTACCTTCCCGACTGTTTTTCTAAACAGTGCCATGTCTTCATCGGAGGTTTTTTTTTCACGGACCATGGGGATTTAAAAGGTTGATGGAGTCCAGATAGAGAGCTAAAACACCATGAATAGTGAGTGCTTTTTTTACTGAAAG
>JYMV01022157.1_pt1 | contig 50804 bp, 47 predicted proteins | sample 338911 | NCBI WGS metagenome assembly JYMV01 (sample SAMN03354496, study PRJNA234377) | hydrothermal vent metagenome | biome: Deep sea; feature: Hydrothermal plumes at the Eastern Lau Spreading Center, Western Pacific Ocean; material: Seawater | place: Tonga | collected 2009 | depth 2000 m m | reverse complement strand
CCCCGCCGGTTTTTGGATGACAAGATGCTGATGCGCTATACGCATTTAAGAGCAGAGGATTTGGTGGAGAGATTGGGGTAGCGGTACAAACTAAGTTATCGATTCGTAGGTTACGGCGTTTCCGGATAGCGCTTGAGATCATCGCCGAGTTTTGCCCAATCGACGTGGTTGTCAAAAAACACGTGGGCCGCGGGGGAACGATCAATCGCATTCACAAAGCTGGCAAGAGTCACATGAATTTCACCTTCCCAACGACTGGACTGAAAAAGCAAAGAACTCCCACAACGATTGCAATGGCCTCGCGATGCCGGCTCAGATGATCCATACCAATTGAGATGTTTCTCACCGGATATGAACTCGAACTGATCCCGTAGTACCCCTACCCAAGTAACAAAGGCTGCGCCGTGAGCGATCCGGCACATCGAACAATGGCAGTGGACGCACCAGCGGGTGGGAAAATAGACGCGGAACTCCACTGCACCACAAAGGCAAGAACCACTCGCCGACTCTGCTTTTGTAGTCGTGTCTATCACTGGTTAGTTTTGGATCGTTTCATCCCACTATCTTATTCCTGTTGCAGAGGGACAACCAGAGCTCGTGTGGGTGCGCATGTGGCACGTCATTCGTAACGCCTAAAACAACACCAATATCTGCCTTTCCCTGCAATTCCTTAGAGAATCAGGTAACGCTCTCTGGTGTCATTGAAATCGATGCTACCCAACCCAACAGGGATTGATTTGCCAAGCCTAATCATCAAACAGCCTCAAAAAACCCTGACAAACAAGGCCTATTGGGTGATCCGTCCCGTTGACTAACTGGATATAGAGTAAGACTAAGATTAAGACTTAGACTAGGGTTTAGATTGAGATTGAGATTCAGATAACGACTTAGATTCGGATAACGACTTAGATTCAGATGTACATATTCAATACGTAACCTCTTCCCTCACTCCCAAGATCTTCTTTACCCTGGAATAGTGATTCACCTCTGACATCAGGCTTCCGTCGCTGTCTCTGGTGATACTCACCACCTCCACCTTCAGTATCCTGCCGGCAAACGGTTTCATTGATATCCGGTCCCGGCGATCCAACCGGACGTTCAGACACCCCTGATACATCCGCAGAAAGTTAGATTTCCATCCCGCCTTGACTGTGGTCTCGGAGTCACTGGGTTCGATGTTGAACCAGCTTGGAATCACATCGGCTCCAATCCTGAAATTCATCACTAAAGTGAGTTTCCGGAATTGCCGACTGTACTCTTTGCTCCAATCCACCAGTTCAGCTGGGTATTTGCCAGGCTCAATCAATACTGGCCGGTAATCCTCTGGTTCCACCTCATAGAACTCATCAGTGTATTGTTCCAAATTCGCATCTGTGAGTATCTTCATAACGCCACCTCGAGGCTTTGCGGTACTACCCTACAGGGTCGGGTCGACAGGGTGTTAGAAACGCCCTGTTTTATAGACTCTGTAACCTGCTTGCACCGAGGTTTGTCTTTCCTGATCCCGACAATACGTTTGATGGCATCGGCTGACTTATCCCAGTCTGAGGCCAGCTTCTCTACAGAGATACCGTCTCCATAATCTCGTCGGATTCTTTCCAGCGCTGATTCCGTTAACGGATCAGCAGAGTTGTAACCCAACGGTTCTATCAATCCCTGATAGCGACTCAGTATCAATTCATCCCGGATGCCTCTTCGCCAGTTAGACTTGTATCGTTTCCAGATACGAACCCCGACGTTGTAAGCATCACGGTCCTTAAACTGATAAATGTCGTGACTGTCTTTAAGTTGATTGAATATCCATCGATCTGATGAATCTTTGGGATTGATCCATCCCATATAGGTCGGATGACCCTCTTGTATTGCCAGTACAAACTTACTCTTTGTTAATGTCATTTTTTCCATATCCATCTTTTCCGTATTCGTGAAATATTTCAGTTCGACACACCGTATGTGTGTCCCCGTCGAATCCAAGCGTTACCGTTCCAGTGGGTGATATTTCGGCCACCCGAATAACTAAAGGCGCCTCTTTGCGCCCTTTGGTCCACGCTGTTATGGATTCATTTGTCTTACGATTTAGTAGCAACATGCTTCCTTATCCTCTCTGGATTGTTTGATTGCACCTTGACCGCTGAGTAATCCAGTAACCCCAGTGGTTGGCGATACATCCGATACCGATTCAAGACCTCTGGATCGGTTAGCAGGCCAAGCTGCGGCCTTTTTGGTCGTGGTCTTTTCATCTCAATACCCCCATATCTGTTGACGACCATAGAAATCCATCCAGTGCAGATGCACCGGACAGGCATAGGCTTTTGCGGAGCCACCAACCGTTGATTAGCCCGGTTATTGGGAGAGCAACCGGAGAGCTCGAAGAGGCCTAGAGTCTCTATCTCTCTACATAACTTACACTTTGGCCATAACTACTTGAATACAGGAGGTAAAAAAAGGAAGTTCAAATTGCTGAAAATATCCCTCCGCTGTGTGCAGAGGACATATCTACATTGCGAAGATTAAAAGGGGGTGGGTAGGGGGTCAGCCCGTCACAAATTTAATCCGCGCTGTTTTAGTTCTTGATTCTCGTGACGATCACTGCTCCGATCAGGGATATCAAGGCGGCGACGAGGACACCAATGAATATCGTAATTGTCCACGCCACCCAAAGGGCTAGAGGCGTAACCATAAGAACCAGACCGAAAATGGTCAGAAGAATGTTAGGAACCGTCCACATGGCTACCGTCCTGTTGACGCTGTTAATACAGACCATGAAGATATGGCGTATCCACAAATATCCACAATATTGTGGAACGCCATCCACACTATATCCACACTAGAACTTCAGATTAATGAATCTACCGTGCTATGCTAAGTGTTCAGATTTATAGTGAGCGAATGAATGGAGATAGGGTCAAACTGATCACGCTTTGACATTTTTCCCAAGGTATTCAATGGTGGAATGTCCAAGGCAATCAATCCCATCTCGATAACCCCCAACACCCCAAGCATCGTCGGGGCATTGACGTGACCCATGTGGGCAATGCGTAGCGCTTTGCCTCGTAGATCACCTATTCCCACACCAAGCACCAAACCGCAGTGCTCTTTGCAATACTGTCGAAGTTCGAGTGGATCGTGCGCTTGGTTTACCAGTACCGTCGTCACTGAGTTCGCACGGTCACGCGGCTCAATAATATTGAATTCCAGAATCTCTTTCTCACACCATACGGCCACTGCCGAACGCACAGCTTCTGCCAGTAAGCGGTGTCGCGTTATGACCTTGTCGAGCCCTTCTTCCAGCAATAGATCCATAGCAGCGCGTAAACCAAACAACATATGTTCCGGGGGCGTCCCACAGTATTTTTCCGGATGCAGCTCACCCTGCCGGGAGGTCCAGTCCCAATAGCGAGTCCGCAGACCCGCGGTCTCATGCGCTGCGACTGCCCGTTCTCCTGCAGCAACAAAACTGAGCCCGGGTGGAGTCATTAATCCCTTCTGTGATCCACTGACGCTGACATCCACACCCCACGCATCCATCTCAAATGGCATTGTTGCTAAAGACGCGATGGTGTCGACCATCAGTAACGCACCATGACCTGCGGCATTCATTGCCGAGCGGATGGCCGGAATATCATTAACCACTCCGGATGCGGTATCCACCTGCACAACCAGCACAGCTTTAATGTGACTATCTGTATCAGCGTGCAGCTGATTTTCCACCTGGATAGGGTCTACAGCGTGACGCCAGTCTTGGGGCAAAGTCAGAACATCAAGGTTCATCATGTCCGCCATTTTTCCCCAAGCTTCGGCAAATCGTCCGCTGTTCAGAATCAGCACCCCATCCCCTGACGAAAGTACATTCGCCAGAGCGGCTTCCCAGGCGCCATGACCATTGGCAGCATAGATATAAATATCGCCACCAGTGCGAAAAATATGCTTAAGACCAGACACGCAACGTTCAGTCGTCTCGATAAGATCCTCATCGAAAATGTCGATGGCTGGTCGGTGCATCGCCCGCAGTACTTCATCGGGAATTGTCGTGGGTCCAGGGATTGCCAGGAATTCCCGTCCGTGCTTCACTGTCATATCCAAGTCTCTAGGTCGCGTAATCAAAGACGCGGAGAGTATACCGCCCACCCAATGACAACATGCGTAACTGACAGCGCTCACCCAGAGCAGAAGGACCCATTGCAGTGCGCCGAACCTGCGACTTGTGTAAATCAGCCGGTTCTACATGGACAAAACTGGTAACTGGAAGACACAATGTGGCCTGACTAAGGACAGCCAATGGGCACAGGGATCAGATAGTGACCACAGTCGTGTGCTATTTGATGTCAATTCTTGAGGAGCCATCATGCGTATAGGTATTGTTGGTGCTGGAGGTGTGGGCAGTGTGGTTGGTGGACTGCTGTCGCATGGGGGACACGATGTCACCCTGGTCGACCAGTGGCCTGAGCATGTCGACAAGATCAAACAAGATGGCCTGCTCATTGAAAGCCGGGACCAGAGTGTCCTGACTCGCCCAAATGCCATACACATCTGCGAGCTCGCACAGATCGAAGATCCCTTTGAAGCCGCATTTATTGCTGTCAAAAGCTACGACACAACCTGGGCGACAGCACTCATGCTGGACTACGTGGATCCCGAAAACGGCGTTTTCGTCGACTTTCAAAATGGTATCAACGATGAACGTATGGCAGCAGTCGCAGGTGCTCATCGTTCGCTCGGTTGTGTCATCATCATCGGGGTGGGATGTTATGAACCCGGTAAAGCCATACGAACTGATGCATACCCGCTCGGATTCAAGGTGGGTGAGCACGACGGTAGCGATACACCACGAGCTCGACGTATTGCGCAGACCCTGAACTGTATCGCGCCAACTGAAGTCACTTCAGACCTATGGGGGAACCGCTGGTCCAAACTGATGGTCAACTGCATGGCAAATGCGCTCGCCGGCCTCAGCGGTTACGGCACCGCCGAAGTGAGAACGATACCGAACATTCGACGGGTGGCAATACAACTGGGTGCGGAAGTCGCCCGAGTTGCGCTCGCCCTGGGCCATGAACTACACCCGATCTCTGGCGTTTCACCCATAAAGATCATAGATGCGGCTGAGGGTCGAAATCTCGAAGAAGTCGAAACGGCAATGCTTAAGGCGGCATCTGGCGGTGGCAAGGGAATACCTTCACTGGGGCAGGATGTGCGAAAAAAACGACGAACCGAGATTGAGTACCTGAACGGCCACGTATCTGAGAAAGGCCGAACACTGGGCATACCCACGCCGTTTAACGACCGTATCGTCCAGATCGTTAAAGACCTGGGCATCGGCTTTGAAAGTGATCCCTCTCACTTAAAGCCTTTAGAGGAGATGCTGCCTTGAGCCATTGGCAGACCGGGGTAGACGTGGGCGGCACCAACACCGACTTCCTTTTTCTCAACCGACAGACCGGTGAGTACAAAGTCGAAAAATTGTCGACGACGTCCGACCAGTCTCTGGCCGTGATCCAGGGAATTGAATCAGGCCCTTCCCCTGTTGCCGAGCTGGCTGCAGTTGTGCACGGCACCACGATTGCCACCAACGCCGTACTGGAACGAAAAGGAGCACGTTGTGGACTAATTACAACACGAGGATTCCGCGATATCCTGGAACTGGGTCGCCGTACCCGACCCAACAACTACGGTATGACGGGCTCCTTTGAACCCCTGATCGATCGAGAACTCCGCCTGGAAGTCAGCGAACGACTGGATGCTCGTGGTCGCGTTTTGTTACCACTCGACGAAGACGAAGTCCGTACTGCGCTTAAAACACTGCACGAACTTGGGGCTGAAGCTGTTGTCATTCACTTTCTACACGCCTATGCCAATCCTGTGCATGAACAGCGCGCAGCGGATATCGCCCGGAACAATTGGCCTACCGGATTTATTTCCATCAGCAGCGACATACTGCGAGAAGTGCGTGAGTTTGAACGCGGCAGCACGGCAGCCGTAAACGCATATGTCCAACCTGTGCTTTCCAGCTACCTGAGTCGGATCTCAGACCGTTTGCAAGAGGCCGGATTTGGTCACGATCTCCTGGTCATGCAGGGCAACGGTGGCACCCTGACAGCGTCGGCAGCTGCGCGACAGCCAGTACAGACCGTGATGTCCGGTCCAGCGGCCGGTGCTGTCGCCGCAGCACACATCGGACAACAAAGCGGTTTCGATAATCTCATTGCCTGCGATATGGGAGGAACCAGCTTTGATGTCAGTGTGATCGTGGGGGCGACACCGTCGCTGTCTGCAGAAAAAGACCTCGCCTACGGAATACCGGTGCGTGTGCCAATGGTCGACATCCACACGATAGGTGCAGGTGGCGGTTCGATTGCACGAGTTGATTCTGCCGGCCTGCTTAGAGTAGGCCCTGAAAGCGCCGGCGCACAACCTGGCCCGGTCTGTTACGGGCGTGGGGGCACCAAACCGACTGTCACCGATGCCAACCTCGTGCTTGGTCGTATCGACGTCTCTGGGTTTTCTGGTGTGGTCCAGGCAGAAAATGCCCTTTCCAATGCACAGGCAGCGATCAAAAAAGAGGTCGGCAATCCACTTCAACTTGATACAGTCGATGCGGCGGCGGCAATACTCGCAGTATCATGCAACCAACTTGCATCTGCGATCCGTCTGGTGTCCATAGAAAAGGGGCATGATCCGCGCGACTTCGCATTATTCGCATTCGGCGGCGCAGGCCCCCTGCATGCTGTCACACTGGCGACAGAACTCGCTATCCCACAGGTCCTGGTTCCCCGTTTTCCCGGTATTACCTCGGCGCTGGGCTGCTTGATCTCTGACCTGCGTCATGACTACGTTGAAACATTGTGGCGACCCCTGGCAGACATCGATGAAGACAACGCAGACCGGATTCTCAAAGACCAGGGCGAGACCGGTCAACGCACTATTGTGGATGAAGCAGTACCGGTCGACAAGGTCGAGATCTTTTACGAGGCAGACCTGATGTACCAGGGCCAGAGTCATGTTTTTCGAGTGGCTGTGCAGAGCCCAGGCTTTTCATCTGATGCGGTAGCTGAGTCCTTTGCCGACCGATATCGTGAACGCTTCGACATCGTCCTGGAAGATATGACACCCGTACTGGCCAGCCTGAGAACCACAGTGATTGGCCGCCGCCAGGATCTGACCCATTCCTTGTTCAGTGCAACCCAGTCGCCAGCACCTGGCGAAGCCCCGGCAACCCGAATGGTTTATTTCAACGGCCAATGGCTCGCGTCAACTGTCTACGATCGGGCACTGATCAACAGTGGAACCCTCATAGAAGGGCCAGCCATCATCCAGCAGGTGGATTCGACCTGCGTTATCGATCCCGGCGCCACGGCAAAGATCGATAGTGCCGGTAATCTCGTCATCGATGTTCTGCTGCACAAACAATGAACCCAGAAATATGAGTATCGACCCTGTAACGCTGGCGGTGATTGATAACGGTCTGCGGCAGGTCTGTTCTGAGATGGATCTGGTCCATCAAAAGACCTCATTTTCACCTGTGATTTCGGAAGCATTTGATCGATCGAATGGAATTTACGATTCAACAAGCGGCGACATGATTGCTCAGGGAGAACTCGGTCTGCCGATATTTCTTGGTGTGATGCAGTTTGCTACTCAGGCCGTACTGGAGCGACGTCGGGACCTTGAACCCGGTGATGTGATCATCCAGAACGATCCGTATCTGGGCGGTACCCATCTGATGGATGTCAAGATGATGATGCCGTTCTACTACGACGGCGAACTCTGGTGCATCCTGTCGAATACAGGACACTGGCCGGACACGGGCGGCATGGTGCCGGGCGGATTCAATTCAACAGCAACGGAAATTCAACAAGAGGGATTGCGCCTGCCGCCTGTCAAACTCATGCACCGCGGTGAACTTCAGCAGGATGTGGTCGACATCATTCTGAACAATATTCGTGTTCCGGACGAGCGCATCGGCGACATTCGAGCCCAGATTGGCGCACTCAAAACAGGTGAGAAAAGACTCACAGCGTTACTGGATCGGTATGGTGCAGAAACTGTCAGAGCTGCTATCGGGGAACTCAAGCTACGCGCCGAACAACACATGCGTGAAGTGATCACGGCAATCCCCGACGGGGATTACAGTTTCACGGCTTATGTAGACAGCGACGGTGTGATAGACGAACCGCTTGCCATCGTCCTGGATCTAACGATCGATCAGAGCGATGCACATTTTGATTTTTCCCGCTCCAGTCCACCCTGCCGCGGGCCAATGAACTCGGTATGGGCCACAACCCAGTCCGCTGTCTACGTGGCGATGAAGCATATTTTCCCGGAAGTGCCGATAAATGCAGGCTGCTTTGCACCGCTTCATATCAAACCACCCGAAGGTACATTCCTGTATGCAAAATACCCCAGGCCAGTCGCAGGCTGTGCAGCAGAAGTGGCTCAACGAATTATGGAAGCCGTTTTTGGGGCAATGGCACAGCCAGTTCCACAACGATTGTTTGGTGCGCCAGCCGGCACCAGCGGTAACCTGGCACTTGGGGGGCACGACCCAGAAACCGGACGCGACTACATCATGTATTTCTTTTCAGGCGGGGGTTACGGTGGCTGGACTGACGGTGATGGCCTGACCAACGGCTGCTCAACGGTCGGCATCTCCAAGACGCAACCCATCGAGATCTTGGAGCAGCACTATCCCCTGCTGTTCGAGCGGTATGCACTCCGTGAAGGGTCTGGCGGGCTGGGCAAACAGCGTGGTGGCTTCGGTATCAGTTATCGTGTCCAAATGCTCCGGGGTGAAGGCAAAGCATCATTCCTCATGGATCACGGTCGTACTGGACCACCCGGCATTATGGGCGGTACAGAGGGTGCACCGAACCGAATCAGAATCGGCCAGGGAGACAAGATCACTACACCCGAACACTTATCCAAAGGCGAGGGGTATGTGCTGTCCGAAGGGGACTGGATCGAGGTTCATACCCCCGGGGGCGGTGGTTATGGCCCGGCTGCTGATCGCGATCCGACACTGACCGAGATCGATGTCCGTCGTGGCTACTATCGCCGAACCCACGCGGCATCGCCGACCAACCCTGATGCAATCGACGACAACTAAATCGCACAGTGTTCGTTTGTTGAAGCTAAATTATGAATTGCTAGCGTCGTATCAATAACTGCAATCACACGGAGATATGCTAAATGACCTACGGATTTTCACTGGTCGTCCGTGGTAGTGACGCAACACCTGAGAACTTCACACGAATAGCGGAAACTGCTGAGGCACTTCAGATCGATTCCCTGTGGTGCAGTGCTCACATCATACTGCCGCCACAGACCCGTTCCGGGTATTCCATGCGACCTGGAGTGATGTATCCCGAGCACTGGAAACAGGGCTACTGGGAACCTTTTACGGTGATCAGTTACCTGGCAGCGAAGACCAGTCGACTGAAATTCGGCACCAGTATCGTGGTACTGCCGATGCACAATCCCTTCGAAATCGCTAAACAGGTGGCTGAAGTCGATCAACTGACTCAGGGGCGTTTTATGTTTGGTCTCGGTGTCGGCTGGTTCGAAGAAGAATTCGAAGTTCTGAATCAGGACTTTCATAACCGCGGGGCCCGCACCAACGAAGCACTCGAACTCTTCCAGGCACTGTGGGGGCCTGATCCGGTTACGTTCGAAGGACAGTACTACAACGTGGAAAACGCTTATTTCGGACCCAAGCCCGTCCAGCGACCGGGCCCGCCCATATGGGTTGCCGGCAACAGCGAGCCCGCACTGAAACGTGCAGCACGCTATGCCGATACTTGGCATCCGGTACGTCCGAGTTTTTCTCAACTCGAACAGGCAACTCAGGAGCTGGCGGGCTACCTCGAGGCCGAGTCACGGCACGCACAGAGCATTGAAATTGCAATCAAGATGCCGCTGGTCGTAGAGGACACATCCAGTGATCCGGAATTTCCGACCCGGGGCAGACCAGCAGATATCACATCGGCTATCGAGCGCTATCGAGAACTGGGAGCCCAGCACTTTGTCTTCGACCTGATACCCGAGACCGTCGATTGTGCGTTGACGACTATGGAACGCTTTGCCCAGGACATTCGCCCACAACTGAGTTAGGCAGTCGTTAGAAAATTCAACTAGGCCTGTCACCAACATGAATGCACTACAGGATATCCACGTCGTTGATTTTTCCAAGGTTCTTGCCGGCCCGCTGTGTGCCCAGTGCCTAGGGGACCTCGGTGCAGATGTCATCAAAGTCGAGCCCGTAGAGCACGGCGATGACAGCCGCCGTATGCCACCGTTCAGAAACGGTGAAGACACGATCTACTTGAGTACAAATCGGAGACTGAAAACCCGTAACACACTGACACAGCGAAACACACACCCATGGCGATTAAAGTCTACGTCAGCGCAGACATAGAAGGCGTAACGGGTATCGCCCACTGGGATGAAGCCTCACGCGATCATCCGGCTTACCGGGAATTTCAGGAACGCATGACAACTGAGACGGCGGCGGCCTGTCAGGCTGCAATGACAGCAGGCGCCACTGAAATTGTGGTCAAAGACGCCCATGGCAGCGGTCGCAACATCCTTGCTGAACAGTTGCCTGTGCCGGTGCGTCTAATTCGTGGCTGGAGCGGACATCCCTACAGCATGGTGCAGGAACTTGATGCCACGTTCGACGCTCTGGTTCTGGTGGGTTATCACTCGGCTGCGGGGTCTAGCGGGCATCCACTGGCACACACGTTCAGGGGCACAATTCACCACATCGAACTGAACGGTGAGCAACTGAGTGAATTCCGGGTGAACAGCCTGACTGCCAGGCACGAAGGTGTGCCAACAGTGTTTCTCAGCGGCGACGAGAAACTGTGCGCAGGAGCCGCGTTGGTTGAACCGGATATCGTCACCGTTGCCACCCACCGTGGTGTCGGCCATTCGACAGTCGGCCTGCACCCGACTGATACCCGTCAGCAGATCCGGGATGGCGTGCAGCGGGCATTGGCCGGCGTCGGCAACCAACCCCTGCAGCCCATGCCGGATGCTTTTAGGCTGGCAATCCGTTACCGGAATCAGCTGGATGCCTATTCGTCCTCGTTCTACCCCGGCGTTTCACTGGCTGACGATGTCACCATAGAGTTCGAGACCAAGGACTGGTTCGAGATACTGCGTCTACTCCAGTTCGTCAAATAGGTGGGTCAGTGGTGCGAACTGGCAACGGCGCCACCGTCGCAGGTAATAGTCTCACCGACGGTATAAGCCCCGGCACGTGAACTGAGAAAGATCGCGACACCGGCTATATCCTCTAGAGTGCCGACACGCCTCCGGGGGTTTCGCTGTGCTACTTGATCCCAGTCCACATCAGTCGCGCCGCCAAATCCTACCGCCGTGCTTAGCATCCAGGTTGGAAATGGTCCAGGTGCGATGGCATTGACGGTAATGTGATCCTTAACCAGGTTCGCAGCCAATACGCGGGTCAAGTGATGAACTGCAGCCTTAGAGGGGCCATAAGAAATGTTGTTGAAAGTCGGCGTGACAATACCATCGATAGACCCGATGTTTATAACACGCGCGGGGTCTTCTGGAGTACCCGACGCCTTTAACAATGGCAACAACTGCTGGATCAGGAAAAAGACACCCTTCACGTTGGTATCCATGACCTTGTCCCAGCCGATCTCCGGAAATTCCTCCAACGGCGCACCCCAACCCACACCGGCGTTGTTGACCAGAATATCGAGTTTGTCTTCTCGCTCCGACAGCGTTTCGACCAAGGTACTGATGCCATCGAGTTCGGCAACGTTGCCAGGCACAGAAATGCACTCTCCACCAAACGTCTTCATCAGCCGTTCGGCGGCGGCATCACAAGCCTCTACTTTGCGCGAACTGATATAGACCTTGGCACCACTTGCCAGAAACCCTCCAGCAATCATCTCCCCGATCCCGCGCGACCCACCGGTCACGAGAGCCGTCTTGCCTTTGATTGAAAACAAATCCTGCATACGCTTCTCCTTAAATTGATCCAGGCGAATCCGGCCCACACAACTAGAGCATCTGTTCGGTTGTTTCCCGAGTCATATGCTTCAGCCAGCGCATGAAGTCGGTACCCCCGGTGCCGCGGGGATTATCCATACGCGAGGCAATATAGTTTGCAGCCAGGCCAAGATGAAGACGCCGGAACTCAACCACTTTCTCAATACAGCTATTGTAGAGCGTCCGTACCGAGCTCTGACTCACAGTACTGCTGACACAATCTCGCACGACCTGGCCCTCCAGTCCGGCGACAAACTGCCGGTGGGGTTCCGGCATGTAGGCCCGTACAGCCTCCAGATAGGTTGTCAGTTCGCTGCGCGCATGACGCAATCCCAGTGATGTACAGATAGCAGGAATCAGGGCACTTTGTGCTCCAGTTTGTCCCAGAAATGTCTGGGGTTTACCACCGAATGCTTCCACACCATCAAATACCACACCATCGGGATGTGCGAACAGAAATGGACGTAAGGTCTCGTAATACACCTCCGGTCGGCAACCCTCCTCCATACGCCCTGCAAGTTCTATGATCGTCTCAAGTCCGGAGCGGATGATCTCGAGTTGCATTTCGATCTGGTCTATATCATTAATTTTTGCTGCCTGCACCAGTCTTGTGCCTGCGATCACCGCTGGTGCGCCACGAGCCTCGATCACAATGTGCAACACCCAAAACCATTCCTCATCAGGAAGAGACTGAAACATCTGCACCGCTTTAATGTTTTCAACTGCAATATCGCCGCTAGGGTCTAGCCGCTGCCAATTGACCAGTTGTGTGTTGGTATAACTCAGCGTCGGTGGCCGTTTGACCCGTGCTGAAAGTTGGACGAAAGGAATAGCGAGGGTGCGCGGCAGCTGCCGAGTCGGTTCCGCACCAGGCTGCCACAAATACCCGTTGCTCAAAAAGGCATAAGCCTGGTGCAGGCGCTCCGCAGCGCGTTCATCGAGAATCACATCGCTGCCTGAAAAATCCGGCATGGGCAACTCCAGACACGCTTCACGACATCGACCGCCCGCAACCAGCTGTGAAAGACTACTGGCTACATCCATAATCTCGGTAACCGCACTGCGCACGGTATTCGAAAGAAACGGTAACGGATCGGTTACTGGATTAGGAGCAATCAGAAACCCCTGCTTCTCGGTAACCTGCCAACACGAGGCCATCAGCGCACCTGTGCCCCGTGAAAATCAGAATTCGCTTCGATGTCAGACAGCACGATACCCATCCGATCGGCCCAGTCGATGATCTCCTGCCATATTTCATCGGCAACTGGAATCCCCGACTGTTCCCGCAATTTTCGACAACGCTGTTCGGGTTCGCCCGGAATCATCACTTCGTCAAATCCTTCCGCCGGCGCACGTCCTTTGACCCATTCCAGATAGTCGTCAATTCTACTGACGTAGTCATCATCGCCCAGCAGGTCGAGATCAACAGCCAGCACCAGCCAGTTCAGTGCCCTTGCCTGACCCAGGACCCCATGGGCGAGCAGTTCGCCAATGAGCCCCAGTCCGTAGCCTTTGGGTCCGGCTGCCGGCAGCAGTACGCCCCCCGCATAGTAGTCCCGGGCATCAATACTCGGCCGCCCGTCACGGTCTAGAATGGTTCCCGGCGGCAGAGGCTCTCCTGTTTTAGAGGCTGCCAGCAGCTTGCCTTGAGCGCTGGTGGATGTCGCAAAATCCACCACCACAACGCCTGTCGGACCACCCGGAAGGGCCAACGTGTAAGGATTGGTCCCCATGATTCCTTCTCGACCACCATAGGGTGCCACTTTGGGATTGCCGCGGGTATGTCCACCACCACCAATAATCACGGCAAAACAACCCTGACGCGCAATCGTTTCAGCGTAGGCGCCAATCCGACCCGTGTGACCACAGTTCACCAGAGCACCGGTCGCCATTCCGGCAGTACGCGCTTTCTGAGCTGTGCATTCCGCAAGTTGCACCATAGCGGGAACACCGTGTCCACCACGACCATCAATCCGGATCATTGTTGGTTCATCAATGACTACAAGCGGTGTACCGGCGGGATCGATTGCACCTGATTCGATAAGCGACATGTATTGAGCAAAACGCACCACGCCATGTGAGTCCACGCCCATCAGGCTGTTACCCACCACGTGCTCGGAAACCATGGCTGCGTCATCGTGTGACATGCCTGCTGCTGACAGCAAGCGAACACCCAGAAGCCTCAGTTTATCGGCAGCAATACGACGCCCGCTGAAATCTTTGTCCGCCGGGGTTCCAGCTACAGAGTTCTGGTCAGTGGTGGTTTTCAATGATGGTGAAGCTGTGTTGAACTGCAGTGTTAGGAATCGCCTACAAATCTTTCAGTAACCGGCCAAATCCTGGAATAGCCTCATTGATGCCGTTTTGCCTCAGTGCGTGCCAGTACAGGGCAACGTTGATGGCGATCACTGGTTTTCCCAGTTCTAACTCAAGCTCATCGGCCAGTGCAGCAAGCGCAAGGTTAGTCCCGACCTGGACGATCGTATCGATATCGTCGCCATCAAGACCGAGGATGGCATGGCGTAATGTGTCCCGACTCTGTTCGGCAATATTGAGGGGACTGGTTGCCTTAAGACCCGTCACTCTGACTGCAGTAAAACCGCATTGGTTAAAATACTGCCGCACACGCTCATCGGCGACTGGCCAGTAAGGTGTCAATACGCCTATGCGCTGTGCGGCCACAGCCTCCAGCGCCATCCGTGCAGCATCAGATCCCAGCGTGATCGAGACACCAGTCTTTTCCGCCAATCGGTTCTTAATTACCTCTGCACCATCTGCACCATCCCAGAAAGATTCAGCAGAAACCCCCACGATAATGTGATCAGGCGCGACTGACATCAGGTCGTCGACTGCCCGATCCAGGTTGGCATGAATATCGGCGACCAAACGCTCGAAATCGTCATCGCTGGAGATCTGGACATCCTTGAGCGGGAAACGCCCGGTATGGCAAGTCACGCCAGCAGGGGTCATGCTGTGAAACTCAGGCTCAACAATGGTATTGGTTGCAGGCACAATTACACCCAGCTTCAGACGCCAACCCAACGCGTCGTCATACCGAACCTTCGAATCGACCATTCTAAAATCCCAACCAGTCTCAACAGCAGATTGTCATTGATGCCCCAGACCTCCCATTCTACGCAGGGTTGAGTGATGTTGTTACCTTCAAAACGTGGTCCGCGTTTACACTTACAGATCACCTTACGCGGTAACTTCGGTAACTCAGAATAGACAACAGTGGAGGCAACAATGAATATTTCTTCAAATCCAGCGGCGGTTCACAAGCCCCTGGGTAAATACTGTCATACGACCCTGGTGCCAGCCAATGCACAATGGCTGGTTCTTTCCGGTCAGGTCGGTATAGACAAGAAAGGCAACCTCGCAAACGGCATTCGCAAACAGACGGAACAGACTCTACGCAATATCGTGAGTTGTCTGCGCGATCAGGGCATGCGTAAATCGGATCTGGTCAAAACCACGGTGTACTTAACCGATTCACGCTTTATTGAGGACTACCGTTTGGCAAGATCTAGAGTAATCGGCGATGAAACGATCTTTACATCGACACTGGTGATTGTCGACGGACTGGCATCACCTGGCATCTTTGTTGAAATCGAAGCTTGGGCTGCAAGAAGCTAACCTACTTGCTGGGTTCTACCATCAGACGTATTGCCGTCGAACCGCTTATTCGTCCATTGATGAACAACCACAAGTGACGCGTATCTGATGCATCCGACGTCGATAACGATCGGCGTCGAAAGGACGGCCATGGTGCAGAATGCATCGATTGTCCCAGATTAGAAGATCTTGGGTCTCCCAGCGGTGGCTGTAAATACACTCGGGCTGAATAGCGCGATCAAGCAGATCGTCGAGCAGTACACGGGCATCGTTATCCGACCAGCCTTCTATCGAACGCGCATGAGAACCGACATAGTAATTCTTCTTTCCGTTGACCGGATTGGTACGAACCAAACGCTGAGGAACTGGTGGCAACGACTCAGCATGTGACGGCGTAACTGCATCCGGACTGACCTTACTCCGAGAGAATACATAGTCGTGCGTCACAACCAGATCATTCATGGTGGACTGTATTGACTCGGGCAACCGAGCATAAGCAGCTCTAGCGCTGACGAATTCAAGCTCACCGCCTTGGGGCGTGACCTCGTAGGCATAGGAAATCGAAAACTTCGCGGGCGCGGGCCTGAATGATGAGTCGGTGTGCCACATCTGATTCCCGGTCGAAAACACAACGCGTTCGTGACTGGCGGGCATATGGTTGCCATCCCGATCAATATTCCCGATCCGATAGACGTAGCGGACACGACGGTCACGACCGTAAGTCACATGGTCAAACTCGAGTTCGCCGAACCGATTGCTGAATGCCAGTTGCCGGTCGTCATCCAGATTCTGGTGCTTCATGAGTACTACCGAGTAGTCCTCAACAGCCTGTTCGATTTCCGCGAATTCCGCATCATCCAGACCGGCACTGATATCAACGTTCAGAATCTCGACCCCAAAATCGCCGTGCAATGGCCGCAGTTCTATCGTCATAGCCAACCTCTCGACACCAAGATACGGTGAATTTAAATCGCCTCAGCTGTACTTTAACAAATCAGGTAAGCCCGTTCGGGAAACTTTGCCAGCGAGTCGGTTTTCGATCAAGGGTCCATTGAATCGGTGTCGGGGGACTGTTTATCCTGACTCAGCTGAGCGGATGCCATTTCACGCAGACGGCTTTTCTGAATCTTGATGCCGTTGGCACTGTCGGTCACTGGAAATTGATTCAGTAACTGGACACCGATGGGGACCTTAAAGCTCGCCATACCGCCGGCACAGTGAGCAAGCAGTGCATCTTTATGTAGGCGGGCATTTTCCGCAGGGATCACGAATGCGTAAGCTCTGGTACCAGCCTGGGTATCCACCGCCACCACCTGCACTCTTTCAACCGCGGGATGCTGTTCAATATGCTGCTCGATCTCAGCCGGATTGACCAGAAACCCGCCCAGGCGGATGGCATCACCGATCCGGCCCAGAAACACAAAACCACCATCGCTTTCCGTATAGCCCAGGTCCCCGCTACGTACAAATCCATCGCTGGTGAAGACTGATTCAGTGGCGGTCGCGTCCCCCAAATAACCGATCATACGACTGGGACCCCTCGCCTCGAGTTCACCCACACGCCCGTGCGGCAGTATCTCTTTGCTCTCAGGATCCCGTACCCGTACGTGGGAATCTGTCGACGCAGGATAACCGCCGCATCGCTCACGCTGGTCGACAGCTGCTAAAGGGTCCTGACGGGCATAAAGTGCCTGTATCTCACTCATGCCATAGAGACCAACCAGGTTCATTCCACGATCATGAGCCTTGGCAACAATATCCTGATACAAAGGATTAAAAGCAGCATAACCGCCGGACCGGAACAGTGGAAAGGGATGGGGATCGTCTACAACTGTCAGCATTCTCGCGAACATTTCATCCGAGCCGTTACAGTGCGTGATCCGATGTGACTGCATAAGCTGAACAGCCTCATGGTCAGAAAAAACAGGCATCAACACCATCGGGCAGCCAGCTGATAAAGCAGCCATCGCACCGGCATGTCCGAACGTACCACACAGCGGCAATACTTGAAGCAGCACAGCGTCCGGGTCGTTCCAATCGAAAAACGAAGCCACATCGTGCGCGTGGTGGCTGATACTGGCCTGACTGTGCAGAACCAACTTAGGCGCAGCCGTGGTTCCTGAGGTGGTAAATACGACCACACCACTTTGCGCATTGGCAGCGTCGCCGGCAAACATCTTCGACCGTGCAAGGTCGGTATAGGACACGGTACGCCGGCTTAATTGTCGCCCCGGTAACTGAGTTACCTGGTCGTCTTCGCTGTAAGTGATAAGAATTTCAAGCTGTTCCAGCTGTGCACTATCGACCTCTGCCAAGATATCGAGGAATGCAATGTCCTTGAATGAGGGCCACAGCACGAGCGCCCGGCAACCGGATCGCCCCACGATGTCACCCACCTCACTCGAGCGAAAACGGGTATTGATTGATATCGTGATCGCCCCGATCCGGGCGCAGGCGATATGAAGCGTAAGGTACTGGGCAATATTCGGTAGCCAGAAACCGACTCGATCACCCGATCCGATACCTAGCTTGAGTAAGCCACCTGCAAGACGCCGCGATTCTGCGGCAAGTTCGGCGTAAGTCCAGATCCTACCTCTATCGATAAGGGCAGTGCTCTTCGGCACTGCGTCAGCGCGTGCGTCAATCAGCTGGCTGACAGTGTTCGTACGATTAGAGGCTTGTGAAGATGTCATCGACATCACTCTTGAACAGCCGGTTCAGCTACTTTAAAAAAGTAGATTCAGGTGATCGAGGCAGCATACTCTAGTTTTTGCGGTAATCGACAATCGCTCTGGTCTTACTCACGTAACCGGCTTCGGTATCCGCTTCGATCTGCGCATCAGAGCGCCTTTCGGGATCACCAAAACCGCCGCCCCCGGGCGTTTCGATGACTAACGTTTCATCGGCGGGGATGCGGTGAGTTTTTTTCCCGATCAGTTGCTTACCTGAACCCAGATATGCAGCGCCAGATCCGCCATCACACCCGCCATGCCGTCCCCGGGCCGGGTAGTTCAGTCGATCCCACGTCGCCGCCGACACCAGAAAAGGCTCAGAATTGGCGTGGCCGACTTCAATGATCTGCGCCAGACCACCACGCGTCGCACCAGCACCGCCTGAATCCGGTAACAGCTCCTTACGGTGGAAGATCAACGGAGCCTCTGTTTCAGTCACTTCGATCGGGATCGTACCTACACCTGACGGAAAAGCTGTTGTGCTCATACCATCGTACTCGGGCCCTGCGCCAATGCCACCCAGTCCCACGTTCATCACGTTGAAGCGCGCGTCGCCGGTGGCATCTTCCATGCTGGTCATCGCCAGCACCCAGATCGAACCCGCACTCTCGGCCGGTACACGATCGGGCAGCGCCTGTGCCAAGCACCCAAAAACAATGTCCGGCAACATCTGCCCGATCACATGCCGTGCCGTCACGGGTGCCGGACGCTCAGGCGCCACACAGGAGCCCGGTTCGGCCTCTATTTCAAAGCACCCCAACGAACCGGCATTGTTGGGAACATCTGGGGCAATAACACACTTAAGGCCAAACACAGAATAAGCGTCTGTATAACACTTGGGTGAATTGATACCAAAGCGTGAAGCCGAGGATGACCCGCCGTAGTCTAGATAAATTCTTTCCTTATCTACTGTCAAACGAGCCTCGAGTACGATCGGCTTTTCATACCCGTCGATTGTCATCTGCGAAGCATAAATACCATCTGGCACAGAGCGGATCGCATGACGCATCGCAATGGCGGACGATTCAATGATGTGTCTAGATAGATCATCCAGCGAATCGAGTCCAAACTCGTCAAGCATATCTGCAAAACGCGCAACACCCGCATCGTTGCAGGACAACAGCGAACGAATATCACCCATGACCTCGACTGGATTGCGACTATTGGCCTGGATAATACCAAGCACGTCATCATTCAATGTGCCCGCTGATCGAATCCGAATATGGGGAATAAGCACCCCTTCCTCGAACATTGAAGTGGCATCGGCCGTAAACCCGCGCCCGCCGACATCGGTGACATGGCAGGTCGAGGCAAAAAAAGCAACTGGATCCTGGCCACGAAAAGCTGGCGTCAACATCACGTAGTCGAACAAATGTCCGGTCCCCATCCAGGGGTCGTTGGTCACAAAAACATCTCCCGGCTTCATTGTTTCACTTGGGAAACGCTCGAGAAAGTGGCCGACTGCCATCGCCATCGTGTTCACGTGCCCAGGCGTACCCGTCACAGCCTGAGCCAGCATCTGACCTTTGAGGTCGTACACACCAGCAGACAGATCACCTGCTTCCCGCACCACTGACCCGAATGCTGTACGCAGCAGTGCCTGTGCCTGTTCCTCAACCACCGAGATCAGACGGGTCCACATCACCTGTTTATCGATCGACTGACGAGACTGATGCCCTAAAACCGCGTTCATGACATTGCCCTTGGGGCATTGGTGTTTTCACGATCAACGACAAGCGCAAGCCCTTCGTCGACGGTGCATGTACATCCAGACGGTACGAACGTGGCTGTTTCATCTTCCTGAACCAGTGCGGGCCCAACCAACCAGTCCCCTGGATTCAGTTCGACCCGCCAGTAGAGTGCGGCATCTGCCATCATGCCGCCTTCCGGGTCGTAGGTTGGCCGGGTTTTGCACGGTTTGAGCAACTGCGTACGGGCAGGTTCTTTCACAGGCGTCACTGCAGCAGCAGGTGTCATGACCGTGACAGACCAGGAGACACACTCGACTGCAATATCGGGCATCGTCAGACCATAGACCTGTCGATATAGCGATTCAAAGTCCAACCGAAGAAGTTCAAGCGTTTGGCCAGTGACCGGACCATCGGGGAGATCGACAGATAGCTCGTGCCCCTGTCCCTGATAACGCATGGCGACCTGTCGGTTGTGTTTGAGAGTCTCACTACTACCGCTCGCAACAACGACCTGCGTAGCTTCCCCGAGCATCTGGTCCAGCAGATCAATCAGCGGTGAGAGATCTTCGGCTCCAATCAAAATTCTGAGACTTCGAACCACCTGGTAAGACACCGGCGCCTGCAAAAAACCGATGGCCGAACCCACTCCGGCACCCCACGGTATGATCACGCGATCAATACCCAGTTTTTCAGCGAGTCGAGCTGCGTGGAGGGGCCCGGCACCGCCAAAAGCAATCATCGTGTACTCGCCGGATTCTTTGCCCCGCTCAACAGCATGAACGCGGGCCGCATTCGCCATATTTTCTTCCACCATCTCGATCACGCCGGCCGCCGGCCAGTACTCATCAAGAGCAAGCGGTTCACCAATAGTCACTGCTAATGCGGTGCGGGCAGCCTGTTCATCAAGCTGCAGTCCTCCACCTGCAAACCGGCGGCTATCGAGTCGACCCAGGACCAGATCTGCGTCCGTCACCGTGGGTTCGTCACCACCCATCCCGTAAGCCACGGGTCCAGGCTTCGATCCGGCGCTGTCCGGACCCACACTGATGCGTCCCAGCGCATCAACTCGGGCGATGGACCCACCGCCGGCACCGACCTCGACCATATCGATCACGGGAATTCGGACTGGCAATCCACTGCCTTTCATATCGCGGTACTCACGGGCCACTTCAAACGTTGCACTACGGTCTGGCTGGCCGTTCTGGATCAGACTGATCTTTGCAGTGGTACCTCCCATATCGAACGACATTACGTTGTCGAGTCTTCGGGCTGAAGCAAGCCGCGCGGACATGAGCACCCCACCGGCGGGCCCGGATTCAATGAGACGCACCGGATAGCGGACTGCCTGATCCAGCGTTGTCAGTCCGCCACCCGACATCATCAGGTAAAGCGGACAACGCATCCCCTGGTGAATCAGAAGATTGCTCAAGTGGTCAAGATAACCGGCCATCAGTGGCTGTACATAGGCATTTGCACAGACCGTAGAGAAACGTTCGTATTCACGCATCTCCGGACATACGTCACTGGAAAGGCACACGTTCACCCCGGGCAGTTCTGCTTGGAGTATTTCTGCTGCCATCTGCTCATGCTGTGCATACGCATAAGCATGAATAAACCCGACAGCGATCGCTTCCACGCCGGTTTTCTTCAGTGTCCTGGCTACCTCGCGAACCGCGCCCTGATCAAGCGGCACGTGTACACGACCATCTGCGGTCATCCGCTCAGGTACCGTATAGCGTAAAGGCCGGGGTACCAGCGGTGCCGCCCGAGCAGCATTCAGATCATAGTGAGCAAAACGCTTTTCATAACCCATCTCGAGAATGTCCCGAAATCCTTCGCTGGTGAGAAATGCGGTGATGGCGCCTTTACGCTCAATCAAAGCATTGGTGGCCAACGTGGTCCCATGAATCATCAGACTGACGTCCGAAAGCAACCGTTTGGTCTCATTCAGCACCTGGTGTACCGCGGTCAGCACACCCTGTTCAGGCGCTTGTACTGTGGTCAATACTTTGGCTGTGGTCTGGCCCTGGGCCGACCACAGCACCACGTCCGTAAATGTGCCGCCGATGTCTACTGCCAAGCGGCAAGACCCTTTATCCATCAGCCGGTCTCCTGTTGACTCCATCCCTACTGGACATTACTTACAATTTTGCAGTTTTTATTGCATAATTGCAAGATTAGCCCTCAACTGGACGGCTAGACCATGGCCATTGACCGCGCCCACTGCCAGCAACTGGACAAGCAGGACCCACTGTCGAGTTTCAAGAAAAGATTTCAGGCATCCCAAAAACACACCATTTTTCTGGATGCCAATTCAATGGGCGCCATGCCGGCAACAGTCCCGGACCAGCTGGCTTCGTTCTGCACTGACGAATGGGTGGAGCTACGCCGCCAGGGATGGAACCACACCGAGTGGCTGGACAGACCGCGCCAGATCGGCGACGCCATCGCCCACCTGATGGGTGCCGGTCAAGGCAACGTGTTGATTTGTGATAACACGACGGTGAACCTGTATAAAATTCTGACCTATGCCTGGCAATCTCGTGAATCAGGCAGCACCATTTTGACGGAAGACGGCAATTTCCCGACCGATCTGTACGTGGCCCAGGGACTTAGCCACAATCATCCTGACCCACCTCGGCTCAAGGTGTGCACATCAAGAGACGAACTGATCGATTCTATCGACACTGATACCGCGATCGTCTACTTAAGTCATGCGGATTACCGTTCCGGTGAGTGCTGGAACATGGCGGACATCAATCATCGTGCCCATGCGGTTGATGCATTGACTGTTTGGGACCTCTCGCACTCAACCGGAGCAATCCCAGTTGATCTGACCCGCGATGATGCGGACTTTGCTGTTGGGTGCGGCTACAAGTACTTAAGTGGAGGGCCGGGTGGATCGGCCTATTTGTGGATCAACCCCCGCCATGCAGAGAACGGATGGCCTACGATCTGTGGCTGGATGGGGCATCTAGACGTTTTTGCATTCGCGACCGAGTATGAGCCCTTAACCGGGGCGGGCCGCCACGCCACCGGCACACCAGCGGTTATTGCCAATGAAATCTTCTTTTGTGCAGCCCAAATCTGGCAGGAGGTGGACGAAAAACAGCTCTGGGCAAAACACAAAGCTCTGGGCGACCTGACCATGGAACTGCTCGAACAGGAATGTGGTTCACTCGGCGTGACGATCAACACACCCCGCGAGTACAAACAGCGTGGCGGTCACATTGGATTCAGTCATCCGGGTGCAGGTCCAGTGTCTGAGGCCCTGCTGGCTGCAGGCGTGGTTGGATCATTCAGACGACCCAGCTCACTGCGTTTTGGCCTAGGTCCTTTGTATTTGAGTTATGAAGATATCTGGGAAGCTGTGTCGAGGCTGCGAAAGATTCTTGAGTCCGGTGACTGGCAAAATCCCAAATTCCAGACCGTTTCTGTATAGACCAGACTGATGACTGCAATCGGCAATGACATTCCCCAACGGTCACTGGGTCAGCGCATAGCCGAGTTACGGAAACTGCGGGGACTGACCCTGGCCAGGCTGGCAGAAGTCTGCGAACTTTCGGAGGCGACGTTGTCGCGGATCGAAAATGGACATTCTGCCGTGAGCGCACAACACCTCTTTATCCTTTCGCAGTACCTCAAAGTTGATATCACCGACTTCTTTCGAGATGACGCTGCACCACTGACGCCCGGTGTACGGTCCCTAACGCTGGCCGGTAACGGAACCCATCAAGAACTAGCCCGCTACGACGCTGAAGTCCTGTGTGCTGACCTGTCCAGGAAAGAAATGCATCCGGTGATCAACACAATACGAGCCCGAACACTGGATCAGGCCGGCGGTCTGTCCTCTCACCCCGGTGAAGAATTTCTATACGTTCTTGAGGGTGAAGTGATTGTTCACAGTGAACTGTACGCGCCAACGCAGTTAAAACCTGGTGACAGTCTTTACTTTGACGGCGCCCAAGGGCATGCCTATGCCTGCGGCAGTGACAACCCCGCACGCATTCTGGTACTGGTAGCACGCAGCCAACAGATCGACAGCCCATGAACACGGATACCGCATCTGTCACCATTGAAAGCAACGCCGAGACCGTGTTCAAGTTCATGTCAGATCCAAACAAAATGGATCTGTGGTCATTCGGCACCTGGCGGGTTAGCGTGGATGGCGACGGGCTTGTACATGGCCGTTCCATCTTTGACGGATCTACCATTTTTGTCCGCATTGAGCCTAATGCGCAGAATCAGCTGATCGATTACTGCGTAGGGATCAAGCCAGAGAACCTCGAGCCACGCATTTTTGTACGGGTCACACCGGGTGAAGTAACTGGATCATCTACACAGAACTGTGTTCTGTCGATGGTTGCATTCAGAACGGAAGGGATGAGTGACGACCGCTGGAACAGGCTGGTGACTGCTCACGCATTCGAGGTCCAATTGATCAAATCCTTGCTGGAAAACGATTTTGATCATCGGAATCTGCCATCCAGCGGCACGACGCAGGCATCCTGAACAGACGATGTAGAACCGACCCGAAGATACACCTGTCTGCACCATACTGGGTACTTTTGCGTCACCCATCTGCTTTGTGCATAGTTAACTGTCGCGCTTCGAATCTGCTCAGCGCTACAACCTGAACCAGAGGAACCACAATGCCCCGTATTCCTGAGTTGTCCGCTGAACAGATGGACCCTATCCAGAAAGGGGTCTACGATGACATCATGGCTGGACCCCGAAATAGCCTTCGAGGTCCATTCCATGCCTGGCTGCACAGCCCTGGACTTGCGGACCCGGCCCAGAAACTCGGTGCTTTCTGTCGCTTCTCGAGTTCGCTGCCCAAGCGTCTGTCGGAACTGGCCATTCTCGTGATAGCCAGGTACTGGTGTGCACAGTTTGAGTGGTATGCACACGCCCCGATGGCAATGGAGGCTGGTGTATCCTCCACTGCAGTAGAGGCCATACGCCTCAAGCAAAAACCCCCACTCTCTCGGGAGGATGAAATCCTAATCTACGAGTTCGTCAGTGAACTGCTTGACCACCGCACGGTCAGTCAGGTGACATACGACCGGGCGCAGACGATGCTTGGTGATCGCGGCGTCGTGGATCTCGTTGGTATTGTCGGTTACTACTGCCTGGTGTCAGTAACCCTGAATGTGTTCGATATGCCGTTGCCCGATGGAGAAGAAAACCCGCTGTCACCCTAGCTACAAAATAATCAAGAGACCAGAAACCAATGCGACTGAAAAACAAGATTGCGATGGTGGTGGGTGCTGGCCAGACCCCGGGGCCGACCATCGGCAATGGACGGGCGACCGCGTTGCTATTCGCACGCGAAGGGGCCCAGGTACTCGCCGTAGATCGAGATATCGAGTCTGCACAGGAAACTGTAGAACTTATACAGCATGAAGGTGGGCAGGGAGAGGCTGTTGTCGCCGATGTTGTAGACGAAACCAGCCTTGAAGCAGCGGTCAAACACTGTAAAGATCGTCTCGGACGACTCGATATTCTCCACAACAACGTCGGTATCAGCGTGACCGGCGGCGACGCGCCGGTCACTGAGATCTCGACCGAAGCCTTTGACCGTATCATCGCGGTCAACCTGCGCGGCGTTGTCCTTGCCTGCAAACACGCCCTGCCCGTCATGCGCGCCCAAGGCAGTGGCGTGATCATCACAATCTCTTCTATTGCCGCAATTGAGAACTACCCCTGGGTCACCTATAAGGCGAGTAAAGCCGCTTTGGTGGCCTTGACGCAGCAACTGGCGATCCAAAATGCCGAGTACGGCATTCGCGCCAACGTCATTCTCCCGGGGCTGATAGACACACCCATGGCTGTCGACAACCGTGCACAAGCGTGGGGCCAGACTCGCGAAGAAGTGGTGGCCGCACGAAATACACGGGTACCGCTGGGCAACAAGATGGGTGACGCCTGGGATGTGGCCCATGCTGCATTGTTTCTAGCCAGTGATGAAGCACGCTTCATCACTGGGGTGTCACTACCAGTCGATGGTGGCATGAGCTGCAGAATCGGTTAAACATGTCTGAGAAAGAACTTGCCATCGATAGCCGAGTATCGCTTGGCGACGGTAACAGCATGCCTCTGCTGGGGCTGGGCACGTGGGCGGCACAACCCGGTGGGGAAACCCGAGATGCCGTCGCGTTCGCCCTGGAAACTGGCTACAGACATATTGATACCGCCAAGATGTACAACAATGAGCAGGATGTGGGCCAGGCTGTGCGCGAAAGCAGCATACCCAGAGCGAACATCTTCGTCACCACAAAATTATGGGATTCCGACCAGGGTTATCAGCCAGCGCACGACGCATTCGACCGCAGTGTGGATCAGCTCGGACTTGAGTATGTCGACCTGTACCTCATTCACTGGCCGGTCGAAAATCTGCGCAACGATTCCTGGCGTGCCCTTGAAGAAATCAAGGGATCTGGACGCGCCCGCTCAATCGGCGTCAGTAATTTTTCCCATGAACATCTTCAGGAACTGTTTTCACGTTCAGATACACGACCCGTGGTCAATCAGATCGAACTCAGCCCGTTCCTACAACAACCATCCATCGCCTCTTTCTGTCGATCGGAAGGTATACAACTTACCGGTTACTGCCCCCTGGCCAAAGGACGGCGTTTAGATGATACCGTTCTCACTGACATAGCTGAACAACACGGTAGGTCACCCGCGCAGGTGATGATCCGGTGGGCTCTGCAGAAAAGGCAGGCTGTAATCCCTAAATCAAGCAATCCCGCTCGGATCGTACAAAACGCGGATATTTTCGATTTCCAGATCAGCGCGGATGAGATGGTTCGACTGGACGGTTTGGACGATGATTCTCGATTCTGTCCAGATCCACTGTCCATGCCTTGAAAAACAACCAATCAACTCGACGTAAGCCCTTCGCGAACCACAGGAAACAGATCACAATCCAGCCGCTGGCCGGCTTCTATATCCGGGTCGCGTAACATCCGCTGCAGATTAGGACGCGGGTTATATGTGACGTCCTCGCCTGCCCAGCGAGTAATGTAGGCACGGCGACGGGCACGACTGCTGCTGTTACCTGGTGCACCGTGAACTGTCAGGCCGTGGTGAATCGTACAGTCACCCGGTGCCATTTCGAAACAAGCGAAATCATAAGCGTCGCGTTGGTTGTCGATGTCCGGTACCGGTTCCAGCGATTCATGATAGGTTTCCCCTGGACTGAAGCTGACAGCGGCAAAGCGCTTGCCCCATCGGTGTGATCCCTTGACGTATTCGACTGCACCGGTGTCATAGGTTACAGGATCCAGCGCTACCCACACTGTGGCGATCATATCGCCGGCAACTGGCCAGTACGGGGCGTCGTGGTGCCAGGTCGTGCGGGTGCTGGTCCTCAAATATAAGATTTACCCGACTCGACCCCATACAGGCAGAAACGACATCGGCCGCAGGTGAGTCAAAAATAAACGACCTGAATCCCGTAATATGATGACAGACAAAAGTGTCTCCGAAAAAATTTCCAGTACTACCGGATTCGTTGATATCACGAACCATGGTCGATGGCTGAACGATGTTCTGATCTACAAGTTCCTGTAACTCTCCAACCCAATTGGGGTCTACAAGCTCTCTTACCAGGACTACGCCATCACGTCGATAGGTTTGAATCTCTTCTACAGTGAGAGCACGTTTAACAGCCTTATGCATCGCGTTACGCCTCCCGTATTCACCAGTTGTCGATTGTCCGCTTACGCCCAGTGCGGGGAGCAAGTGGCGGCAGACTCACTAGAAACCGAATAACTGTCTCGCGGGTATCTGCCGGATCAATCACATCATCCAGCTCGTATCGCCCAGCAAGGCCGAGCGCTGTATTGTGTGCCCGTAATTCATCAGCCAGTTCCCGTTCGCGCGCCAGCCGGGTTTTCTTGTCGGCAATGGCTTCAAGCTCTTTTTTGTGGGTGATCTTAACTGCACCTTCAAACCCCATCGCCCCGAACTCTGCCGTAGGCCATCCGACCAGCAGCGCCGGTCTCAGCGGCAGCGCACCCATCATGTACTGGCCAAGGCCATAAGCCTTGCGCAAAATGACCGTCATAAAGGGTGTCGTTGCATTGATTGCAGCGTTGAGAATTCTCGAGCTGTGCCGAACAAGCGCCGTCGCTTCTGCCTCGGGACCGACCATAAGTCCGGGTGTATCACACAAGTAAAGCATCGGAATGTCGTGTGCATCACAGAGCTGAATAAATCGTGCCAGTTTGTCCGAGGCCGGGCTGTCGATCGCGCCGGCCAGAAACATCGGCTGATTCGCCAGCACACCCACCGGTGTGCCCTGGACTTTGGCCAGCGCCGTCACCACCGAACGCGCAAACTTAGGTCGCAGTTCAAGGACCGAGCCCTGATCGGCGATACCCTCAATCACCTTTCGCACATCATAGGCACGTCGTGGATTTTCGGGTACTACGTTGCGCAGTACCGAGGTGTCGGGATCTGGGCCTGGCTGACCGCCTGCATCGCGAAAATATTCCAGGTAACGCTTAACACAATCAATCGCTTCTTGTTCATCAGTCACCAGTACGTCGATAGCCCCGCAAGCCTCGTGCATCTCCGCTGGACCGAGTTCTTCCGGCGTGAGAGTGAGTCCCAGTGCCGCCTCGACCAGGGGAGGTCCGCCCATCCCCATTGCAGCCTTGGCCGTGGCTATCAAGGTATCACACAGCCCGGCAAGGTTGGCGTTACCGGCGAAACACCGCCCCGAGACCACACCAACTGTTGGAACAAGGCCCGACAGCCGGGCCATCATTGCGAAAGTCTCTTCGTAATCTCGTGAGTTGATATTGTTTTCGTAAGGACGCCAGCCACCGCCATCGGCCCACAGCACCAGCGGTAGACGCAGTGTTTCGACGACTTGCAGAAAGCGGTCCGCTTTCGCGTGATTGATGATTGACTGTGTACCGGCATGCACAGTGTAGTCGTAACCCATGAACCCGACCCTGAAACCAGACACGGTTCCCGTACCCATGACGAGACCGTCGGCCGGTCCCTGCAGGTTCTTGAATGCCGGTTCCGCCAGCTGACCATATTCCTGAAAACTGCCCGGGTCTATGAGTTGACCGATGTTCTGTCGAATCGTCTGGTGGCCGGTCACTGCCCGTTTGGCAACTGCCTCCGGCCGATTCTCATCCAGTGTTTGTGCTTTTGCCGCAAGCACTTCGGCAAGATCTACCCGAGGAGCGTCTGGATCCTGGACACCCTTATTTGAACTCATCGCGCTTCTTCCTTTCAGTTCGGCGACAGAAACGTAAATCCAATTCAATCAATCCGAGTCAATAATCAGTAGTACCTGTTCTTCAATCACTGAATCACCCTCATTGCAGCGCACCTCGATCACTGTACCACCTGCCTCGGCAACAACCGGTATTTCCATCTTCATCGACTCGACTATGACCAGGTCATCGCCCAATTTGACCTGATCGCCGGCGGTTACTTCGATCTGGTAGACGGTGCCAGTGACCACTGATCTAATTTCCCTGAACATGTTGCACTCTGCTTTATCTTGGTTGTTATGGGCCGGAAAAGACTACCGGCATCTAGCCTTGTACCAACTGTAACCCCGGTATTGTACCGTCGCTCCGACCAGCATCACCCAACAACCATCAGTACAATACTAATAGATACTCTAACCGGACTCTTTAACCAAACCCTCGAGGCTACACAGACCGGTTCCAAAACGAGACCATTAGCGATTTCACATTTATGCTCAAAACCTTTCAACCCTGGAGTTAATCATGCGCCGTCCCTTGCGAATTGCCCAGATCGGACACCCCGTGTTACGTCAACCGACCCGAACGCTGACCCGGGAGGAACTGTTGTCAGACGATGTGCAGAGTTTCATAGATGACCTGATTGAAACCATGCGCGAGGCTAACGGTGCGGGGCTCGCTGCCAACCAGGTTTATCAGTCGCTGAGGATCTGTACTGTAGAAGTACGTAATAACCCCCGTTATCCCTATAGACCCAATATTCCCCTGACCATTCTGGTCAACCCGATACTGACACCGGCCGGCGACGAGACATTCGTTAATTATGAAGGTTGTCTGAGTGTGCCTGATCTCCGAGGTCAGGTGCGGCGCCACTGTGAGGTTAAGGTTGACGCCTGGGATCGCGAGGGCAATCCGATCTCCACCGTGGTCAAAGGTATGACCGCCGCAACCTACCAGCACGAAGTCGACCACCTGGACGGCAAACTTTTTCTTGACCGTGTCGAAGACGCAACCAGCCTGGTGACCCAGGACAATTTTCAGCGCTACTGTATGGATAAGGTGGCGGCCGATGTCGAAGCGCTGGTCAAGCGCTACGGCAGTTGATCTGATCCTTTTTCACCGGCATCGTAGAACAGCACTCCAGACTATGGAGAAGATCGTAATAGACAGTTCAAAGTTCCCGGTTCACGGACTGGATCGTGAAGGCCCCAGGGTAGCCTACACCAGCAGCCTGCTGGACCGGGCTGATCGTAACCGTGAAGATGGCCGCTGGCTTGAATCACATCGGCACCATCCCGACACACGCTACCTGCCATTTTGGGACCTGCGGGTTGCCATGTGGCGCAACCCGGACCCCGAACTTTACTGGTGTACAGTCAGTGACTTCACTGACTGGCTGGCCATCGATGACACTGGTGTTTTCCTGGGTATAGACGACGATGGTGTCGCCTGCTTTGCGACCCCCATCGATGAAGCCGCGCAGCGCACACTGGAAGCACAGAACGTCGGCTTCGTCGATGCGCGCTCAGCTGCCGCACAACTTGAAGATGGACGAGCAGCCATCGTGGCCCAGGCCCGCTCACTTCTGAACTGGCATAGTCAAAATCCGTTCTGTACCCGGTGCGGCTCAAGTACACGCGCGCAAATGGCCGGCTCACAACGCGCGTGCACGGACAGTGACTGTGGCGTCGTAATTTTCCCCCGCATCGACCCGGTGGTTATTATGCTCGTTGTCTCCGCTGATGGTGAACACTGCCTGCTGGGTCGAAATCCCGGTTATCCCGGCCAGCTTGTGTCAGCGCTTGCGGGATATATGGAACCCGGGGAGAGCATTGAAGAAGCAGTCAGACGTGAACTCCTCGAGGAAGCTGGCGTGAGCGTGGGAGCTGTACGTTATTTCACCAGCCAGCCCTGGCCTTTCCCGGCAACCTTGATGATCGGCTGTTTTGCAATGGCAGAAAACCTCGAGCTGGATGTCAACCTGCAAGAACTGGAATGGGCACAGTGGTTCAGCAAAAAAGAGGTGGTGGAACTGTTTACGGGCCAGGATCAGGAATTCTCAGCACCGCGTTCGATTGCGATCGCACATCACCTGATTAAGCACTGGCTGAACCACAGTTAGTGCCGCCTGCTCAGGACACGACTGCTGATCCCTGAAGTGAAACCATTTCTATTTCCTTATTGGCCTACACTAGACTTCCAGCCTGATAGGATCGCATTGTGTAGCCGGGAGTGACCGATGAAAGTAGAAACAGGCATACCCATGGACAACTGGCACGAAACCGGGCCAGCTGCCGCGGCGGCTGAAGCCTGGGGCTTCGATGGTGTATTGAGTTTTGAGATTGCGAACGACCCGTTTATTCCACTCGCATTCGCCGCGGTCGCAACGGAAAGAATTCAGCTTGGCACGTCTATCGCTGTGTGCTTTCCAAGAAGTCCGATGATCATAGCGACCAGTGCGTGGGATCTTCACTTGCAGTCCAAGGGACGTTTTACCTTGGGTCTTGGCACGCAGGTCAAGGGCCATAACGTGAGGCGATTCAGCGTGCCATGGTCGCCTCCACAGCCCCGACTACGCGAATATGTGCAATCCCTCCGAGCCATATGGCGCTGCTGGGAGACTGGCGAAAAACTTGATTTCCAGGGAGAGCACTATACGTTCACCCTGATGACTCCGGATTTTTCTCCACCAAAATCGGGTCTGGGGCCAATCCCGATCAGCATCGCGGCGGTAGGCCCGGCACTGCTGCGGCTTGCCGGAGAAGTCTGTGACGGTGTGCGGCTGCACGTTTTCGCGACACGGAAATACGTCGAAGAAATGGCGCTTCCAGAGATCCGGTCTGGACTTAAAAAGGCCAGGCGTAATCGTTCCAATTTCGAAATCTGGGGTGGCGGCTTCATTGTTACTGGCAAAGATGAAGCTGCATTGGTCCAAGAGCGGGAAGCCGTTCGCTACCGGATCGCGTTTTACGGTTCTACCCGCAGCTACCATCCAATACTGGCACTACACGGTTGGGAAGACCTCGGCCTTAAACTCCACGAGATGTCAAAGAAAGGGCAATGGAAACAGATGGCGGCCCAGGTTCCCGACGAGGTGCTCGAGGAATTTGCAGTCATTGCCACTTACGACAACCTGGTGTCAAAACTTACTGAACGCTTTGGTGGACAGACCGACAGTATGACCTTGCCGATGCCAGAGGGAATCCCGGAAACCGAGGCCCGGGAACTGATCCAGGATATCAGGAACATCGACAGCCCGTTCAGATCGTTCGCAAAGACGTGGTAAGCAGCAACCTGGCAGCTTTAGACTAAAGTCCGCTGACCAGGCTTTTCTGAATTGTCGACTGTTTCAACTAGCCAACCCGTTTTAGGATGGACTGGACGATGTTTCCATCCAGTCGCTACCCAGACCACAGCCGTCTAACGACAGTGGCGTGTGCATGTATCATTTAAGTTCATGACTCCTACTAAGTCAAACCCAATCAACAACGTTCAAATCAAACTGTCTCCAGATTCAATCGTGTAATAATTAGGTTGCCATCCCAGTTAGAGTCAAGTGGTTATCTCTTTGGGACCTATGGGTAGAAAGGTTGACTACCCTAGAATATTTGGTGCGTGCGCAGTTCAAATCAACCCTTCGAGAGAAAATGAGCACTCGACACAATATAAAGTCACTTAAGGAGCGCTACCCATGAACCTTGGACTTGAAGGAAAGGTGGCCGTCATTACCGGCGGCAGTGATGGCATCGGCAAGGCAGCAGCACTGTCAATGTCACGAGAGGGCGCTCGTGTGGCGATTGCCGCTCGGGATCAATCCAGACTGGACGCGGCTGTCGCTGACATTTCAGACCAGACCCAGAACCCTGTACTGGGTATTTCTACTGATGTCCGGGATGAAGACTCAGTTCGGTCATTGATTTCTCAGGTGGTTGACCAATGGGGAGGCATCGATATTCTGGTGAACAATGCGGGTACTTCTTCGACATCACGGTTTGAAGATATGTCAAACGAACAGATGACCGCTGACATTGAGCTCAAGGTTTATGGCGCGGTATACGGCACGAGACATGCTCTACCTTATCTAAAAAAGTCTGATTCGGGTGTGATCATCAATACCACTACACCCGGTGGCAAAGCCCCCGCTGCGGGCACCCAGCCCACTGCCCTATCACGGGCTGCGGGAATTTCCCTGACTAAAACCTGGTCCAAGGAACTTGCCGAGTTCAGTATTCGAGTTAATACCATCTGCATCGGCCTGATTAAGAGCGGCCAGCACCGTGCATCCTGGGCCCGAATGCACGAAGACAATCCTGACTACAGCCTGGATGACCATTGGCAAAAGATGAGCCAAGTTGTACCGCTTGGCCGGGTTGGGGAAGCAGATGAAGCAGGCGATGTGATCTGTTTCCTGGCCTCGGCTAAAGCAAGCTATATCACAGGTACATCAGGTCTGATCTGGAAAACCGATCATGAACAACATCGATAACGGTCTTAACGTTTGGCAGATGACAAGTAATCATAACCGGATGATCGATCTGCAGGCCGACACATCACCCCCGCGAGATGGACCGGTCGAGATCGCTTTTTTCGGCAGCTCGGCATTTCGTATCACCTCACCCAGGGGCGTCAACGTGCTCATCGATCCCTGGCGCAATCACCCGTCGAGGAACTGGGATTGGTACTTTCGAGATTTTCCAATCACCAGCGTCGACATAGGGGCCTCGACTCATGCTCACTTCGATCATGATGCGTTACACAGGCTGGAACAAGGTCAGTAACTGCTGTTCCGATTGAAGTTCATATTTACTCGGGCTGGTCGACAAGCACCGGTACAGGTTACTTGAGCGATTTCAACTGATCATTCAGGCTTGCCATATCCACCACCGGTCGGTGTCTGTAATACAAACACGTCTCCAGGTTTAACGGTTCGCTTGTCTCGACCGGTCATCTCGTCTTTCTCTCCATCAGCACACTCGACCCAGTTGCGGCCGACCTCGCCGGGATGGCCACCGGCCATGCCGTACGGAGGAACGATTCTGTGATTTGAGAGCATGGCAACCTCCATCGACTCCAGGAATCGGATTCGACGCAACGTGCCATCCCCTCCCTTGAATTGACCGCGCCCACCGCTATTCCGGCGAATCTGAAAATTCTCCAGAACCACCGGGTAACGCCATTCAAGAATCTCAGGATCGGTAAGACGAGTGTTCGTCATGTGGGTGTGGATCGCCGAAGTCCCGTCGAATCCAGGACCGGCACCGGCACCGCCACAGACGGTCTCGTAATACTGGTACTGCTCGTTGCCGAAAGTCAGGTTGTTCATCGTACCTTGGCTTGCAGCGAACACTCTGAGTGCGCCAAACAGCGTGTCAGTAACTGCCTGAGAGGTTTCCACATTACCAGCGACGACCGCAGCTGGATACTGCGGTGCCAACATACAGCCTTTGGGAATAATAATATTGATAGGCTTCAAACAACCCTCGTTCAGAGGAATCGCATCGTCCACCAAACAGCGGAACACATAAAGCACTGCTGAGCGGACAACTGCTGATGGTGCGTTGAAGTTTGACGGTCGCTGATCGCTGGTACCAGTGAAATCAACCGTAGCGCAACGCTTTTCCTTATCGAAGGTTATCGTGACCTTGATAACACTGCCTTCATCAAGCGGATAACTGAATTCACCGTCGTCCATCACATCAATCACCCGCCTGACCTGCTCTTCGGCATTGTCCTGTACATGCTTCATATAGGCATGCACCACGTCCACGCCAAACTGCTCAATCATGCGGTGAACTTCTTTCACCCCTTTCTCACCGGCAGCGATCTGTGCCTTAAGATCCGCAATGTTCTGTTCCGGATTGCGGGCCGGATATGGGCCAGACGCAAGATGATCACGCAATTTCTGTTCCAGAAACGTACCGTGATCGACCAGCTTGAAGTTATCAAACAGAATACCCTCTTCCTCCACGATACGGCTGTCAGGCGGCATCGATCCCGGTGTGATGCCACCGATATCAGCGTGATGACCACGGCTCGCCACATAAAACAGAATCCGGCTGTGCACCTGATCAAACACCGGCGTAATAACCGTTAAATCGGGAAGATGGGTGCCACCGTTATATGGCGCATTGACGACGTAAACATCTCCCAGACTGATTGAAGCCGCATTGACTTCAATAACCGTACGCACGGCTTCGCCCATGGAGCCCAGGTGAATCGGGATATGAGGTGCATTAGCGACCAGATCGCCATCGGGATCAAAAATGGCGCAGGAGAAATCCAATCGCTCCTTGATATTTACTGAATAGGCAGTTTTCTCCAAGGTCAGACCCATCTGTTCCGCGATCGACATGAACAAGTTGTTAAACACTTCCAGCATGACCGGGTCACACTCAGTGCCGATCGCGAATTGACGTTCAAGTGCAACCATGCGGGTCATGATCAGGTTGCTGTGGGTGTCAATTTCAGCCTGCCAACCGGGCTCAACAACGGTCGTTGCGGTCTGCTCACGAATAATGGCCGGCCCTGACACAAGATCTCCCGGTTGCAGGAGTTCCCGATCATAGACGTTCGTTTGCTGATCCTGACCAGCCATGTAAGCCGACACTTGGGCCAGCACCTGCGGTTTATCGGTAGTCCTCTGTGGTTGAATCACTGAAATCTCCGCTGTGTCCATTTTGCCGATGGCTTCAACAGCAGCGGCTTCGATGACGAGATGTTTATCTGCCATCACAAAACCGTAGCGCTGACGGTAAGCCGCCTCAAAGCGCTCACCCATCTGAGCCAGAGAACCAAATTCAATCTCAAGAGACGTATCAGTACCGTCGTAACGAAGATGGGCCCGCCGAACCACGCTGATCGAGGTGATGGGGATACCCTGATCCACCAAAATGTCGGTCGTTGATGCTGTCAGTTCATCCAAGGCCCGGGACAGCTCACCCATACTTATCTCCTTCAACGGCAACTCCAGCGCTCTCTCTCGAAGAGACCGTACATCGGCAAGGCCCATGCCGTAGGCAGACAGTACACCGGCCAGTGGATGCATGAATACCCGGGTCATACCCAGCGCATCTGCAACGAGACACGCATGCTGACCCGCAGCACCGCCAAAACAGTTAAGCGTGTATCCGGTTACATCGTATCCCCTCTGCACGGACACTTTCTTGATTGCGTTAGCCATATTCTCAACAGCAATACGGAGGTATCCATCAGCGACTTCAACAGGCGTTCTCGCATCACCGGTAGCAGCTTCGATCTGCTTAGACAGTTTCAAGAAGGCTTGTTTTACAGCCTCGACATCCAGTGACTGATCCTGCCCAAGGCCGAACACGGACGGGAAAAATTTCGCCTGCAGTTTTCCCAGCATCACATTACAATCGGTCACAGTCAATGGACCCGCGCGCCGATAACAAACCGGGCCTGGGTTAGCGCCTGCAGACTCCGGACCCACTCGGTATCTGGAACCATCAAAAAAACAGATCGAACCACCTCCTGCAGCCACCGTATGGATCATCATCATCGGTGCACGTATTCGCACACCAGCAACAAGCGTTTCAAAGGTGCGTTCGTATTCCCCATTGTAGTGTGCAACATCGGTAGAGGTGCCGCCCATATCAAACGATATGATTCGATCGTACCCGGCCGCTGCAGCGGTTTTCACTGCACCGACAATACCGCCAGCTGGACCGGAAAGAATTGCATCCTTGCCACGGAAAAGCCCGGCATCTGTCAACCCGCCATGGGACTGCATAAACATCAACCGAACGTCACCGAGTTCACTTGCGACCTGGGACACATAGTTGCCTAGCATCGGTGACAGATAGGCATCGACCACAGTTGTATCACCCCGACTGACCAGCTTCATCAATGGGTTGGTCTCGTAACTGCTAGATATTTGGGTAAATCCAATCTCGCGCGCAATATCTGCCACAGCCAGTTCGTGCTCTGGATAGCGATAACCATGCATAAAGACAATGGCGATTGATCGAATCCCATCGTTGTACGACTGCTGGAGTGAGGCTCGGGCCGCGCCAGTATCAAGTGACCGGTCGATCGTACCATCGGCCAGAACCCGTTCACTGATCTCTACCACCTGTTCGTAAAGCATGTCAGGCAGAACGATCTGCAGCGCAAAAAGGTCAGGTCGGGTCTGGTAGCCGATGCGCAGGGCGTCGGCAAATCCCTGGGTTGTGGCTAGAAGTGTCCTGTCGCCTTTGCGTTCTAGCAATGCATTGGTAGCCACCGTCGTACCCATCTTGACGGCTTCGATTACACTGGCTGGAATCGAATCACCACGGCCGATCTCCAGAATATCGCGAATGCCCTGAACCGCAGCATCCTTGTAGTGCTCAGGATTTTCTGACAGCAGTTTGCGGCTGATCACGCCACCAGATGGAGTTCGGGCCACAAGGTCGGTGAACGTTCCCCCTCTGTCTATCCAGAATTGCCAGCCTTCACCCAGCTTCATGACCCATGCTTTATCGTGAATATCGTGTTGTTCGAGTACCAGTCAACGCTGGCGATCAGCATTGTAGTGTAGCCCCAGTTGAACGGGTACTGAAGTATTGGCCAGGTATCAATCAGATTCAGGCGCGAGCGGATCCCTTTGTTCCAGTTGCAGCAACAATGCGCGGGCTTCCTCATCGCTGTAGTGCGGCCACTCGGAAATTTCTTCGAGAGTCCGATTACAACCCCGGCAGTAACCGGTCACCGGGTCAATAATACAGATGCCTACACACGGACTGACAATCATTACTCATACAATGGTTGGTTTACTGAGATGAAGTATTTTACGCATCAGCTCAATTATATTTGGTATTCTGTTAACTTGAATGACGACACTGGAATCAGTCAGTGCTGTCATAACTTTTGGTTCATGTGGCCTGACCTTCCACGCAACAGATGGATGTCATTATAATTGGTGCAGGTGTAATCGGCAGCGCCATCGCCTATTACCTCTCACGCAAAGGCATTGGCGCGACTGTGATCGAACGCTGCGATACGGCCTGTGCAGCATCCGGCAAATCTGGCGGCTTTCTGGCCCGTGACTGGTGCGTCGGACAACCCCAGGACCAACTGGCCCAATTAAGCTTCGATCTGCACACCGACCTCACCGATGCACTTGCAACAGACTATGGCTATCGCCGTGTAGATACCTATGCCATGGCGTTATCGGATCGTCGCTCGTTTGCACGCGGTACCGGACTCAGCACGGCTGTAAACTGGTTAAACAATGAAGGCGTGGTCCATCAACTGCTCGGCGACACCACGACCACGGCCCAACTCCATCCAGAACGATTCACACGGGCCCTGCTAACAGCCGCCTGCACAGCGGGTGCACAGCTCAGGCTCGGGACCGTGGAGTCTATAGAACGGGACCCGGTGAAAAATCAGGTGTCCGGTATCACAGTCGATGGTAGGTTTCTAAGCGCTGACGCTGTTGTCATCGCTATGGGTCCGTGGAGCCTACTTGCCACACAGTGGCTGCCCCTACCGGCCATTTACGGGCTAAAGGGTTACAGTATCACGCTGTCCCCCAACACACCCGTCACAGCCGATGCGCTCTTCCTGGACTACGAGGACCAGCTCGGAGAGCGTCATGGGCCGGAGCTGATCCCACGCGCCGACGGCGAGGTTTATCTGTGCGGATTTTCAGGCGATGACCCGCTGCCTGTGTCACCGGAAGATGTTTCAATCGACGATACAGCCTGCAATCGCCTGCGGGTGCTTGCTGGCCGTGTCTCTACGGTGCTGGCGGAAGCGACCGTCGTTCAACATCAGGCCTGCTATCGACCCATCTGCGAGGATGCAATGCCTGTCGTGGGCGCGATTCAAGGCACTCGGGGTGCTTACGTTGCCACAGGCCATAACTGTTGGGGAATGTTGAACGCACCAGGCACCGGCCTGGCAATGGCTGAGCTGATCAGCGACGGCCAAGCCAGCAGCATTGACCTTGCACCCTTTGCACCTGACAGACTGCCGCCATTGCGCCAGTAGCGTTAACCATTGCGGCCCACTTCTCGAGTCCACATCGATGTTGTCTGTTTCCCCGGATAGAGGTGTTATCCTCTGCCTGGGATGATCAAATCGGTGTGCTGACCAGTACTTTCAGTATCGGCCCACGAAGTCCGGTCTGCAGCGATGGCCGTCAGACCCAGAGCACTAACCCCTAGCAATCGCTTCCAGAAATATGACCACACAGCCACCCCCACACCCCGACCACATTTTTGACCGTGAACTGATTACTGAGTCACTGGACAGGTTGGCAAACAGCTATCACCCACGTACTCAACCGGTACCGGAATCACCAGCCCTAATGCTTCCTGAGAGTTTGCCTGAGGCAGGTATTGGCGATGGCGCCGCTCTGGATACCTTGGCGCCAGTTGTACTGGACGCCAGCGCACAGCTCCATCACCCGGGCTACTTTGCCCATATGGACCCGCCGACTCCTGCCATCACCTGGGCCGCGTCGCTGTGGCAGGTCGCCACCAACCAGAATCTGCTGCATCCGGACGCTGCACCCGCCGCGCGCTCACTCACTGAACGGGTCGTTAACTGGCTGGCACCGTCATTTGGAATGTCCGGCGGCCATTTTGTGCCCGGTTCCACCATTGCCAATCTGACGGCACTATGGGCCGCCCGCCAACTCAAACAGGTCACCCGTATTGCGGCTTCAGATAAGTCTCATCTTTCAATTCGTAAGTCAGCTGAGATTCTAGGTCTGGAATACATTGCCCTGCCCACCAATTCACGCCACGAGGTGGACATCTCCACGCTGACTCAACTGGACCGGACCGCGCTGGTTCTCACTGCCGGTACCGTTGCGACCGGCACCATCGATCCTCTGATTTGGCCCGACGAGACAGCGTGGGTTCACGTCGATGCAGCCTGGACTGGGCCTTTGCGGCTGACAGACCGATTCGCCAGCTGCCTTGCCGGAATTGAGGCAGCGGACTCGGTTGGCTTTTCCGCGCACAAATGGTTGTATCAACCTAAAGGCTCGGCATTGGTGTTGTTTCGCAATGCCAAAACAGCACATGACGCTCTCAGCTACGGCGGGGGTTATCTCGCCACACCCAATATCGGGCTGCTCGGTTCTACACCTGCTGCAGCAGTTCCCCTAGCCGCAATGCTGCTGTCATGGGGACGAACGGGCCTTGTCGAACGTATTGAATCCGACATGGGCAAAGCGGATCAACTGGCAGACCTGATCAAATCGGATCCGCGATTTCTACTGTGGGGACCCAACCAGACCGGTGTTGTAGTTTGGCGACCGCTGAATGCCGAACCCAGTGTTGTCCGCAGCCGTCTGCAGAACGGTTGGGTGTCACTGACCGAAGTTGACGGGCAGACCTGGTTTCGATCCGTTGCGGCAAACCCCAGTGCTGACCCAAGTTATCTTTTTGATCAGGTGAGTGCTGCACTCTAAGCATGCAATGAAGTTCTCAAGGAGGGAAACGCTATGACAGCATCTGGAACAAGCACCTACGACCCTGAGAACTATCGTCTTCGGACCTTTTATGACGCCAGTGCACAGTTCAGGGACGGCAGTGGCACCCCCAGGGCCTATCTGGAGCGCTGTCTGGAGACAATCGAAGAAAAAGAACCCGTGGTCCGCGCGTGGGTGGTTTTGAATACCGAAAATGCACGCATCGCCGCAGACGAATCCTCCGCACGCTACAAAGCTGGCCGACCGTTATCGGCGATCGACGGCATGCCGATCGGCATCAAGGATGTTATCCAGACCAAAGATATGCCCACAGCACTTGGCAGCGCGATATACGAGGGCAGGCAGACCCACATGGATTCTGCCTCAGTCAACGCACTTCGACTGGCCGGCGCGATCATACTGGGAAAGACAGTAACCACTGAATTCGCTTTTATGGTGCCCGGCCCCACGACCAATCCCTTTGACGCCCGGTGCACGCCTGGTGGATCATCCAGCGGTTCGTCCGCTGCAGTTGGCGCCGGTATGGTCCCGGCTGCATTGGGCAACCAGGTGGTGGGCTCCATCATTCGCCCGGCAGCTTACTGCGGCAATATCGCGATTAAACCCACTTTAGGCGCACTGCACGGCGGTGAAGGGTTGAGCCTGAGTCAACTGCACCTGGGCATTCATGCCGGCTCCCTGGTCGACATGTGGTCGGTCGCCTACGAAATCGCGCACCGTGCCGGTGCTGATCCAGGCTATCCCGGGCTCTACGGCCCGCCCGAGCTGGCGCCTCCCGCTCAGCCCGACACTCTGATTGTGCTTGAGACCGAGGGCTGGTCGCAGTGCGATGAAACCACCCGCAACGCTTTCGAGGCGATCCTCGACCAACTGAGATCGCTGGACGTCAAGTTAGTCAGACGTAATGAACTTCCTGCAATTGAAGCATTTGAACAGGACATCGACGACAGCATGGTGCTCTGCCGAATTCTTTGCAGTTATGAAATGCGCTGGGCGCTACGCCATTACCAGAGCACCGGACTGCTGAGCGATGACCTTAGCTTGTGGCTGGAAATGGCCGAGGAAATCACCCTGGGCGACTATCGCAAGGCACTCGAAAAACGAGAGCGGATGAGAGCCAGTTTCGCCACCCTCAAGGACCTGGCATCGGCGATGATCACACTGTCCGCTCCCGGCCCTGCTCCAGAGCTGGGCGCACTGACACCTTCAGGCGAATCGGGTTATGCGTTCAAGACCGGCAGCCCCGCATTCAATGCGGCAACTTCTGCTCTTGGATCGCCTGCCCTCACCCTGCCACTGGCGGCGGTCCGCGGCCTGCCACTGGGTATACAACTTATCGGCCAGCCGCACACCGACTGGGATTTAACAGGTTACGGCGCTTGGCTGCAGCAATCCATCCAGGCGGTATCGATGTAGTCAGAAACCTCAAGACTGCAACCTCATTTCACTGGACTGCTACTTCTTAATACATCGATCAATCGGTGGTAACCGGGTTATCATCGAACCCAACAGTTTTTCGTGTTATGGAAACCAAGGAATAACAGCATGGATTTATTTGAAACAGTCATCCGCGGCGGCACTGTCGTCACGGCAGTCGACAGCACTTTGTGTGACGTGGGCATTTGTGATGGCCGCATCACAGCACTCGGTCTGGATCTACCCAGAGCCCAACATGAGATCGATGCGTCCGGAATGCTGGTACTGCCCGGAGGGGTAGAGGGCCACTGCCATATTGAGCAAGCGTCGTCTGTCGGCAATGTCATGAGTGCCGATGACTTTTACACCGGTACTCGATCCGCCGTGTTTGGCGGTACTACTACAACGCTATCCTTTGCTGCGCAGATGAAGGGCCAGTCGCTGCGCAAAGCAGTCGATGATTACCATGAATGTGCGTCGACGAAGGCCGTCATTGATTATGGCTTTCATTTGATCGTATCTGATCCCACTGAGCAGGCGATGCGCGAAGACCTGCCTGCCCTGATTCGTGAAGGCATGACGTCGTTCAAGGTTTACATGACCTATGACTCATTGAAGCTGGACGACCATCAGATGCTCGATGTGCTGGCAACTGCCAGACAACATGGCGCAATGGTGATGATCCATGCCGAAAACCACGACATGATCCGCTGGCTCAAGGAACGACTGCTTCAGGGCGGTTACGTTGCACCAAAATATCACGCCATCAGTCATGTAGAGCTTGCCGAAGACGAGGCGACGCACCGCGCGATTCGTCTTTCCGAACTGATCGACGTTCCGATCCTGATTGTTCACGTGTCGGCCAGCGAAGCAATGGCCGAGATCCGCCGCGCACAGACCGCTGGCCTGAAAGTCTACGGTGAGACCTGCCCTCAGTACCTGTTTCTGACCGCTTCAGATCTCGATCGCGATGGCGCCGAAGGTGCAAAATTCTGCTGCAGTCCACCACCACGTGATGCAGCCCACCACGATGTCATCTGGCGAGGACTCGCAAACGGTACCTTTCAGGTATTTTCCTCTGATCACGCTCCGTATCGTTTTGATGAAACCGGCAAGCTGGCTGCCGGCCCTAACCCGACTTTTCCGCAGATCGCAAACGGTGTACCGGGTATAGAACTTCGACTTCCGTTGCTTTTTTCTGAGGGTGTCGGCAAAGGCCGTATTAGTATCCACCAGTTTGTCGCACTGACCGCGACCAATGCAGCACGGATTTATGGACTATTACCGCGCAAGGGCACTATCGCGATTGGATCAGATGCAGATATTGCAATCTGGGATCCTGAAAAAGAAATCACCGTCGCCTGGGATCTGCTCCATGACAATGTCGGCTACACCCCGTACGAAGGTCGAAAACTCACAGGCTGGCCGGTGACTGTATTAAGCCGTGGACGGGTAGCCGTAGAAAACGGTGAGTTGAAGGTCGAACGCGGTAGCGGCAAGTTTCTGCCTCGGTATCTGTCCGATGCCGCACGTCCGCTTGGTCGACTGGTCAAGGAGATGGATGTCGATAGAAATTTCGGCGCAGACATCGGACCTCTGAGCCAATGAGATACAACCGACAGTTACGTTTATCCGATTGGGCTCATTCACACACCTAGACTGTCTGTAAATGAACAACCTTACATTTCGATCAACAGACCTTTCTGCTGATGTCGGGCGGCTGCAAAACAGAATCAAGGAACTCGGCCGGATCGGTGCTATAACCGGCGGTGGTGTCTGTCGTCTTTCTCTGAGCGATGAGGACCGCGACGGCCGCGATCTCGTAGTACGCTGGATGCATGATCTTGGCCTGGTAATCCAAATTGACGGTATCGGGAACGTTATTGGAACACGCACCGGCATCTTGGACAGTCCACCCGTTATCATCGGGTCTCATATTGACTCTGTTGCAACCGGGGGTCTTTATGACGGTGCGCTCGGTGTTCTGGCTGGGCTAGAGGCGATCCAAACACTGAATGATGCTGACCTAAAGACACAATACCCTATCGCTGTGGGATTTTTCACAAACGAGGAAGGTGTGCGGTTTACACCGGATATGATGGGCAGCGCTGTACACCAAGGTTCATTGTCCCTGGAAACCGCGCTGGAGACTGTCGGCACCGATGGCCAGACTGTCGGCGCGGAACTCTCCCGTATCGGTTACGCGGGTGACATCCCCGTCAACAACATGATCCCCCGAGCCTTTCTTGAGCTTCACATTGAACAGGGCCCCGTATTGGAGAATACGAACACCACGATTGGTGCCGTAACGGGTGTACAAGGAATATCCTGGACGGAATTCGAACTACGGGGCGTCTCTAATCATGCAGGTACAACGCCGATGCACCTGCGTCATGACGCAGGGTATGTCGCCGCAGCCATCGCCGTTGAAGCCCGGGCTATCGCTACGGATCTTGGTGCTAACCAGGTTGCTACTGTCGGCGTATCAGAGCTAACTCCAAATCTGATCAACGTCATCGCCAACCGTGCCCGGGTTATAGTCGATCTGCGCAATTCATCTGATACTAAACTGACCCTGGCAGAAACCAGATTGATCGACTTTGCCACGGATACAGTTGCTGCTGAAGGAGTAACACTGGAAAAACGGTCCCTGGCTCGATTTAGCCCTGTCGAATTTGATACCATGATCATAGACATGGTAGAAAAAGCAGCCGCTGCCTCAGACTACACCTACTGTAGACTTCCGTCTGGCGCTGGACATGATGCTCAGATGTTCGCGCCAAACTGTCCGACCGGTATGATCTTTATTCCATCAAAACACGGTATCAGTCACAACATAAATGAATTTTCTTCTGAACAGGATATTGCTGCCGGTATGGATGTTCTGATGAAAGTTTTATTGGAACTATCAGGCTAAATCCATGACTCGCTCGTTACCTCTCGCTGTTGCTCAACTGGGCCCGATCGCCCGTGACGAACCCCGCGCATCAGCCGTTGAGCGCATGATTACCCTGTTGCGCAAGGCGGATGATGCCGGATCGAAATTGATTGTATTCCCAGAACTGGCACTGACAACATTCTTTCCACGCTGGTATTTCGACGATCAGGCCGATATCGATGCGTTTTTTGAAACAGACATGCCCAACGCAGACACCGAACCATTGTTCGACGCTGCCGCGCGCGCCGGAATTGCTTTTTATCTCGGTTATGCCGAACTAATTAGCCACAACGATACGACCAGGCGGTTTAACACCTCGATACTCGTCGACCAAGCTGGCGAGATCGTGGGGAAGTATCGCAAGATCCATCTCCCGGGTCACCGTGAGCATGAACCCGATTTTCCCTTCCAACATCTGGAAAAACGCTATTTCGAAACCGGTGATCTGGGGTTTCCGGTGTTCAACACGCTGAACGCAACACTGGGGATGTGTATCTGCAACGATCGCCGCTGGCCAGAGACGTACAGAATGCTGGGTTTGCAGGGTGTCGAAATAGTCCTGCTGGGTTACAACACACCGGTCCACTATCCTCGCGCACCCGAACTCGATCATCTGCAGGACTTTCACAATCACCTCTCACTTCAGGCCGGGGCTTACCAGAACGGCACCTGGGTCGCGGCCGCGGCCAAGGCAGGCTGCGAAGAGAACTGCGACATGATCGGTGGCAGCTGTATCGTCGCGCCCTCCGGGGAAATTGTTGTCCGCTGTGAAACACTGGCCGACGAACTCATAACCTGGGATTGTGATCTCGACCTGTGCCAGATTATCCAGAACAACATCTTTAATTTTGCACTACATCGAGAGCCTGAAAACTACGGTCTAATCGTGCAGCCCCGGCGTCACACCTGAAGGACGGGCCACCCCCGCGACTGGACCATCTTGACGCAGCGCGATTCGTCACAGTAAGGTGGCAACGTTATCGTGGGTACACGTGTGGAGTTGCGATAGGTCCAACACGCAACCTCACCCACCAAACCCACAGAATACAGACTTTCCAGGCTCGGCTGACCTCGTTTAACGGGGTCAGGCAATACAACCAGGGAGACAATGCATGAAGCTCGTCGGGGTCGATGTCGGAGGTACGTTTACGGATGTCATTTTTGCCGACACCGAGTCTGGCCGCACTGAAATACACAAAGTGCCAACCACACCGGACGACCCCTCGGACGGTGTCAGCACCGCGATACGCGAACTGTGTGAGAGACACACCATAACCCCGGCAGATATCGATCATTTGCTGCACGGCACCACTATCGCGACCAACGCCATTCTGCAGCACGATGGCGCTAAGACCGGGATGATCACCACAAAAAACTACCGTGACATCCTTCACATCGGTCGCCACCAACGGCCTGAACACTACTCGATTATGCAGGAAGTACCCTGGCAGAATCGGGCTCTGGTCCGTCGCCAATACAGATTGACTGCCACTGAACGGATTGCGCCACCAACCGGTGAGGTCCTGACTGAACTGAATGAGGATGAAGTTCGTACCGCGATAGAGGAACTGAAAAACGCCGGTGTTGAATCGATTGCAGTGTGCTTTCTTTTCTCCTATCTCAACCCGGCACATGAGAACCGTGCACGCCAGCTTATCGAGGAAGAATATCCTGAATGTTTTGTGACAACCTCCTCGTCAGTTTCTCCCCAGTTCCGGGAATTCGAGCGTTTCACCACGGCCACCATGAATGCCTTTATTGGGCCCAAAGTCAGAGACTATGTGAATCACCTCGCCACACGAATTGCGGATGACGGCATAGACGCAGACCTCCACGTAATGAGCTCCAACGGCGGTGTCGCGACAGCCAAGATGGTGTCTGAACGGCCTGTCATGACGCTGCTTTCCGGACCTGCGGCAGGCGTACTCGGTGGCGCCTGGACCGGTGAGCTTTCGGACCGGACCAAGCTGATCACTTTTGATATGGGCGGTACCTCTGCCGACATCGGGATCGTCAGCGACGGAACCTTCGCCCAGGCTTCAGCCCGTGACACATGGATCGCAGGCTACCCGCTGCTGGTCTCTATGATTGATATCCAGACGATCGGTGCAGGTGGTGGTTCTATCGCCTACGCTGATCCGGGGGGTGGTTTTCGAGTCGGTCCCCGAAGTGCGGGGGCAGTACCCGGTCCAGCAGCCTACGGCCAGGGAGGACAGCAACCCACTGTGACAGACGCTAACGTTGTACTTGGAAGGCTGGATAAAGATTATTTTCTCGGTGGGGAAATGTCGCTAGATGAACAGGCGGCTGAACAGGCGATTGCCTGTCTGGCATCAGACATGGGCCTGGACGTGCCCACTACTGCAGACGGTATCCTAACGCTGGTCACCGCGAACATGGCAAACGCAATTCGTTCCCGTACAGTACAGAAAGGAATCGATCCGAGAGATTTCTCTCTGGTTGCGTTTGGCGGTGCCGGCCCACTGCATGCTGTAGATGTCGCCCGTGAACTGGGTATGTCAGAAGTGCTCATTCCGCAATACCCTGGAATTACTTCGGCAGTGGGGCTGCTCACGACAGACCTTAAATACGACACAATCCGTACAGAATTTCAGGTCAGCGGTGACATCGATCTCCCACGACTCAACAGTGATCTTGCAACGATGGAAGAGGAACTGACCGACCAGTTTTTGGCCGATGGCCTGGATCGATCGGGACTCAGCTTCCTGCGTTCAGGTGACCTGCGTTATGTCGGCCAGGGATATGAACTCCGGATCACTTTCCCCGACGGGTTACTGGATGATGACAGTCTCACGGGGATTTTCGAACAGTTCCACAACCAGCACAGAGCCGAATACGGCCACGGCTTTCTGAATAGTGCGATTGAGATTGTGAACGCGCGGGTAACCGGTGTTGGGCAGATGCCGAAAATTCGCCAGCCTGACAGTATCGATGCAGGTACCCGGGAATCAGCACTGATGAAGTCCGGCGCCTGTATGTTCCGGGTCGACAATCATCTTGAGGAATTTGACACAGCGTTCTACCAGAGAGAACAGTTGCCTCTTGAACAACCAATTGCAGGCCCTGCAATCATCATCCAGCGGGATTCCACCACTGTTGTGCCCCCTGAAAATGAATTTATTTCGGACATGGCAGGCAATATGATCATCAGTATCGGAGAAAAGACATGAACGACACAGCGACGGCAGAACTGCAACTGGATATCGATCCGGTGACCGCAAGCGTCATCCAGGGTGCGCTGGAAAATATTGCGGTCGAAATGGGTTACAAACTGATGCGCATGTCGTATTCATCGATCATCCGTGAATCTGAGGATTTCGGTGCAGGGCTGGTAGATACTCGTGGTCGTGGGCTTGCCGAATCGACACAGTCAACGCCTTTGCAGTCTGGCCCGATTCCGGGTTATGTGCGAGGCATGCTGAAGGCGCTAGAAGACCGGGGCGACACGATTCGACCCGGGGACGTCATCATGCACAACGACGCCTATGGTGGCGCCAGCCATGGACCGGATGTCGGGTTTATCGTGCCGGTATTCGACGATGGCAATCTTATTGGTTATTCGGTCACCACAGCACATCATCTGGATATCGGAGCCCTGTCCCCGGGCAGCTGCGGTATCGTGGACGCTATCGATGCCTATGCTGAGGGACTGCAGTTCAAAGCCATAAAGGTCTACGACGAGGGTCGAAAAGTGGACGGGGTTTGGCACATGCTGCGTGACAACATCCGCGCATCAGATCTGGTGGTTGGTGACATGGAAGCGCAGGTCGCAGCCTCCCAGATTGGCGCCCAGCGCTTCCTGGCGTTGGTTCAGCGTTATGGCAAAGATACCCTCGAACGCGCCTGCGACCAGGTCATGGACCATGCGGAGCGCCTCATGCGCTCAGCAATCGCCAAGGTGCCTGATGGCACTTACCGGGCAAAAACCCACATTGATGGGTTCCTGGACAGCGACGAACCCAATAAAAAAGACCTCCCTATTGTCGTCACGATCACCATAGAGGATGAGGCAATGACCGTCGACCTCACGGGAACCGCGGACCAAGTGCCCGATAGACCGATCAACATGCCTTTTGTGGGTACCGTAGATATTGCCGTCTGGCTGACGATCCGTTCCGTACTGTTGGATACTGCAGTACATGGACATATTCCGGTCAACGATGGACTGTGCCGGCCTATCAAGATCATCGCACCGAAGGGTTGTCTTGCAAACCCAATATTCCCGGCCCCCACGATTGCCCGCTTTTGCCCCGGCAACCAACTTGCTGACACGGTCATGAAGGCGCTGGGTCAGGCCGTCCCCGCACAGGTTTCCGCCGGCATTGGAAACCTCAGAGTCATTGCATTTTCGGGACTGGACGGGGATGACTATTGGGTCCACATGGAAATCTGTGAAGGCAGTTATGGCGGGCGGGAAGGTATGGACGGGATGGATGCTGTCGACACGCTGTATGCCAATACCCGCAACAACCCCATCGAAGATATTGAATCTCACCTACCACTGCGGGTTTCCCGTTATGAACTTCGCGAAGATGTTTGCGGCGCAGGCAAATGGCGAGGTGGACTCGGCTCTATCCGGGAGTTTACGTATCTCAAAGACGGTGGTGGATCAATCGAAGGTGAAGGCCACAAATACCGTCCATGGGGTTTTCAGGGTGGGGGAGATGGCCACACCGCCGGCTTGACGCTGAGGCACGCGTCAGGTGAATCTGAATCTTTGCCTTCAAAAGTGCCGCATACCTCGGCCAAGGCCGGGGACAGTTTTATCTGTGTTGGGCCTGCCGGTGGCGGTTATGGCAATCCCCTGGAACGGGACATGAGGCAGGTACTTGAAGATGTACGCGATGAGCTGATCTCTATTGATACAGCCCGAATCGATTACGGTGTGGTCATCACTGACTCGCTGCAACTTGATGAAGCAGCGACTGCCGAGTGCCGGTCCAGCACTGGCTGATCCCCTCGGTGGCGCAAATATCCGACCGAATAGCGAGGTAATCAGGCTTTAGCTCAACGAATCTCGACGATCATCTCGACTTCAACCGGGATATTCATCGGTAAAGAGTTCATACCGACAGCCGAACGGGCTGCCCGTCCTGCATCGCCAAACACCTCCACCATAAGGTCGGAGAAACCATTGATGATACTGGGATGATTCCCGAAATCCGGCTCAGCGTTGACCATACCCAATACCTTGATCACCCGCTGTACGCGATCGAGATCCCCAATATGGTTTTTCAAGGTAGCCAGCAGGTTCAGGCCCACCAGGCGCGCCGCCTGATAGGCCGCTTCCTCGGAACATACCGTCGGTACCTTGCCGATTATGAAAGAACCATCGGGCCTGTTGGTGCCATGGCCCGATAAATACACCAGATTGCCAACCGTATGGGCACCGACATAATTGCCCAGTGGCGCCGGGGGATCAGGCAGTTCAATTGAGAGTTCTGCCAGACGGTCATCTATTACAGACATGCGCCCTCCTTATCTAAGTCGACAGTGATTGCTGTTAAAGGCATACGCAGACCACAGGTATAAGTCCATCCGAAAGTCATGAACGCGGTCATACACAACGCCCACCGTCAACCTCGAGCGCTACGCCGGTCAGGAACTCTGCGTCATCCGATGAAAGAAAAAGCATGGTCTGTGCGATATCATTGGGTGTAGAGAAACGACCTAGTGGGATCGTCG
>JYMV01000509.1_pt1 | contig 50832 bp, 43 predicted proteins | sample 338911 | NCBI WGS metagenome assembly JYMV01 (sample SAMN03354496, study PRJNA234377) | hydrothermal vent metagenome | biome: Deep sea; feature: Hydrothermal plumes at the Eastern Lau Spreading Center, Western Pacific Ocean; material: Seawater | place: Tonga | collected 2009 | depth 2000 m m | reverse complement strand
GGCACGCCGTACCGTAGGTACACAAACCGTGGAGTATCGGTACCGGGAAGCCGACGTTGTTGGCCAGTTCCGGATCAGCATGCAGTGGATTTCGGTCGCCGTTCAGACGGTAAAGCAGGGCCTGGTCGTCTCGTGTTTTGATGGCACAGGTTGTATCAGGTCTACGCTCAGGTATCACATGAGGTTGAGGTGACGACGCAGTTGAACCGCCAAATCCGCCATCTCCACGCGCAAATATACTGCTGGTCGCGGTAAAAAGTAGCGAACCGTCAGACTTCGAGCGGGCCGTGGTTTCGGTATAGATCAGTGCACCTTTATCCTTGCCTTTGTCGAATGCATCAACCACCCGGGCGTCTGCAATCAATTCCGATTCTGCTGGCAGTGGCTGATGAAGTCGCAGATGCTGTTCGGCATGCAAGACCTTTGTATAGTCAAAGCCGCAATTCATCAGCAGCGGGACCCGGGCAAGCACTGATGCCATAGTTGGTACTGTTTTTAATGGATGCTTCTCAAACACAAAATCAAGTTCGGTAGTATTCAATGGATCGCGACCCATACCGACAGACAGGGCGTAGAGCATGGTCTCACGATCCCCGTATCGGATTACGTTACCAGTCGATTCCAGTGCCATCAGGTGGTTGTAATCAATAGCCATCTTGGGGCTCTCCTATTCGCAGCAATAAATTCCTCAACTCCGTGTTGTCGATCAACAAAATACGGGTGATGCGTATAGTGGACGCGGTATACCGGAGGCGTCGACGATACTCGCCCTGTTTAGATATATCATGTGAGGGGTGTTATCTGAAGCAAAATGCACAGGAATAAATGTATTTCGGAATTCAACACATCTTGGTTGCTGGCCATCTGCCGACAGGCTATGCTCCTTATGTTGGTAATATGGCTTGGTAGTTTTTTGCAGTATCATTCATGGAGGATAACAAAATGTTTAGAACAAAGTTTCGTCACGTAATCGGCGCAACTATGGTTGTGGCTATGGTGTTTGGCAGTGTTGGTGTTGCCTACAGTGCCGAGAAGGTAGTTTGGAATTTTAATGTTTGGGGCGGTAAACGCGCTTTCACAAAGGGCATCGAAATAATCAAGGAAAAGCTCGAGGCCGCTGGGAATGGCAGTTTCGAACTGAAAATCAACTATGGTGATGCGCTCGGCCCTAAGAAGCAGAATCCAGAAAATATCAAAGTCCGTGGGTTCGAGGCAGGCCAGATTTGTGTCGGTTATTATCCTGGAAAATATCCATTGCTTTCAGTTATGGAGCTGCCTTTCCTGTTACCGCGGAATATAAACGCGCGAGCGAAAGTAGAGATGGCCGTTCTTTCACACCCGGATATCGTGGCGGAGCTAACAGATCGTTGGAATTCCAAATTTTTCGGCCCCGCGTTTCTGCCGGCATATGAGTTCATGGGTAATAAAAGGATTGAAACCACTGACGACATGAAGGGCGTGAAGATGCGGATTTCAGGCCTCAACGCCATGGCATTGCAGGTCTTTGGTGCAGTTCCCACGATGGTAACAGCCACTGAAGGCTATAACGCGCTTCAACGTGGGACGATCGATAGCTTTGGTTTCCCGTATACATATGCGTTTGGATCTTACAAGCTCTACGAAGTTTCCAAATACGTGACCGAAGGATTAGCTATGAGTGGGTTTATGTGTCTGCAGACGGTCAACATTGACGCGTGGAACGAGACACCCGAGGCTGTGAGGAACGCGTTGCCTGCAGCTCAGGAAGCCGCAATTGTGGGGATGATAGAAGCCTATGCGGCAGCTGATAAGAAATGGCGTCCAATCTTCAGGGAGAAATTAGAAGTTGTTACGGTTGACCCCAAAACGCGGGCTAAACTGGCTGAGGGCGCAGGTAAGATCTGGGCTGAATGGACGAAAAAACATGATGCTAAAGGCCGTCCCGCCAGCAAAATTCTCAAGTTCGTCCAGGAGCAGGTTAGCAAAGCGTCTGGGGGCTGAAGCACAATTTCTATGAATAACGCTGTCTAGAGCAGTTCCTCGTTGCAGGAACTTCTACTTATATTCTGCATTATCCTTGCGGTCGGGGCTGTAATCACAGCCCTGGCCGTCAAGGCCGCCGCTCTATTGTTTTTGATCGAGCGATATCTAACGTATGCATCGGCGGCGATAATTATTGGCGTTATGTGTTTTGTCGGTGCGGAAGTTTTCATGCGATATGCCCTTAATTCTCCGATCCCAGGTCATCTGGAAGGCTCCGAATTGCTGGTATGTATCATAGTATTCTTCGCCGTTGCTTATACGCAGTCTCTTAAGGGACATGTGGGAATGACCCTCATTATTGATTCGCTTCCTGATAAGACCAAAAATATTTTAGAGATTATTACGCTGCTGCTTTCCGTCGCCACATGTGCAGTCCTTGGTTATTTTAGTTTCAAGTACGCCTATAACTGTTGGGTCATTGGTGATGTCACGATGACGCCTCCCTATTTTCCTGTTTGGCCATCCGCCTTGGCAGTCCCCATTGGATATATATTACTTTCGATGCGTATGTATCTTCAGGCGTTGCATTTGCTTGTGCCTAATTACTACCCCGCGGACGAAATTACTGATGAATCGGCACTTTTCAAAGACGAAGTAACCAATTAAGTAACTTCAGAATCTAGGTATTGTTAGTGGATCCTATCTCGCTTGGTTTGGTTGCGCTGGTTGCGTTAACCGTTATGCTTTTTTCGGGTATGCGAATAGCGTTCGCAACAGCAATTTGTGGGTTTGTTGGTTTGTGGGCTTTGCGGGGCTATGTGCCTGCTGCTAGCCTGGCTTCGACTGTAGCTCACGGTCATTTGACGAGTTATTCGCTGCTGGTGCTTCCATTGTTCATCATGATGGGATTTTTTGCGTTCTTTGCCGGTATTACGCGTGACTTGTACTGGGCTGCACGGCAGTGGTTTGGTCACCTGCCGGGAGGGCTTGCTATTGCCACGGTATTTGGTTCAGCCGGTTTTGCCGCGGCTTGCGGTGCGTCGACTGCTTCAGCGGCAGTGATGGGCAGGGTCGCATTGCCAGAACTGAAGAAGTTTGGGTATGACGACAAGGTCGCTACCGGCGCTGTCGCCGCTGGCGGGACAATGGCTACCATGATCCCGCCGTCAGTTCTTATGGTTATTTATGGCTTTATAGCAGAAGAGTCAATCGGAGCACTGCTTCTCGCGGGGATTCTTCCGGGTCTGATGGAAGCTGTTAGTTACGGATTGATGCTCTGGGTTCGTTTCAAAATAAATCCGGAACTTGGTCCTCCGATTAGAGGCATTACCTGGTCTCAACGCTTTAGATCTTTGAAGGGTGTTTGGGGGATGGTTGTTTTGATCATCCTTGTGATGGGCAGCATATATACAGGTTTGGCTACTCCGACAGAATCTGCTGCAGTGGGAGCTATCGGTGCATTCTTAATGGCCTTGCCTCGACTGAACTGGAGATCCTTCAAGGATACGATGTTAGAAACAGCCAAAACGTCGGGAATGATATTCGCCATTATCGCGGGCGTTCTTATTTTTGTACATTTCCTGGGCTTTACCGGTATGCCGGGAGTTATTGCCGAAAGCATTATGACTTTGGATATATCGCCGACGCTCGTATTGATTCTCATCCTATTGCTTTATCTTTTCTTGGGCATGTTCTTGGACGGCATCGGCATGCTTTTACTGACTGTGCCGTTGGTACTGCCCACAATACACCATCTCCATGAGTCAACGGGAAACGAGTTATTTAATCCAATTGTTTTCGGCGTACTGGTGATCAGAATGATCGAGATTGGACTAATCACCCCACCTGTAGGTCTGAACGTTTACGTGTTGAAAGGTGTGGCACCCAAAGTCAAAATGGGTGATATTTTCAAGGGCTGTGGTTGGTTTGTGGTGGTAGATTTAATAAATGTTGCCATTCTGATAAGTTTTCCAGCGATCATCTTGCTAATTCCCACAACGATGATCAGATAACACCGCGTAAAAGACTCACTAATATCCGTTTTGTTACAGATGTCGCGGTTGTTGCTCTATTTATTCGCTTTCCAGAATTGTGACCATTCTTCGGGACCTGATGCTCAGGGAGTTCTAGTCGTTTTCGCTTAAGGATTGATTCCGGTTCGAAATCTGACTGTGAACTGGTTTACAGATTCGACAGTAGAACCGGATGTAGGGTCAAGTATCCTGGGTTCACGGATTCGGCAGAATGTCCTTAGCGATCGTGCGTACACGCGCCAGCAGTGGTCTCTCGGCGCCCGCTGTTACCGTGGAGGTGCATCTGTCCAACGGGTTGCCCTCATTTTCGATTGTGGGTCTACCTGAAACTGTGGTGAGAGAGAGTCGAGAGCGGGTGCGTAGTGCACTGCTCACCTCTGGGTATGACTTTCCGGCTCGCCGGATCACAGTGAATCTTGCACCTGCCGACCTGCCGAAAGAGGGCGGACGATTTGATTTGCCAATTGCACTGGGCATTCTGGAAGCGTCTGACCAGATTCCGGTTCGGTGCCTGAACACACTGGAGTGTGTTGGAGAGTTGGGACTTGGTGGCGAGTTAAGACCCATTCAAGGGGCACTGGTCCTCAGTCGAGCAGTCTCGCAGGAGGATCGAACTTTGGTTCTTCCGGCTGCTAATGTCGAGGAAGCACTGCTGGTACCTGGTGCCAAGGTGCTGTCGGTTAGCCACCTGACTGAGCTCACGGCTCATCTGTCCGGACGTCGTGTTTTGCCATACACACGCCCGGAACCATCCAGAACGTTCAGCGTCACCGGGCCCGATATGGCAGACGTTCGGGGTCAGTATTTGGGGCGACGTGCACTCGAACTGGCTGCAGCCGGTGGACACCACCTGCTGCTGGTCGGCCCACCAGGATGCGGTAAGACAATGCTTGCACAACGTTTGCCCGGCTTGTTGCCGTTGATGACTGAGGAAGAGGCACTGGAGAGCGCCGCCACCTTTGCATCATCTGCGGGAGGCGTTAATCCAGACCTCTGGCAGAATAGACCCTTTCGTACTCCGCACCATGGGATCTCTTCTGTGGCTTTGGTGGGCGGCGGTGCTAAAGCTTTACCCGGCGAAGTATCTCTTGCGCACCATGGAATTCTTTTCCTGGACGAATTCTGCGAGTTTGATAAGCGGGTACTGGACCAGTTGCGAGAACCATTGGAACAGGGCTCTATCACGATTTCGCGGGCACGCCGGACGGTCCGCTATCCCAGCCGTTTCCAGTTGGTGGCGGCGATGAACCCCTGTCCGTGTGGTTATTATGGCGATCCTTCAGGTCGTTGTCGCTGTACTGCACAGCGGGTGACGCGTTACATGGATCGAATCTCCGGACCATTAATTGACAGGATAGACTTACAGATCTATCTCGGTCCGGTAGATTCCGCCGCGCTTGGCCCTAAGATTTCCTGCGCAGAGTCGAGTTCGACTGTTCGCCGTCGAGTCGAGCATGCCAGGGCAGCACAGTACACCCGGTTTGGAGAGATTAATGCCAGGGTGGATATCGATGTGTTTGAAAAGAAATGTCAGCTCAATCCAGATGCACATCAGTTTCTAATCGAGTCGATGCGTGCGTTGCGATTTTCTGCCAGAGCGTACCATCGCATCTTACGCCTCGCGCGGACCATAGCCGATTTGTCGGCGTCTGATCACATCGAATCTCAGCACATTACCGAGTCTATTCACTATCGATGTCTGGATCGGGTATCGGTGTGATGGAGATGGTTGTTGCCAAAATCGGTAATTATCAGAACTGATGTCAGGATGCGTTACTACATTTTGCCAACAATCTCTGTTACCGTGCTTGTAACACCTAAATACTGTGAAGCATTGCCACTTGGATAACACAAACATTTCAGCGCTCAAGGTGACTGATCTGCACAAGCAGTTTGGTACTGAGTTGGTGCTAAAAGGGGTTCACCTGGAGGCAGCAGTGGGTGACGTGATTTCCATGTTGGGTTCATCGGGTTCTGGCAAGAGCACGTTTCTGCGCTGTATCAACTTGCTGGAGATTCCGGATGCCGGTACGGTGACCATACACGGGGAGACCATAGGTATGACCCGTGATAAGTCAAACAACCCGATTCCCGAAGATATGCAGCAGGTTATCCGACTGCGCTCCCGATTGGGAATGGTCTTCCAGAGTTTTAACCTCTGGGCACATATGACAGTACTGGAAAATGTGACAGAGGCCCTGATTCATGTACTGAAAATGTCCAAGTCCGAAGCGCGTGAGCAGGCCGAAGCCACCTTAAACAAGGTGGGGATGTATGATCGAAAGGACTACTATCCGGCACACATTTCCGGTGGGCAGCAGCAGCGAACAGCGATTGCACGCGCACTCGCGATGGAACCCGAAGTAATGCTGTTTGACGAACCAACTTCGGCACTCGATCCGGAGTTGGTTGGTGAGGTGCTTCGGGTAATGCGTTCATTGGCAGATGAAGGGCGAACAATGATTGTTGTGACGCACGAAGTCGGGTTTGCCCGGGATGTCTCGAACAAGGTGATTTTTCTCCATGAAGGATTGATTGAAATAGAAGGTCCCCCACAAGAAATGTTCAGTAATCCTGATTCGGAGCGGTTCAGGCAGTTTTTATCGAATGCGCTGCACTGAACCGGTTGTCGCTAGAAAAAATCCCTATAGAATGTATGGGGACAAACCACCACGAGAAATAGGAGATTAAGGTAATGAAACTAAGAAGGTTGATTCACGTTTTTGTCGCAGGATCGCTCTTGCTGGTCGGGGGCACTGTACAGGCTGGCGATGCACTTCGGGTCGGTGTTGAGGGTGCGTATCCGCCATTTTCCTGGAAAGAGTCTGATGGCACGCTCAAAGGTTTTGATATCGACTTTGCGCATGAAGTCTGTAAACGCCTGGGAAGAGAATGTGTACTGGTAGAACAAGAATGGGACGGTATGATCCCCGCCTTGCTGGCGAAAAAATTCGATACCATCATTGCGTCCATGTCAATAACTGAAGAACGCAAAAAAAAGATCGACTTTAGCGTCAAGTACTACAACACACCTGCAAAGTTGGTCGCCAAAAAGAACCCAGGGTTTGAAGGAACGGCTGCGGGACTCAACGGTAAACGTCTGGGCGTACAGCGGGCCACAACGCACCAGTGTTCTGCTGAGAAACTCTACCCCGGTGCCGAACTGGTTCTCTATGGAACCCAGGAAGAAGTGTGGCAAGACCTTGCATCCGGCCGACTCGACGCCCAGTTGTCTGATTCACTGCAGGCATATGAGGGTTTTCTAGCTCTTGATGCAGGTAAGGGTTTTGATTTTCTGGGAGGCGCGCTTGACGATGTCGAGTGTCAAGGCGTAGGTGCTGGCTTTGCAGTTCGTAAGGAAGACTCGGCGCTGCGCGATACGCTCAGCAAAACTATCCAAGATATACGGGCAGACGGCACCTACAAGGTTATGAACGACAAGTACTTCGCAGTCGATATCTACGGCGCCGACTAAGTCGATTGAGCTGACGATATTCTGGACGGGCCCCTTGATGGGCCCGTCCCATTGTTCTAAATCAGATTATGGAGTCGGTCTGGGAGTACCGGGCACTACTGTTGTCGGGTACGCTGGTGACAGTCCAGCTGGCAATCGGTTCCCTGCTGATATCGGTGTTGTTGGGCCTTGCCGGGGCCTCGGCTAAGCTGGCACGAAACCCTGTTTCGCAACGCCTAGCAAATGCTTACACCACCCTGGTCCGCGGTGTCCCTGATCTTGTTCTGATGATGTTGCTGTTCTACGGTGGACAGCAGATTTTCAACGACCTAGGTTCCGTAACAGGGCTCTGGGACTACATTGAGATTAACCAGTTTACAGCCGGTGTCGGATCGATAGGTTTTGTATTTGGCGCCTATATGACTGAGACGTTCCGCGGCGCAATCCTCGCTATTCCAAGGGGTCAGATAGAGGCGGGTATTTCCTGCGGTATGACACCGCTCACTATCTTCCGTCGTATCACCTGGCCACAAATGGTCCGTCACGCTCTGCCCAGTTTTACCAACAATTGGCTGGTGTTGATCAAGGCTACCGCCCTGGTCTCTGTGATTGGCTTACATGATCTGGTGTGGAACGCATCCACCGCTGGCCGTTCGGTGCGTGAACCGTTCTCATTCATGCTTGCCGTTCTGGTTATCTACCTGGTGCTCACTGCCTTTTCAGAGGTTGGCCTGCGTTGGTCGACAGGATTAACCTTATGACCGAGCCTGAGCGAACATTCTGGGAGTACCTGGTCCATGTCAGCGAGAATAATTCGCCGCTGGACTTCATGCTCGTCGTTGATCACATCGACAAGTTTTTATACGGCTCGTTGCTTACCCTTCAAATCACAGCGCTGTCTCTGCTGATTGGTGGTGTGGTGGCAGTGCCGCTGGCTGTCGTTCGGGCGTACCGCTTGCGTTGGTTCAATGGACCAATCTGGGCGTTCACTTATTTTTTCCGGGGCACGCCGCTGCTGGTACAGACCTATCTCATCTACTACGGTCTTGCTCAGTTTGAATTTGTGCGCGACAGTTTTCTGTGGAGACCAATCCTGTCCAGTGCCTGGTGGTGTGCTTTAATCACATTCAGTCTTAATACGGCTGGCTATACCACCGAATTTCTCCGTGGCGCAATTGAGAACACACCCCATGGTGAGGTTGAAGCTGGTCGGGCATGCGGTATGTCGCCATTAAAGTTAATGTGGCGTATCGTTCTGCCCAGCGCTTTCCGACGAGCACTGCCGGCATATTCGAATGAAGTGATTTTTATGCTGCACAGTTCCGTGGTCCTCAGCACGATCACGCTTCAGGACATCTTGGGCGTGGGCCGTTGGCTGAACGGGCGCTATTATCTTGCCTACGAAGGGTTCATCACCGCAATGCTGTTCTATATGGTGCTGGTGTTTTTCATCAGTCGCGGTTTTCGGATCTGGGAGAAATACTGGCTGGGTCACCTGCGTCCTCGAGAAGAATAAACCAAAAAATAGAGGGCCGGTTTTGACTGACAAATAACGGTATACCGTGACCTGCTCAGCCCCACGTGGTGTCGTAGTCACGGCCGAGCATATCGGTCTGCGAGCCATCACTGTTATAGAAGCGATTGGGTTTCAAGAAGATCGCAAGTACCAGCGCACCGTCCGGCGCATAGACTGAATGGCGGCTTCCAGAGGGGCGCCAGACAAAATTTCCGGACGTGACTTCACCATCTTCATCTACCAGACGTCCGGAAAGAACATAGCTCTGTTCGATTTCAACGTGTTCGTGGTCAGGCAGGATAGCGCCCGGTGCCATCCGCACCAGAGCTGTGAGGATGCCGGTGTCCGGATCGATCAGCAGCGTTTTGAATTCAACGCCGTCGAATTTAGACGGCTGCCATGCCAAAGACTCGACATCGACAAAGCGAGACGCAAACTGGTTAAGGTCTTGGTGTCCGGCGACGTTAGGGGTCAGTGCGGTCATGGGTCTCCTTATGGTCGAGGTTTGTTGGTTTAGGAACGGTGGAGTCCTGTGATAGTAATTACTCAGCTGGCAGGCCGGGTGAGTGATTGTTTTGGGAAGGTTGAAAGCGATCGAGAATATGCCCCGGGCCGCTGGTGTGCTCGACATAGTCCTTGCCATCAAATACCTCTATACCATTCACAAAAACGCTGTGTAGTCCTACGGGCCGGCGGATGGTCCGTGGGCCACCGCCAGGCAGGTCATAAACTCTTTCAGCAGGTGTAACACCCACCTTATCGGGATCAAATAACATCATATCAGCGTACGCACCGGGCTGAATTCGCCCTCTGTCGATCAGACCATAGAGATCCGCAGGATGACTGGTCAGTCGCTGAATCCCCTGGGCCAACGAAAAATCACCCCTTTCTCGAACCCACTTGCCCAGGAAGTGCAGTCCAAATCCGGCATCACACATAAATACCAGATGTGCACCTGCGTCACTGAGTGACACGACACCTGATTCGTGCCGCAGCAACTCGGCGACACCGTCATCGCCAACGTTCAGAAACTGGCCAATAAAGGTCGTTTTGAGGTCCTCTTCGAGGCTCAAGTCCATGATCACATCCAGGGGGTCAGCTGCCTGATTGCGGGCAATCGACTCAATGGTCTGATTCGCAAAATGGTTGTTCTTCTCTAAGGCCGGTACAGCAACCGTGACCCGATTCCAGTTGCCTTGGAATATCATCCCCGGCCGAGGATTTTGCAGACTGTTTCGGAATCGGTTACGAAAATCGGTATCAGAGAATATCTTCTTCAATTCATCTGGAGGGCAGGCTTTTATTTCTCCGAAGGCGTCGTGACTGTAAAACGGATAGGCGTTGGCCATCGTGAAATCGAACGACAGAGGCTGGCAGGGTATCTGGACATAAACCTGTTGCCCTCTTGAATTGGCAGCTTTACAGGCTTCAAAGATCTGAATCGCCCGATCGGGTTCCTGTTCGTTGAACATGGCCATTCCTGTAGACTGGAACACAGCTCTATTGTGATTGACTGAAAGTTCTTCCAGTTCATCCACAGTCCGTATGCCCGAAGCGAGCTGAACGATGCCGTGGTCATACTGAGGCATCGAACCGACCAGGGTATCGAATTCAGACCACGGGGTAATGGTTGAGGGCATGGGAACACCAGCATAGCCGGAATGGTTCAGTGAATAGGAACTCGCGAAACCCACGGCCCCTTGGTCCATAGCCTCTCTAACCATAGAACACATGGTCGAAAGTTCTTCTGTTGTCGCCTCTGCTCGATTAGAGGCATCTTCGCCCATCACCGATGTGCGAATCACGGAATGCCCGGCCAGTACTGCGACGTTGATGTAAGGCGCGATTGAGCGCAGGGCAACCATGTAGCTGCCGAAGCTGTCAAATGTCCAGTTGACGCCGGTGCGAAGAGAATCCAGGTCCATACCTTCCACAACGGAGAGGTTTCTTAGAATAAGATCACGCACCGCCGGTGGGGAAGGCACGATCCCAAATCCGCAGTTACCGATGACCACACTGGTAACGCCCAGCGACGGTGACGGGGAGCATCGTAATGGGTGTGCAGGTCTACAATACCCGGTGCCAGTGTGAGCCCTGCCGCATCGACCGTCCGGACTGCCCCACCCTTGGTCTGTCCGATCGCTGTGACCCGCCCATTGCTGATTGCAACATCAGCATCAACAGGGTCGTTACCGAGCCCATCCACGACAATTGCGTTTCGAATCACCAGGTCATGCATGTGCAGGGTCCGCCTTCATGAGCTTTTTCAAACCGAGTGCCTACAACGGCGGGATCATCCTGGCCTGTGCCATTTCAGTCAGTATTTGCGAAAACATGTGCTCGCTGTCCTCAAATGATTCAAATCCATGCTGCCGGGCTTTGGTGGTGCTGGCCATGATATCCCAGTCACAATTAAATATGTAATCGCCAAAGGACCAGTTGACTGCCTTTTCAATATCGGGTGTCACAAGACCATGCACTTCAGCCAACTCCCGCCAGGTACTTGTCTTATCTGCCATGAACTGTTGCAAGGAGATCGACTGTGGTGGCCCCAGTGGTAAATCAAACAGATCGGCCACTTTCTCCCAGATCTGTTCCCAGCGAAAAAAATCACCGTTGGTTATGTTGTAGGCCTGGTCAGTGGTCTGCGGACTGGTCAGCGCCCAGTTTGCAGCACGTCCGAGCAGTTTGGCATCGGTGGCCTGGTAGATGCTGCGATAGGCACCCGGGCTGCCAGGAAACCTTAGCGGTAGCCTCAGCGCTTTCGAAAGGCTGGCATAGGCACCGATGATCATGAGTGGGTTCATCGGTGAACGCATACCGAGTCCGCATATGATGTGTGGGCGAAGGCACGAATAGTCCCACGTCGCTTCGGCAGATCGTGCCGCCAACAAGTCCTGTTGATTAAAGTAGAAATTCGGCGGCATGTGGCGTGCGTCATCTTCCCGGCTGGGTGTTCTGTAGGGGCCAAGATGAGTGCCATAATATTTCTGGCCCTGCATGAGCAGAATCCGTCTAAGCGCAGGTGCAGCCCGGCAGACGCTATCCAGGAGATTCTCAAACATCTGCGCATTAATGCTGGTCTGTTCTGCCCAGTCATCACCCCCTGCCGGAGAGTAGCCGGCGTATACCAGGTGTGTGAGACTTTCAAATTCGCCGGATACAGCACTCAGGTCGGACGGCTTCAGCATGTCTGCTGTCACGAATCGAATGTCGTCCGCAATGGGAAACTGGGGCATTCGCCGAGAGAGCCCAATCACCTCCCACTGTGGACGTGCCGCAAGATCCTTACGCAACGTAACTGCCGGAGATTCCAGTGATCCCTGCAATCAGAACTGTTTTTCTGTCATCAGTCATGTCACCGGGCTTCAGTTTTTCGGCTAAACCATCCTATACTGCCTTGATCACACCGGCACAGTATAGCCCCAGCCGGTTTGTGTAGCGGTCGGGGTATACCGTGTTACCACTCGCCACAGGATGTGGCCGGGACAGAAATGACAGAACCAGTTTGTTTGACGAGCGCGCTTGAACTCGATACATCCCAGACCACGATTCTGAACAGTGTACGGTCGGTCGTTGCTCAGTTTGACGACGACTACTGGTTGCAGCTGGATCGTACTGGTGAGTTTCCCCATGCGTTTTACGACGAGATGGCCAAAGGAGGGTGGCTCGGCATCGCTATGCCTGAAGAGGTGGGTGGTGCAGGCCTGGGTATTTTTGAAGCAGCGCTGATCATGCATACGGTGGCCAATTCACCAGGTGGAATGTCGGCAGCCTCTGCAATCCACATCAACATATTCGGACCGCATCCCATTGTGGTCCATGGTACGGAAGACCAGAAACGGGAATGGCTGCCAGAACTCATTCAAGGTCGGAGCAAATGCTGTTTTGGTGTAACTGAACCTGATTCGGGACTAGAGACCGGCAGTATCCAGACTTTTGCCCAGCCCGACGATGATGGCTATATCGTTACAGGTCAGAAAATATGGACGTCTACGGCACAGCATGCCGATAAGATCATGCTGCTGGCACGGACTACACCAAAAGAATTGTGTCAGCGCGCAACAGATGGCCTGTCCCTTTTTTTTACAGACCTGGATAAACGTTTTGTAGAGGTCAGGGAAATTCCGAAGATGGGGCGCTCAGCGGTGGATTCCAACCTAGTGTTTTTCGACGGGTTACCCGTACCGAGAAAGGATCTGATCGGAGAAGAAGACCGGGGCTTTGAGTACATTCTTAATGGTTTTAACCCAGAACGAATCCTGATCGGTGCAGAAGCGCTGGGTATCGGCGTGCAGGCATTGAACCGGGCTGTGGACTATGCCCGCAATCGAATCGTTTTCGATCGACCCATTGGGCAGAACCAGGCGATTCAGCACCCGTTGGCTGAGAATTGGATGGAGCTGCAGTCAGCGTTTCTGGTCTGTATGGAGGCAGCTCATTTGTATGATGCGGGAAAGCCCGCAGGTGCGCTTGCAAATGCCGCCAAATATTTGGGTGCAGAAGCAGGGTACCGTGCCGCAACACAATCGGTCTTGACCCATGGCGGTATGGGTTATGCCAAGGAATATCATGTTGAACGGCTACTCCGAGAGGCTATGATTCCGAGATTGGCACCGGTCAGTTCACAGTTGATCTTGTGCTATATCGCTGAGCGTGTACTGGAACTGCCCCGGTCATACTGACGGCACTTGAGTACTGCACATAACCCACAACCATCCGGTTTCATGGTAGGTAAACTGATGTTGCCACTGACAGATCTTCGTATTCTTGATTTGACTACGGTCATTTTTGGGCCATACACGACGCAGATGCTGGGTGATTTTGGAGCTGATGTCATCAAGATCGAACCCCCCGATGGTGATCTGACCCGGCATCTGGGGCCAGGCCGAAGTCCGGGTATGTCTTCACTTTATCTGGGTTGTAACCGGAATAAGCGTAGTGTGATTCTGGACCTCAAGCGAGAACCGGCAAAGCGTGCATTGTGGCGACTGATCGAGAGCGCAGACGCAATCGTTCATAACGTCAGGCCGCAGAAAATGGCTGCTTTGGGGTTTGCGCCAGATCCCGTCATGGCTTGCAATTCCAAGATCGTCTATGGCGGCTTGCATGGTTACTGGGAAGATGGACCTTATGGAGGACGACCTGCTTTTGATGATGTGATACAGGGCGAATCTGGCATTGCAGGTACTTTCATGGCTCGAGATGGTGAGCCGGAGCTGATGCCGACCATCGTTGCGGATAAAACTGCAGCGCTACTGGCCAGTACCGGGTTGATCGCAGCGTTGCTTCAACGGTTTCGCACGGATAAGGGAGTTTATCTGGAAACTTCGATGTTTGAGGGTATGGTGGCCTATACACTACTCGAACATCAGCACGGCACGATATTCGACCCGAAGGCGACGGGCGCAGGTTACCCACGGGCCTTGTCACCATCCCGCAGGCCTCATCGCACTTCCGATGGTTATATCTGTATGCTTGCGTATACCGACGACCAGTGGCATCGCTTCTGGTCTCTGGCAGACAAGGCCGAACTGGTGACAGATCCCCGATTCGATTCTCTGTCAAACCGCTCAAACAACATCGACGTGCTTTACAGCCTGGCCGGAGAGGTTCTCACTACTCGCAGCACGAAGGAATGGCTGGATGTACTGGGAGACGCCGACATTCCGGCTGGACCGGTGAACCGACTCGATGACTTGAGAGATGATCCTCATCTTAAAGCCACTGGATTTTTTAGATCCTATGAACATCCCAGCGAAGGGCGTCTGGAGATACTCGACACGGCGTTTCGATTTAACCGACAAGCGCTACCGGTTCGACTGCATCAGCCGAGACTGGGTGAGCACAGCCGCCAAGTTTTGGATGAGGCGGGTTTTTCTGACTCAGAGATGGACGAGATCCTCGACCTCTAGCGTACCGCTGCGCCTTTAGGAGTTTGACCAGTCAGGTTCGCGTTTCTCGATGAAGGCATCGATGCCTTCGCCTGCATCTTCAAACATCATATTGCAGGCCATGGTCTCACCCGCATCGTGATACGCTTGCTCTAGGGAATGTTCAAGCTGCCGGTAGAACAAAGACTTTCCGAGCCGAAGTGTTTGCGCCGGTTTTCGTGCGATGTTTTGCGCAAGCGCCATCACGGTTTTGTCCAGTGCCTCGGGTACTACAACGCGATTGACCAGTCCAAATTCAAGTGCGGTCGGCGCATCGATGAATTCTCCAGTCATCAACATTTCATATGCCCGCTTCCGGGACAAGTTACGGCTCAGCGCAACACCGGGTGTTGAACAAAACAGGCCAAGGTTAACTCCTGAGACTGCGAATCGTGCGGTGCTCGAGGCAACGGCGAGGTCACTGTTTGCGACCAACTGGCAGCCGGCGGCGGTCGCAGTACCATGGACTCGGGTGATGACCGTTTGCGGCATTCGGACCATAGTCATCATCATTTCGCTGCAGCGCCTGAAAAGATCCTGGTAGTAGTCCTTGTCTGGTGTCGCCCGCATTTCTTTAAGGTCATGGCCGGTACAGAAAGCATCCCCGGTGCTTGCGATAACAACCACCTTGACGTCATGCCTTTCGCTTAGCTGGTCGAGTAGCAACTGCATGTCGGTCAACACCTGTTCTGACAAGGCGTTATACTGGTTTGGACGATTGAGCGTGACTGTGGTGATGCCATCACCATTTTCTGTCAACAATACAACACCAGTCTGTTTAGAATTTTCAGGTGATTGTTTCATCTGGCTCATCCGCTTTTGTTGCGGCAACGTACGTTACTCTCTAAAGGGTTTTAAGTAAACCAAAATGACCGCTGTCACCGTTCAAGAAATTGAATTGCTGACGCTGGAATCGTTGCCATTCGCTGTTGATTATGGCTTCAGAGTCGATTCACTAGGATCGGGAACTAAGAATCATTCCTTAGACCTGGCGGAACGATTTCTGGACCAGTGATTATGGGTCTGGCCGATTATGCGTTGTACGTCGCTATTCTGACTAAGATCGGTCTTGTCGAACTCGCAGTTACTACCAATCTTAATATTAATTTTCTACGACGACCTGAACCAGGTGATCTGCTAGCAGTAGCCAGTGTGATCAAGATCGGGAAACGACTTGCGGTGGGGGAAGTTGAGGTCTACGTGGATGGAAAAGAGAGTATGATCGCTCATGCCACTTCAACTTATTCGATACCCCCGATAACAGCCAAGCCTGGACCACAGACGCAGACCCATTGACCCGTAAATTCAGATGCCTTAAAGCGTTATCAGTACGGCGCCGATTTGACAATCAGCTTGCGGGCGCAAAAAAATACGGCTAAAGCGAGTTAAGATTGATAACCCGCTCTGGCCCAGGTCATTGCGGGTTTTTATTTGCCGAGACCTGGGTCGGGGATGAACCAGGAAAAGCTAAATGAAACATTCCTACGACACCACGGCAGCAATCAGGGCAGGGCAGGTTCGAACCGGGGAAAACGAGCACAGTGACCCTCTTTTTCTTACTTCGAGTTTTGTGTTTTCTAGCGCGGCAGACGCAGCAGAAAAATTCTCCGGCAACGCGTCAGGGAATGTGTACTCACGCTTTTCTAACCCAACTGTCAGGGCATTCGAGACGCGGCTCGCCCAGTTGGAGAATGCAACTTATTGCCTTGCAACTGCCTCTGGTATGTCTGCGATTCTGCTTCTGGCTTTGGCATTGTTAAAATCGGGTGACCATGTTGTAGTCGCAAAGAGTGTATTTGGGAGTACAGTGACGCTGTTTTCCAACGTTCTGTCGCGATTCGGTATCACGATGGACTTCGTAGATATCACTGATTTAGATCAATGGGCCGAAGTCCTTACGCACCAGACCCGATTGTTGTTCATTGAAACCCCGTCGAATCCGTTAATGGAAATAGGCGACATTGCAGCATTAGCTGAATTGGCGCATCAGAATGGTTCGATACTCGTAGTGGACAATGCTTACTGCACACCAGCTTTACAATGTCCGATATTGTTAGGGGCAGATGTAGTCGTTCATTCGGCGACCAAGTATCTTGACGGTCAAGGTCGTTGTATTGGTGGGGCGCTTGTCACAGCAAATAAAAAGCTCCAGGAATCGTTTTTCTCGGCTCTTCGGAGTGCAGGTCCCGCGATGAGCCCGTTTAATGCGTGGGTATTTCACAAGGGGTTGGAAACGCTCCAGCTGCGAATGAAGGCCCATTCAGAAAATGCGATGAAAGTTGCGCAATGGCTGACACAACATCCTGCTGTAGATCGAGTGTATTACCCAGGACTCAAGGTGCATCCAGGTCACCATCTGGCTAAGAAACAGCAGTCGGCGTTTGGCGGTGTTCTTTCTTTTGAGGTGCGTGGTACTAGAGACCATGCCTGGCGAGTGATTGATAGCACTAAATGGCTATCTATTACCGCAAATCTGGGCGATGTTAAAACAACCATCACTCACCCAGCTACAACAACCCACGCCAGGATCACTGATGCACAGCGGGCCGCAGCAGGAATTCACGATAACCTGCTACGGATTTCAGTGGGGTTAGAGAACCCAACAGATATCATCGATGATTTGTCACTTGGGTTGTCGGACCACTAGGGAATTCTGGTTTGTTTCAGGTGGATCGGAGAACCGATATACCAAACTTATTTATTCTCAAACAAGCCTATTCTATGGGAACACCACAACTTCTACATCGCAACCCTTGAGGATCAATGGGGTAGCGGCAACTCTGTCGTGTCTTTGATCTGTTCCATTACAAACCCCGCCGTGACATTCGACAGCGGCAGACGATCAATAAGCCGTAAATAGAAGTCGTTATAGGATGCAATATCGGGAACCACAACTTTCATCAAATAGTCCACATCCCCTGCCAGCCGGTAGAATCCCATGACTTCCGACATCTCGTCCACGGTGGCCACAAACTGGTTGAACCAGTCTTGGTTGTGTTCATTGGTTTTGATTGATATAAAAACCATAATTCCGCCGCCGATTTTGTCGCTATCCAGTAATGCGACCCTTTTTCTGATAATGCCTTCATCTTCTAACCGCCGTATTCGTTTCCAACAGGGAGTGGATGACAGATTCACTTGGCTGGCAATCTCACTGATTGAGAGACTGGCGTCGCTTTGAAGCAGGGAGAGAATTTTTCGATCTATGTTATCCATAGGAATTTATTCCCTAATAATTGTGATGATTAGATCATATAGAATATAGTTTTATATTTAAACATAAATTTAGCATTATTTGCTTGTTTGATAGTGCGATCAGGGAGTCAAGAAGTTAGTCTTCCTGCCGTTATGTATGTCCTGTTTCCACCGTTTACATATCGAATTGATGGAAAAAAGCAACCCTCAAGTTTGCGCAGCATCCCGGGCAGCCGCGGAGCCGATTTCTATCGGCGCGAGACAGGCCTGGTCCCTGATGCAGGCTGAGACATCAGCCAAACTGATCGATACCCGGTCAACCATGGAACACGTCATGATTGGCCACCCGCAAGGGGCTATTCACATACCCTGGCAGGATGATCCTGATTGGGTGGACAATCCCAGGTTTACGGAAGACATCAAATCTTTGATTTCAAATGGCGAAGACAAGACAGATGGCGGGCACTCGCCACCGATCCTCTTGATCTGCCGTTGTGGGGAACGTTCTCTCGAGGCAGGCAAGCGTCTGATGGCAGACGGGCTTGAGAACATTTACAACGTTGAGTCCGGGTTCGAAGGACCACTTGATGACAAGCGGCGAAGACGCTCTGTTTCCGGCTGGCGGTTCGATGGTCTTCCCTGGCAACAGTTTTGATGGGCACTGCGTTAGATTTAGCTTGCTGACCGGAGCGCTTTTGTTTCTAGGTGTGATCTCAATTCGATACTAGATACGAAGGTCAGGTTTCAGTTCATCCCCGCAGTCTCCTTCGATCAGAGGTACTGGAAGGGCGCTCAGTGAAAGATGTTGTAGTCATTGTGCGGGGTCCAGTCAGCAGACAGTCACCTTTTCAGCATCGATGGCGTGTTTGTAGCTGCGCCGTTAGGGTGCGGCCGCTTCATCGAGTTTTCGTTTTCTTTCGCGTGTGCGGATTATGCTTTTGTGTCGGGCCGTGCACACACTGCAGGCGGCATCCTCTTCTAGCCGGGCAGGGCGCCACGTGTCAGGAGGAATAAAGCCACCCCGCCATAGGCCGACGTTGTTCTGTTGGGCTAGGCGCTCGTCTGCGTGATAGGCACTCTCGGTATCGCCGACGGTTAAGGCCCAACCGGTTTCAACCAGCCAGCGATTCAGATTTTGCTCACCGATCCAGCATTCCGCAGTCAGCGTGGTGCCCCTTGAGGAACGCAGCAGTGGCAGATAGACACAGTTGAGCTCGGTGTTTAGGAGCTGTTGATCAAGGGTCTGCCAGGCGATTATTCCACACGGCCACGGGACATCACCGCCCTCACACACTTGACCAGGCGCAGGGAGACTGACGCCGTATAACGAGATCAGCTGATCACCGACACGAAGCAGTCCGTTGTCGGGGAAAGTATGGGCGGGTTCTGCCGCTTGACCTGTTCCAGTCATCAGTACAAAGAGAACTACTGTTGTTAAACCGGCCCATCGGAATGCAGGCAATCGACGCATCAGTGATCTAGTCAATCGAGCGAATGGCCTGTGATGTCGCAGGCAGAAACGACTGCGCCCAAGTTCGGCCAGGTAGAAGCCGACTGGCAATTCAGTTGCGCGGCAGCACCACCAGAGCATCGGGAGACCAGGTCAGCCAGACCGGTTGATTTGGACGAGAAAGACCGTCAAGTGAACGTTCCAGATTCTGCAGTGCCACAAGGACTGGATCGTCTCGATGATCGACATGGACATAAAAATGACTCCGGTCACCAAGGTATGCCGAAGGCCCCATGCGACCCTCAATATACCCGGCAACATTTACAGGGTTCTCAAATAGTGGCACAAGTTTTTCCGGGCGAATTGCAATCCACACTGCCGCGCCGTTGGAAAATTTATGTTCCGCCTGTGAGGCAGTGACCGTGCCAAGAAGTTTACTCGTTACGGTGGTATTCCCGGCTTCAGAGTCGACCACCTGCCCCTCAAAGAAATTCATGTTGCCGATAAAGTCGGCAACGAACCGGGAACTTGGCGACTCGTACAACTCCGCTGGTGACGCAATTTCCATGACCTCGCCTTCAGACATGACAGCGATGCGGTCTGACAGTGTCAAAGCCTCTTCCTGGTCGTGAGTAACAAAAAGAAACGTAATGCCGAGTTGTTGCTGTAACTGTCGCAGTTCTATCTGCATCTGTTCCCGTAGTTTTTTATCGAGTGCGCCGAGCGGCTCATCAAGCAGCAGAACTTTGGGTTGCTTAATCAGCGCCCGAGCGAGAGCAACGCGTTGCCTTTGACCACCTGAGAGTTCTTCTGAGCCACGGGATCCGTATCCCGGTAATTTGATCAATTCCAGCACTTCGTCAATCCGTTTGTTCAGGTCTGTTTTAGACAGTCCAGACTTGCGCATACCGAACGCAATGTTCCTGCGCACATCGAGATGAGGAAAGATCGCATAATTCTGGAATACCATATTAACCGGGCGTCTGTTAGGTGGTGTTGTCGACATTGGTTGACCATCTATTAGGATTTCGCCTTCAGTTGGCGTCTCAAAACCGGCAACTATTCTGAGTAGTGTGGTCTTGCCGCAGCCCGAAGGACCCAACAAAGAAAAAAACTCGCCGCGGTAGATATCGAAACTGGCTTGGTTCACAGCAGTGACGGTACCAAAACGTTTGCTGACGTTGCTGAATGAAATAATGGATTCGTCCATATCAGATTCCTGATGTGCTTTCCAGTTTTACTCCGCGACGTCGTAACCATTCAGCAAAGGAGACGACGAAGAATGATATGACAAATATACTTGCCCCTAGCGCTAACACCGCTGGTATCTTGGTGGGGAAGCGTAATGAACTCCATATATAGATTGGAAGAGTAGCGTCGGTGCTCGATAGAAAAAATGCGAGGACAAATTCGTCAAAGGAAATCGTGAATGTCAGCAAGAGGCTGGCGACAATACCTGGCAGAACGATCGGGAAGGTTACGCGCCAGAAAGTCATCCAACCGTTTTCTCCAAGATCCAAAGCCGCTTCTTCAAGGCTGTTATCAAATCCCTCCATTCGCGAAATCAGGACGAGCATCGCGAACGGTATGCATAGCAGCAAGTGTGAGAAACCAACTGTCCATAGTGACAAGGGAATGTCGACTTGACTGATGAGAATCAGCAGTGAAATTGCCAGAATAATCTCGGGGATTACGAGAGGTATCATGATAAAACTGATGACTGGTCCGCGCCCCGGTAATCGGTAGCGGGTGAGCGCTTTAGCTGCCAGTAAACCGAGAATGGTGCTGACGATAGCAACAATCAGGCCCACCTTTATACTGTTGAGTAGAGCTTCCAGCATACTGGGACTGTTCACCATCTGGTGATACCATTTCAGGGTAAATCCTTTCAGTGGAAAAGCGATGTACTTTGAACTGTTGAAGGAGAATAACGGCAGGAACAATACTGGGAGGTAGATAAATGTCAGGTAGATAATGGCGTAAAGTAAAAAGCCGTCTGGACGCCACCAGGGTCGTTGGTCACTCATGCGACTCGCCTTCGGAAACTTTGTGTTCCCCAGAGAAATAGACTGATCATTAGGGCGACTGTCAGCATCGATATGACTGATATAGCCGCCCCTAAAGGCCAGTTCAGGGCTTTACCAAACATCGACTGGATAATGTTACCGATCATAATACCGCTTGGCCCACCGACAAGAGAAGGTGTTACATAGTCACCGACTGTTGGTATGAATACGAGCAGACTTGCTGCAATTACGCCAGGCAGCGATAACGGTAGAGTGACCCGTAGAAAGGTCATCCAAGCGTTCTCGCCAAGATCGCGGGCCGCTTCGAGTAGGGAACGATCTATTTTCTCCAGTGACACATAGATCGGCAGGATGGCAAATGCGGCCCAGGCATGAGCCAGTGTGATCACAACGGAGGTCGGATTGTAGAGCAGGAAGGCCAGGGGCTCTGATATAAATCCCAGTGCTTTCAGTCCAGAATTGATCACGCCGTTGTAGCCCAGCATGATCTTCCAGGCAAACACCCTTAGCAGATAGCTGGTCCAGAACGGGACAGTGATCAGGATCAGCCAGAGCAGCTTATTGTTCTTGACTCTGAAGGCAATGAAATAGGCCATAGGGTAGGCTAGGAGTACAGTAGCCAGAGTGACCAGGCCCGACATGCGAATAGACTTGATCAGGATCTTTCCGTAGATGGGTTTCTGGAAGAAGTCTATATAGTTCTTCAGTGAAAAAGTTCGGATGAAATCCAGATAGTCCTGGATCCAGAAGCTCAGTGTAAACAACACCGCCAGTGGCATCGCCAGTCCCAGCAATAACGCAAGTAGTGTGGGCGACAACAGGGTGTAACCACGAACTGCCTCGCTGGTTTGAAAAAGCCGGGCTAGGCTGAATCCGGAATTGTGATGGGGCGCAGTAGTGCTCGAGGTCTTCATGCTCTAGTCGAGGTGCGGCCGCTATCACACACTGAATAGACGCTGCCATTCTAGATCGACAGATGCCGCATTGAATTACAAAAAATGCGGACAGGGACAATCGGTTGTCCCTGTCCGTCACTATGGTTACTTAGAGGCCTGCTTTAACCTCTTCGAACATGGCCTGTAGAGCAGGTTCGTTACCCATTGGGGCTTGGAAGATTCCCGCATCTAAGGTCTCGCTTACATTAATGGAGTAGCCTAGCTCCTTGAGCAGGCCAGGCTGATCTTTCTCGACTTGCGCGAATGCCTTCATGTTGCCGTGGCCATAGCCGTATTCGGTGAGTGCAAATACACCTGATTCCACGCTAGCGTAGGCATCGATGTACTCATAAATTTTGTCCAATTTGGCCGGATCATGGTCAGTCATCAGGCAGAAGCCACAGACCCAAGTCATTGCGCCTTCCTTTGGACTGGTATAGCGCACATCTAAACCCTCTTTTTTGAGCGCCGCGTATGATGAATTCCACGCAGATGCTGCGACCAATTCTCCGGAGGCTAGCGCCTGTTCTATGTCGGCAGGACTGGTCCAGTAATAACGCATCAATGGCAGCTGTTCTTTGAGTGAAGCACGGGTTTTTTCCATTTCAGCATCGGTCATGTTGAAGGGATCTTTCGCTCCGATATAGATAGCAGCGACCATGACACCATCAATCAGACTGTCCGCCATTGACAGGCGGCCCTTGTACTTGGGATCCCAAAGCATACCCCACGTCTCATTACCGACATATTCTGGTGCGAGGTCAGCCCTATATAGGACCGACGTCAGTCCCCAGTCCGTTGGGATAAAGTATTGTTTGTCGCCGTCGAAGGTGCCGGGGATTGTTTTTAGGGCTGGGATAATGTCGGACCAATTCGAAAGACGGCTGGGATCCATGGGCTGAAGAATGCCTGCATCTTTCCAGATTGGAACCTTGTACGAGCACGGCTGCGTAAGGTCAACCTTAAATCCAGCCCGCATCTTGGCAAAAGCCTCTTCTTCGTCACCAAAGATGGCAAAGTTGGGAGATTGACCGTGTTTTGTGATATAGGGTTGATGCAACTCGGGTACTTCCCAGCCCTCCCAAGTAAACACAGTCGGGTGATCGTTACTGGCGGCGCTGGCTATTTTCGATCCTAAGGGTAGGGTTACCATCGTGGCGCCAAGTGCAATAAGTTTCTGGTTGAACTGCCGCCGGCTCATTCTGCCAGTCGCAAGTTCCTCGATAATCTGGTCTTTTTGCATTTTGTGCTCCTCCATCTAAGAAAGCTTTGGTTAAAGAAATTGTGATTTAGTTGCCTACTGTGGCATAGGTCTCATCGAGCGCGTGAGTGACCTTCCCCATCATTTCGTCGATTTCCGCCTCTGACATGATCAGTGGTGGAGAGATGATCATGGTATCACCGACGGCCCGCATCACCAATCCAAGACGTAGGCAGGCTTCACGACAGAGCGTACCGGTTTCACCCGCAGGATCATAGCGTCTGCGGGTAGCTTTGTCCTTGACGAGTTCGAGCGCGCCAAGAAAACCAAGGCCTCGGGTTGCCCCGACCAGCGGGTGATCAGCCAGTGTTTTCCATTTTTCCTGCAGGTAGGGACCTGTTACTGTGTCCACACGTTCAATAATTTTCTCGTCGCGAAGAATTCGCACGTTTGCGCAGGCAACCGCACAGGCTGCAGGGTGACCGGAATAGGTCATGCCGTGGAAGAATTCGCCACCTTCTTCGATCAGAACCCGGGACACGTGGTCGGCCACCATCACGGCTGCAATGGGCAGATAGCCAGAAGACAGTCCCTTGGCAATGGACATCAGGTCCGGCTGGATGTTGTAGTAGTCACTGCCAAACCATTTGCCGGTTCTGCCGAATCCGCAGATGACTTCATCAGCCACCAGTAAAATCTTATCACTGATTTCCGGCCAGTAGGTATCCGGTGGTATGACGACACCGCCGGCGCCCTGAATGGGTTCGGCTATAAAAGCAGCGACACGGTGTTCCCCCAGCTCATTGATTTTTTGTTCCAGTTCTTGAGCGACTTTAAGGCCGTGTTGGTCCGGGGAGTCAGAGCCACCGTCCTGGTACCAGTAAGGCTGGCCAATATGGGTGATATCCGGGATCGGCAGGCCGCCCTGGGCATGCATTGTCGGCATGCCGCCCAGACTTGCACCGGCCATCGTGCTGCCATGATACGCATTCTTTCGGCTGATGATGACCTGTTTATCGGGTTGTCCGAGTGAGGCCCAGTAATGTCGGGCCATCCGGACCACGGTATCGTTTGCTTCGGAGCCTGAATTGGTGAAAAAAGCATGGTTGAGACCTGCTGGCGTGACCTCGGACAGGAGTTGAGACAGTTCTATTACGGGTGGCGTGGCTGTCTGAAAAAAAGTGTTGTAGTACGGGAGAATCTCCATCTGTTTTCGGGCTGCATCGACCAGTTCCTGACGCCCGTAACCCACATTGACACACCATAATCCGGCCATCGCATCCAGAATCTTGTTGCCTTCTGAATCCCAGAGATAGACGCCATCTGCCCTTTCAATGATCCGGGCACCCTTGGCGTGCAACTCTTTGTGATTTGTAAACGGATGTAGAAAGTGGGCGCTGTCGAGAGCCTGCCAGTCGGCGGTTGATTGCTGCGTTTGGGTCACTTTATAGCTCCTGTCAATATCTAGCCTGCGGTTATAAATATAAATTTCTACAGTGGCAACTCAGCCATGGAAACTATGTCGAACAACACACAGCGTGGAACATCAGAGTTAAGTTCGTTTCGCTGAAGCACGGTCAGACGTTCAGCAGTAAGTGTTCTCTCTCCCAGGAACTAATTACCTGGAGGAATGTGCCGTGCTCGTTTTCTTTTACCGCGTTAAAGGCCCTGACAAAACGTTCTCCGAGAATTTCTCGCAGCGGTGTGCAATCCTGCAGCGCACGTAGTGCCTGCTCGAGCGTTCGTGGCAGGTCATACGGCATATTGTAGGCAGTGCCGGTGACAGGTTCCGACGGCTCGAGCTGGTCCATCATTCCGAGCAGGCCGCAGGCAAGACTGGCGGCGACGGCCAGATAGGGGTTGGCGTCTGCTCCGGGTACCCGGTTTTCGATGCGGCGTGACTCGGGTGTTGAATCCGGCACTCTCAGACCGACCGTACGGTTGTCGTAGCCCCAGTGTACATTGACTGGTGCAGCATGGTCACGAATCAGACGCCGGTAGGAGTTGACATTCGGTGCAAGGAGCGACATTGCAGCCGGAAGGTAGCGCTGTAAGCCTGCAATATGGGCAAAAAATAGTGGACTGGCCTGGCCGTTGTCTTCGCTAAATATGTTTTTACCATGTCTGATGTCGACGATGCTTTGATGAATGTGCATGGCACTGCCAGGTTCTTTTTCCATTGGCTTTGCCATGAAGGTAGCATACATGTTGTGCCGCAATGCTGTTTCGCGAGTGGCTCGTTTGAAAAGAAATGCCTGGTCCGAGATCTTGACCGGATCACCATGCGCCAGGTTGATCTCCATCTGGGCCGCACCTGCTTCATGATTGAGTGTCTCAAGCGCGATATCAAGGACTTCACAGTGATCGTATAAATCCTCAAACATAGGATCGAATTCGTTAACCGCATCTATACTGAACGACTGGCGGCCGGGTTCTGCGCGGCCTGAGCGTCCGACCGGTGGTTCCAGAGGGTAGTCTGCATCATGATTCGGTTTGACCAGGTAGAACTCGAGTTCAGGAGCCACGATGGGTGTCCAGCCGAATTCATGATAAGCCTGCACGATTTTTTGCAACACATAACGCGGTGACATCTCAACCGGTTTGCCATCGGCGTAAAAACAATCGTGAACAATGAGCGCAGTCGGATTCTGGGCCCAGGGCACCAGCCTGAAACTCTCAATATCCGGCTTTAGGAAGATGTCTCCGTCCGACGGATCAACTGCGCTCTGATCTTCGGGATATTCGCCGGTTACGGTCTGGAGGAAAATACCTTCAGGCATACGCAGGCCCACTTCTTCACTGTATTTTTTCGCGGAGATCAGCTTGCCGCGCGCGATCCCGGTCATATCAGGGATAACGGCTTCTATCTCATCAATATCGTGGTCCCGGATCCACTGCTGGATTGAACGGACCGGATTGCCCTTGGGCGTTGGTACGATGCTTGGTTTAGAAGTCATTTGTGTGACGCAGGTTGTGCACGACGGGCAGTGTAATCGATGGTTGTTGCCGGGAACAGATTAGCTTATGCCGCGATAAGATGAGTCGACATGACTACTGTATCTGCACTGCAAAAACTGGGTCAGGTTTTATATCGGTAGCGGAAGGTACAACAAGAGGCACCGCCCATAATAGTCTGATCTCTTTGCAATGTGATGCGATCATCGAACCCCTGACAGAAGGTGCCGTCACGATGACAAGAGAGTAGGTGACCAATGTGCCCCAGATCCATGTCTTGGTACATCTCGGCATATCGGCAGCGAGTCACATTAAAGTCGAACTGGTCATCGGACTCGTGTAAGACGTCGATCTCGAGTGCGCCACCTGCTTTCCACTGCTCGAATAGTTCGATGAAGTTACGAAGCGGTGAACGCTCAGGCGAGGTCTTGGTCTGCGCATAGTGCTGACCTTCGGTAATGGCTGCCTTCTCGATCGCAGCTCGCAGAATATCTTCGGCTTTCTGTTGCCCCAGTTGTGTCTTCATTTCATCGAATACCGGGCCTATGACTTCAGCTTGTAGCTGACGTTTGATGATAATCGGGATATCGTCCATTGTAGGTCTCCAGGTAAAGCCTGAGGTTAAACGGGTTCTAGAGCCACACCTTCTAGCGTGATCCGGTGCATCAGCCTTCGTTCGCCGGGGTAGTCATTCAGGGCATGGTGCCAGGTGGATCGGTTATCCCACATTGCGAGTGATCGCGGTTGCCAGCGAAAGCGGCAGGTGAATTCCGGTCGGTAGCCATGTTGGTAAAGATATTCAAGAAGAGGCCTGGACTCGTCTTCTGTCCAGCCGTCAAAACGCAGGGTGAATTGCGGGTTGACATAAAGCGCCGGACGGCCCGACAGCGGATGGCGAATGACTACAGGGTGATTGGCGTCCTGAGTGGCCGCAGCCGCGTTACCGACTCGATCACCAATGTCCGATTCATCACGCCAGTCCTGATAGGCTTGGGGACCGAATACATCGCGGCTGGAATGGATCGCACGAAGGGAGCTCAGCATCTGCTTGAGACCTTCGGAGAGGGTGTCGTAAGCTGCATACATGCTGGCGAACACGGTGTCCCCGCCTGAGTCTGGTACTTCGCGAGCGTAGAGGATCGAACCTGTTGCCGGGATTTGATCGTAAGAATGGTCGGTGTGCCACAGGCCACCAATGTTCGACGTTTGTTCAGGCTCCTTGCGTACTTCGGCGATCAATGGATAGGAAGGCACTGGCTTGAAAAATCGGTTTACATTGATCTTTCCCCAGCACCGGGCAAAGTCAACGTGTTGCTCGGGAGTAAGATCTTGATCGCGGAAAAAGATCACACCGAAATCAGAAAAAGCGCGCTGAACTTCTTCGAATGCAGTAGTGGAAAGCCCGTTGGCGATATCTACACCATGGATCTCGGCACCAATCGCACTACTCAACGGACGAACCTCTATGTCTCTATAGCCCGAATTTAGGGTGTTCGAGTTGTGAGTAAGCGAGTTTGCCATCAGTCAAGCGTCTTCAGTGTTGTGTCCAGACTAACCGCCAGTCGATCGACGATGTCAGAGAGTTGATTTTCGGACACGTTATAAGGTGGCGCAAGCAGAACATGACTGCCCTGCCTGCCATCCACAGTGCCACCCATCGGGTAGCAGATCAGGCCGTTGTCCATTGCTGCAGATTTGAGTCGATGGTGCACCTCAAGCGATGGTTCGAATGGAGACTTACTGCTTTTATCGGCTACAAATTCAAGACCTACAAACAGGCCTCGTCCGCGGATGTCTCCGACATAGGGGTGCTCTCCAAATTGTGTGACTAGCAAGTCCATCAGTAATGTGCCCATTGTCCGCACACGTTGCAGAAGGTTCTCGCGTTCAATGACGCGCTGTACTGCCAGTGCCGCTGCACACGCAACCGCATGGCCCAGATAAGTATGGCCATGCTGGAAGAAGCCAGTGCCCTGATGAATCGTCTGATAGATTTGTTCATTGACCATGACGGCGCCGACCGGCTGATAACCGCCACCCAATCCTTTGGCAATGGTGATAAGGTCACCACAGATATCGTCCTGCTCACAGGCAAACAGCGTGCCGGTCCGGCCCATTCCACACATCACTTCATCGAGTATCAAAAGAATACCGTGTCGATCACAGATTTCCCGAATGCGCCGAAAATAACCGGGTTCCGGCGGTACTGCGCCCAGCGTGGCGCCGACGACGGGTTCAGCGACAAATCCAATGACGTTCTCAGCGCCGAGTTCCACGATCTTTTTTTCAAGTTCATCGGCAGCCCGCAGCGCATACGTTTCTGCAGTCTCGTCAGTACGTTGTTCCCGGTAGGCATAGCAAGGAGCGATGTGATGAGTCTCCATCAGTAGCGGGTCATAGGGTTGGCGCCGCCACAGGTTGCCACCGGTGGCCAGGGCGCCCAGAGTGTTGCCGTGGTAGCTCTGCCGTCGAGCGATGTACAGTCGCTTCGACGGTTCATTACGCTCCAGAAAGTACTGTCTTCCCATCTTCAGAGCGGCTTCCATGGCTTCAGAGCCTCCGCTGACCACATACACTCTATCAAGTGGACCCGGCGCCCGAGTAGTGAGATGAGCCGCCAGTTGTTCCAGCGGCTCGCTGGTGAAAAATGCCGTGTGGGCAAAGGGAATGGCATCCAGTTGATCTTTTATGGCACGAATGACATCCGGGTGACTGTGGCCCAGGCAGGAAACAGCGGCACCGCCAGATGCATCGAGGTAGCTTTTGCCTGTCTGATCGACGATGTAGGCGCCGTCACCTGAGACCGCAACCGGCAGATCGGCATGCGTATTGCGGTGGAAAACGTGGGTCATCGTTTCGTTCGATTGCAGTTGGTATAAGTCAGGTTAGCATCCCGCGGCAGCATATTGTCTGGGTTGCTAGAGGATGTTGGACACTGGACACAGTGGGCAGAGCCCATAGCGGTCAATGCGTTGCCGTTGAATTTTCTGGAGTCGGCCAGTGCTAAATAAACGTTAGGGCGCTAGCGCCACGTTTTTTCGTTGTCCCAGATATTCTTGGGCATAGGTAATCCACTGAAATCAGCTGAACCAAGTGGTTGATCCGGCTCTATGCCGATAGATTCCAGGGTCAGCATCAGTTGGCGGGTATGTTGACCTGAATGCCAGGCCGTTCGCTCGAGTACTTCATGCAGCGTGACCTCACCATAATAGACCTTACCCGGTTGAGCGAAATCGATTGTCTGTCCTGCTTGTGTCCACCACAAATTTATCCGATCAGTCACAGCGTGTGCGAACTCCAGAAGGTCCTGACGCGATACCAAATCCGTCGGCAAGTTACTGACCAGTGCTTCGTAAGTGTACGGCGTGTCATGTTCGACCCGATCCAGAAACACTTTGGGAATCTGGAAAATGTGGTAAGCAAGCTGCCGGTAAGAACGTGGCCGATCTGGCAGCATCGAATCCAGCTGATTCTCTGGGATCTGGCTCAGAAAACGCTGAGCCGCAGTCAGGATTGTGTTGAGGCGGTCGATCAGGATGTCGGGGTCTAACAGGGCGTGCGGTTGCCAGTCGAATCCTGCGACCCGAGCCACATCTCGGAAGACAGCACCATTGGCCCAGTCTGAGCCGCGTGCGACTATGGGTACGAGTCTCAGGCCCAGGATTTCAAGTTCTTTAAAACCATCGGGGTCTTCAAGTACGTTGATGGACTCAAACGTTACACCGTGGTCAAGCAGAAATTCCTTGGTCTTGAGGCAGCTGGAACAGCCTGGCTGCCAGTAGACTTTAAGCGGTAATGCGTTTTGGGTGCGGGTCATGAGCGGGTCTCGACTGGGTTCAATTGACGATATGATGTTTATATCAAACTATTATAGTGTCAGGGTGCTGTGGGCGGTGTGCAAGCTACATCCATAATGTTCGGTGACCAGGCGTCTCTTGGATACAATGTCGGCGAGCCGGATCGTGTCGGCTTCTGATGAACAAGACACAGGTAACCTGAATCAATGGCAAGGAAAGGGAAAAATTCGCGAACGCGTCGCCCATCCGTGCGTGCCCTGATGAGCAGGAACGCAAAGAAAGAGCGGAACATCCCGTATTTGGAGGAGCTTCAACAGGCCTTAAGTCACCAGGCTGCGGGTCATCTTGGTCAAGCTGAAGAAATCCTGCAGCGTGTTTTAGCACATAAGCCTAATCATGCAATGGCCCTTAAATTACTGGGCCGCTTGTATTGTGACAGTGGGCGGGTGGAGCAGGGCGTCGACTGTCTTGAACGGTGTGTCCAGTGTGAACCGGGCGAGGTGTCGAACTACACTGAACTCGGTCACGTATTGCGAGTCACAGGCCGGCGCGACGAAGCCGAGCAGGTTCTGCTCAAGGGGATTGGTCTCAAATCGAATGATCCGCATGGGCACTATGAACTGGGGTGTCTTTACCATGACCAGACAAAACTCGAACTGGCGAGTGCTGAACTGAATCTGGCGCTCAAACTGAACCCGGATCACATTGCTGCCCGGCAAAGATTGGGAGAGGTTCACCAGGCTCTGGGGCAGAGCGGCGAAGCGGAAGCGTGTTTTCGTCGAGTGATTACAAAATCACCGCATGATCCCGAGGCGCATCGCGGGTTGGCCTATCTGAAAAGGTTCGATGAATACTCGTCTGACATTGAGTCGATGGAAGCAAGTTACGAAAAATCCTCCGCACAGGGAATGGATCGCATTGTGCTGGCATTTTCCCTGGGTAAGGTGTTTGAGGATCTTGAGCGTTACGATGAGTCGTTTACCTACTATGAAGAAGCCAATCGGCTTCACCGCAGCCTTTATCAGTTTTCGATAGACCAGGAAGCGGCCTACTTTGAGACCTACCGCGAAGCTTTTACGCCCGACTGGCTGAAGGATACAGCCAAGCACGCTATTGAGGATGAAACTCCGATTTTCGTGATCGGTATGCCGCGTTCCGGTACCAGTCTGGTCGAACAGATTCTGGCGTCTCACTCGAGTGTTTTCGGTGCAGGTGAGGTATATCATTCGTCGGTGTTTGACAGCCAGGTCGCACAGACAACCGGTCGACCGTTCCCACAGTCGATTAGTAGCGTTCCAGCCGAGGTCCTTATCCAATCTGCGCAGGTGTATGTCGAGAATTTACGCACAGATGCCGACCAGAGCGCGCGGATTACCGACAAACTGCCACACAATTTTCTGCGCGTGGGTCTGCTGGCCGCAGTGATGCCTCAGGCAAGAATCATCCACTGTGTCCGTGATCCGATGGATACGTGTCTGTCGATCTTTACGCATTTTTTCTCATCGGCCCACGGTTATGCATCAGATCTTAGGGAGCTGGGTCAGTACTACCGGCTTTATGAGCGACTCATGCAGGATTGGGAAGCGAGGTTTCCGGGCTGTATGCATCGCATTTCCTATGAGGACCTTGTTGCTGATCATGAGCGTGAGATCAACCGGCTGCTCGAGTATTGTGGGTTGCCATTCGAGCCGGGGTGTTTGCGGTTCCACGAAACGATTCGGGCAGTCAACACACCCAGTGCGGTCCAGGTGAGACAACCCTTGTACCAAAGCGCGGTTTCGCGCTGGAAGCGGTACGAAACACACCTCCGACCTCTGCATACAGTGCTGGCCGAGCGAGATTGAGGTGCTCGTCATACTGGATGAGTTCAGATGGGAACTGGTCCGAAAAGAGCAAAAGAAAAGGGCGCCGACTGGCGCCCTTTTCCGACCGGATAAACCGGGATCCTGTTACAGGATCAACTCCTGTTTACAGGCTGTACATCCACTGGACAAAGATCGCTGTATCTGAGCCTTCGTTGTCGATGACACCCACTCGCATGGTTGCGCCACCAAGGTCGACGTCGTAGTTGGCTGACAGGTCAGCATCACCAGCAGTTTCGTCGTACTGGAGCTTCAGACCCTGGATATTGGCAAAGATCGAGTTGCCATCATCGCCAACGTCTTGGCTACTAAAACCAGCAGCTAAGGTCATACCCGCAATGGTGGTTGATGCAGCAACTTCAGTGGCGGCGTTGGAGTCTGTGTTACGGTACGCAGCCTGGATGTTGATGGTACCCAGGTCTATGCCGGTGCCAACGGCCCAAGCGGCGAGGTCAGAGCCATCGGCTTCCATCTGTATAGACAGGGCCAGCGGGCCAATGGCCGGACCTTTAATGACCAGAGAATCAGCAACACGGCCCTGGTAGCCAACGTGACCGGCACAGGACGAACCTGAGTTCACGCAGGTGACCCAGTCAGGGCCCGTCATGACGGACCACTGAGAACCCATGGAGACCGAACCCCAGTCACCGCTAAATGCAACGGTGGTGACACGCGAGGTGTTGCCTGTATTGATGTGGCCGTCTGACATGTCGAGACCCAACTCAACTTTGCCGGATACGCTGTTGCCGTTGCCCATGTCCTTACTGGACTTCCAACCGATGCGCGACGCACCGTCTTTAAAGGTAATGTTGGAGTCTTGAACTTGGATACGGGGCTTAAGTGCGCCGTAAAAGCTTGCGTCAGCAGCAACGACGCCGGGGATGGCGAAGGTACTGGCGACTGCAGCGGCTAGTAATTTCTTGTTCATAAAATGTGTTCCTCTATACGTATAAGGTTAAACAACGTTTGCTCGTACAAGCGATGCTAGTGTGTGGCAAATTTGGTGAAAACACAAGGCTTGTTGACTAAAAACGACAAGTAGGTGTTGTAATTACACAACAATTGAATCTAGACCATTCAGTGGACTCATTGTAGCGAGTGTGGTGGCGTCTCCCGTACCAGAGAATCTTAAACAAAAACAATGCTGTTTTGCACTTTGCTGACTTTCTGGCGCCCTAAACTCTTTTTTTATCTGTCATCGGCCGTTGGATGGTGGGCTCGAGCTTAAAGACTGTCAGCATTTCCCGCCTCAGTCAATATCTCCAGACTTCTTCGATGCCTCTTTGCTACTCCGGTATATACGCGAGACTTAAAGTACAGAATCCAAAAGGGTTGCCTTCGGTGTTTTGTGTGGCAGGGCCATTGTGACATCCGGCTGTAGGGTTGAAGGCTCGATGCGCTGCCGCAAAGGCTGCGATACAATTGATTGCAACTAGTTGCTGCTAGGCAGTCGGCCACCGAGGACTTGTCTGGGCAAACTGCGACAGCAACCCCAAGGCGGCCTTCGCACAACTGATGAGTTGTTTTCCACATGAGTTCCTAAGATGACTAAGTGTTTCCATATTATTGTTGCTTTAGCTTTTATGCTGACCGGGTGTGCGTCAATGCTGCCAGGCAAGGACGATGAAAAGAATAAGAACAAAGGCCATTGGCAGGGTATAAACACTAAGGTGCCGCCAGGCTATGTTAAGGCCCCACGGGGCGAGCCACCCTATCGCTTGCGATCGATTCGGTTGTTTGGTTCGGGTGACTCAAGTGACTCTAGCAAACCGTCCGGTCCTCAGGTGTATGACCCGGATTATGCCGCGTACCTCGAATGGAAGCGCTGGCAGGAATTCAAGGCCTACCAGAAGTGGAAGGCAAAAAAGGAATCTCAGGCTCAGGGCTCCTGAACGCTACGATTGCCAGGGTGTCAAGGTCATTATTTGAGGCGATCAAACAGTAGCGTGAGAATGTGATCGCTATTTTCCGTAGGATCTCCTTCCAAGGTTAGGACTTCAATTACTGTGTTTCCACCTGCGGTGACTAAGCGAACCTGTACCGTTTCGGTCCGTTGCTGTTTGTCCTTCTTCCATAAACCCAGTTTTTGGAGCACATTTTTCTTTTTCGGACCTTCAACTTCGTCATAGCGTACCTGAAACGTGTGATTCTCGATTGACTTATCGGTGATAGTAAATCCTGCGTCACTCAGTGCGCGGTCAACGCTTGACCAGAGACCTTGAGCTGTGCCAGCAACCATCAATTGAAGTCGACCGTCGGCAGCTTGCTGCAGCGACAGCGCTCCCGAGTTTGAATCACTTTCTTTGAGGAGTTGGTACTTGCTTGCGAAAGTGAGCAACTGAACCCCCAGCCGTTCCATAACAGCATTTGCGGCATCTGAGGCGACCGGCAGTTGGTCGTCGTCAAATAGTGTCGCCCTCACCGTGTCGTCTTCAGCGGTCACCCACAGGGTATAGATCAACGGATCATTAATCCACAACAGCCGTTTAAGGAAACTGGCGGGGTTCTTCGTTTGTGGCTCGATGTCGTGGAACACTCTGAAATAACCAGTATTGCGGTTACCTTCGATAATTCGAAGACCGATGTTTTTGACGGCTGTATCCACACGGTTCCAGCTGTTATCGAAAGTGTCGGCAATCAGTACAATGCGCTCCCCGGTATCGCCGGTAACAACCAAGACGCCCTTATCTGCAAGGCGAGCTTTCAGAAGAACTGACTGCGCAGCGCGAAAGTCAGTGATACTGAGTTCTTCACCGCCTCCGTGTTCTTTTCGCCATTGCAGAAACTCCTCATACTCCGCCATCCGCTGGAACTGCTGGTACTGTTGATACTGGGCTTTTTCTTCCTTGCTCGCCTTTTGAAGGGTGGCTGCAAATAACGAGGTGTCAGTCGTCTGTTGCGGTGCTGTCAGGTCCGGCGGCACCTCCAGTGACCGGACAGAACTCGATGGAGTTGATCGAGAAACTATGTTCTCAGTGACGCTGCAACCCGTGACCACAACGACGCAGGACAACCAGATCAGGGTGTTTTTAAGAATTCCCCAGGTCTGGGTTAGAACGATGGGTTGTTGAGGGCTGATGGGTCTTATCATCACAACGGGCTTGGTCAAAATTATTTTCGGCGATAATAGGGATTGTACCCCACAGAACATCGGTAGCATCTACCACTGGCAATGATACTGCGCAACGAAAAGGTCACTGGATTGGTGCTCGCTGGCGGGCGGGCCCGTCGGATGGCGGGCCGAGACAAGGGCCTGATCGAGCTTGCCGGACAACCCATGGCGCACTGGGTGGTTGAGCGGCTGGTCCAGCAGACCGCGTCGGTACTGATCAGTGCTAATCGGAATATCGAGCGCTATGCCGAACTGGGATTTGAGGTAATCCGGGATGCCGATGATGGTTTTCTCGGGCCTCTGGCAGGCATCTCCGCAGGTTTGGCCCAGACTGCAACGCCCTGGCTGGTTACGGTACCGTGTGACTCACCTTTGCTTGCAGACGATCTGGTTGTCCGCTTGTCTGGTGCAGTACCGGTCGAAGACAGCGGTATTGCAGTCGCTCATGACGGCAATCGTCTGCAGCCGGTGTTCAGCCTGATTCACAGGAATCTGGCCCCAGACCTGGTGGATTTTCTGCACTCTGGCGGTCGGAAGATCGACCTTTGGCTGGATCGGCATGCCTGGGTGCCGGTCGATTTCTCAGACCACCCGGACATGTTCCTGAATGTCAATACACCCGAGGAACTGGCAGAACTTGAAAAACGACTACAGCTTTAGTTTGTTATTGCTGGAATAAGCTGTCTGATTTTGCCTCGCTCGGAGATTTGCGGTTTAATGGCCTCACGGTTGTAGTGCTGAATCTAGCGTTGAACCCTGTGATTCGGCAACGCAGCACAGCGCCAGTTCCCCCTGATGTGCGGGCGCTGGTTCCTGTCGCTTAACCCTACTGTCGAAATGACCCGAGATCGTTTTGTTTAAGAAAGTATTAATCGCCAATCGTGGTGAAATCGCCTGCCGCATCATCAGGTCACTGCGCCAGCTGGGTGTCGTTAGCGTAGCGGTGTTTTCTGATGCCGACCGGGATGCGATGCATACGGCTTATGCCGACGAGGCAGTTGCCATTGGTCCAGCGCTATCTGCGCAGAGTTACCTTTCAATTGATCGACTGGTCGACGCCTGCCTTCAAACCAGGGCCGACGCTGTGCACCCGGGATACGGATTTCTATCCGAAAACAGCAATTTCTTGAAAGCCCTAGACGCTGCGGGTATCGCATTTATCGGGCCGGGCCAGCGGGCGATCGAGGTGATGGGCGATAAGATTGCTGCGAAGGCTCTCGCTAGAAAGGCGGGCGTCAGTGTCATACCCGGTTATGACGAAGTGCTGGAAGATGTTGACGATGTACTCGAAAAAGCGGACACAATTGGTTATCCCGTTATGCTGAAGGCGAGCGCCGGCGGTGGCGGTAAAGGGATGCGCGTAGCATTCAATTCGTCCGAATGCCGCGAGGGCTTCAAACGCGCACAGAACGAGGCACAGTCCAGCTTCGGCGACGATCGTGTCTTTATAGAAAAGTTTATAGACAAGCCCCGTCACATCGAAATACAGGTTGTAGGAGATCATCACGGCAACTGTGTATACCTCCACGAACGGGAATGTTCGATCCAGCGTCGGCATCAGAAGGTTATAGAAGAAGCGCCCTCGACCTTCATTGATTCTGCTACGCGGGCAGCGATGGGCCAACAGGCAGTCGAGCTGGCAAAGGCGGTTGATTATTATTCTGCGGGTACCGTTGAATTTATTGTTGACCAGTCCCGAAACTTCTATTTTCTGGAGATGAATACACGCCTGCAGGTCGAACATCCGGTCACTGAAATGATCACCGGCCTGGACCTGGTGGAGTTGATGTTGCGCATAGCCGCAGGTGAAGTATTGCCGTTCACCCAGTCAGATGTTCAGATGAACGGCTGGGCCATTGAGTCAAGGATCTATGCCGAGAACCCCGCACGAGGCTTTGCGCCCTCTACGGGGCGGTTAATCCACTATCGTCAGCCGTCACAAAGTGGCAGCGTTCGAGTCGATAGTGGCGTCAGCGAAGGTAGTGAGATCAGTATTCACTATGACCCGATGGTGGCAAAACTGGTTTGTCATGGATCAGATCGGGATGCTGCCATAGCGCTGATGCGTGAGAGCCTGGATCAATTCCATATCCGGGGGGTGGTGACCAATGTGCAATTCCTGGCATCACTTCTGGGACACAAGCGATTTGTGACAGGGGAGACCACCACTGCATTTATTGATGAGGAGTATCCCGAGGGATTTGTATCCCAGACGCCCCCAGAACCCCTATTGTCGCGAATCATTGCACTCATAGCGGTTGTGCATCAGCGCAGCCTAGTACTCCAGAAGCGTGACAGCCCACCGTCATCGAACCCCAGACACACCCACGTGGTGCGCACTGCAGGAGTTGCGTATTGGTGCAGTGTTGAACCTGAGGACGAAGGCTATTCGGTTAGGGTTGACGGTCGTTTGCTGAAGTTGACTACGGCATGGACAAGCGCGGAAAAGGTGACTGAGTTCCGTATCGATGGTGAGCGTTACTATGCCCAAGTTGAGCCTACTGACATCGGCTATAGCGTAGTACACGCTGGTTCCTTGGTTTCGGCACTGGTTCTGGAACCGCGCACGAGTGAACTCTATGACTTCATGCTCCTCAGGACCCCAAAGGACCAGAGTCACCTACTGCTGTCACCCATGCCCGGTTTGCTGATTTCGATTGACGTCGAGGCAGGCGACGCCGTGCATGCGGGGCAGACGCTGGCCGTCATCGAGGCGATGAAAATGGAAAACGTCCTGAAGGCGGAACGTGATTGTGTTATCGAAACGATCCATGCTGCCGTCGGTGATACGCTCGAACTTGATCAGCCGGTTATTGAGTTTCAGGCCCAGACGCGATGACTGACGCCGAGTTAGATGAATTAAAAGACGGAATACGCACGCGTGATCGCCGTGCACTGGCCCGTTCGATCACGCTGCTGGAATCAACCCGCCCGTCCCACCGCGACCAGGCTGAATCGCTGCTGACAGCCCTGTTACCCGATGTCGGAATGTCGTTTCGAATCGGCATCACCGGCGTACCGGGAGTTGGAAAGTCGACATTTATCGAAGCGCTTGGGCTTAAGGCGATTAAAGCGGGGCATCGGGTTGCCGTTCTGACCGTAGATCCCACATCAGTGGTGAGCGGCGGGTCCATATTGGGCGATAAAACTCGAATGGAGAAACTGTCAAGTCACCCCGAGGCTTTTGTCCGTCCATCGCCCTCCGGCGGCAGTCCAGGCGGCGTTGCCCGCCGTACTCGAGAGAGTATCTATTTGTGTGAGGCTGCGGGGTATGACTATGTCATTGTTGAAACCGTGGGTGTTGGTCAGTCCGAACTTCGTGTTGCTCAGATGACAGATTTCTTCCTGCTACTCATCCTGCCGGCTTCCGGTGATGAACTACAGGGTATAAAGCGTGGCGTGATGGAGTTGGTGGATCTCATACTGGTCAATAAGGCGGATGATGATCTGCAGAACGCGGCCCGGCGCACCGTCAGCAGTTACACTCACGCGGTCCGACTGATGCAGCCACGTATTAGCGGTTGGCAAGTGCCCGTGCTGGCTGTGTCTGCATTAAGGGATAAGGGGATTTCCGAGACACTGGATATTCTGGACAAATTTCAGGTCCAATACATGGAACCCGGGTTGACTGAAGAACATCGTACCGAGCAGTCGGGGGACTGGTTACGCCAGGAGCTTCGCGACGGGCTGATCGATCTATGTCGCCAGGATCCGGTGATAGCGACCCGATTGAAGATTTTGGAAAAAGACGTGAAAGCCGGCAGAGTGGTGGCAACAGTCGCCGCCAGACAACTCGTAGATGAAATTGCCCAGCGCAGGGCAGGTACTCAGTCATGATCGGCAAGCTCAATCATGTTGCCATCGTGGTGCCGGATCTTCAAAAAGGAGTCGAGCTCTACCGGGATGTGCTCGGCGCCCAAGTATCTGAGCCGATGCCATTGCCCGAGCACGGGGTCACCACGGTTTTTGTAGAGCTAGAAAACACCAAGATTGAACTCCTGCATCCGTTGGGGGAAGCGTCGCCCGTAAGCCGATATCTAGAGCGCCATCCCCAAGGGGGCGTACATCATATCTGTTACGAGGTTGCGGATATCACGGTTGCCCGGGATCAACTGTGCCAAAGTGGTGCACGGGTGCTGGGCGAGGGTGAACCGAGCATCGGTGCACACGGAAAGCCAGTACTGTTTTTACACCCGGCCGACTTCTGTGGAACGTTGATCGAACTCGAACAAGCCTGAACTGTGGCAGCCGCTTGCGCTGTCACCTGATGCAAGTGCCTGTTCAGTTTTTCCGAGGCAGATAGAGATCGGTGATGGTGCCTTCAAATACCTCTGCCGCAAAAGCCAGCGTCTCAGACAGAGTAGGATGTGGGTGGATGGTCAGAGCGATATCCTGTGCTTCACACTGCATCTCGATGGCAAGACAAGCTTCGGCGATCAGGTCACCGGCATTAACACCCACAATACCGGCGCCCAGAAGTCTTCGAGTACGAGGCTCAAAAAGAAGTTTGGTCAGCCCTTCGGGTCGACCCAATCCGAGTGCCCGGCCGCTGGCCGCCCAGGGGAAGATACTTGTCTTGTATTCGATTCCTTGAGAGTTAGCATCGGTTTCGGTCAATCCAACCCAGGCGATTTCGGGATCAGTATAGGCAACAGAAGGAATCAGTCTGGCATCGAACGCACTGGGCAGGCCGGCGGCCACTTCTGCTGCTACTTTGCCTTCATGTGTTGCCTTATGGGCCAGCATCGGCGGGCCGACGATATCGCCACAGGCAAAGATATGATCGACATTTGTTTTCTGTCTTCGGTCGACCGCGATGAAACCCGAGTCATCGACGGTTATGCCGGCATTTTCTGCACCGATTAGGTGGCCGTTGGGCTGACGGCCAACCGCGACTAGCACCTGGTCGAACTGTTCTGCATGGGTGGTGTCTTCGCGTTCAAAAGTGACGTCAAGCCCAACGCCTGCTGCGCTGATATGGCTAACCCGGGTATTCACAAACAGATTCTGGCAGCGTTTTTTGAGTCGCAGGTTGAGTGGCCGCACAAGATCAGGATCGACGCCGGGCATCAACTGATCCGCCATCTCGGCAACCGTGACAAGACTACCCAATGCCTGATAAACGGTCGCCATCTCCAGCCCAATGATGCCACCACCGATGATCAGCAGGCGGTTGGGTATATTCTCCAGTGCCAGTGCACCCGTTGAGTCGATGATCCGGGGGTCGTCCGGCAGGTCCGGCAGTCGTATAGGTTCGGAGCCGGCGGCGATGATTGCCTGTTCGAATGCGATGTCGGTTTTACCGTTTTCGCAGGTAACACAGATATGGTCGGCTGCTGTGAAACCACCGTGCCCGTTTATTACGGTCACTTTTCGTTTCTGAGAAAGTGTGTTGAGGCCATCGGTCAGTTTTTCTACAACGCTGTTTTTCCAGGCAACTAGTTTTTCGCGGTGAATGGTTGGTGAACCGAAATCGAGGCCGGCCGTCGCCATCTCTGTCGTTTCTTCGATCACGCGTGCGGCGTGCAGCAGGGCTTTGGATGGTATGCAGCCCACGTTGAGGCAAACGCCTCCGAGTGTGGGTGAGGAGTCGACCAGAACAGTGTCGAGTCCTAGATCAGCGGCACGAAATGCGGCGGTATAACCCCCGGGACCGGCACCCAGAACCACCAACTGTGTTCGAATTTCAGCTTCGCTGGAAGAGACGCGCACGGTAGCGGGTTCAGAATCCTGCGCGACTGAACGATCCTCGTCAACGGCCGCGGTTGGTGGGCTGTCGGCAGGTCGTGTGGATTTTTCCGGGCCGCGTACACGCACGATCGGCGAATCCGTAGAGACGCTCTCTCCCACGGCAACCAGCACTTCGGTCACGGTGCCGGCAATTGGAGAGGGAACATCCATCGTTGCTTTGTCACTCTCCAGCGTCAGCAGCGGTGTTTCTATATCCAGTTGATCACCAGGGACAACCAGAATTTCGATCACCTGGATATCGGTGATATCTCCGACATCGGGCACCTTCACAACTTGATCTTGCTGCATGCCACTCATACTTGGAGTCTGCTTAAAGGAGCAGTCGCCGGGTGTCTTCCAGCAGTTCGCGGATAAACACTGTGAAGCGTGCGGCTTCGGCACCGTCGATAACCCGGTGGTCATACGACAACGACAAGGGCAGCATCAGACGGGGCCTGAATTCCTGTCCATCCCAGACAGGGGTCATCCGGGCCCGCGCAACCCCTAAAATTGCGACTTCTGGTGCATTGATGATGGGGGTAAAAGCGACACCACCGATACCGCCGAGATTTGAAATGGTGATACATCCAGCCTGCAAGTCTTCGGGCTTCAATGCGCCCGACCGTGCCTTCCTACTCAGTTCGTTCATCTCGGTCGCCAGCTGAATCAGTCCCTTGAGTGGGATGTCCCGAATCACCGGAACTATCAGACCGTCGGGTGTGTCTACGGCAATACCGATATTGCAGTACTTGCGGAAGACCAGGTGCTCACCATCGTCAGCCAGTGATGAATTGAACTTTGGAAACCGCCGGACCGCCCCGGCCAGCGCTTTCAGCGTAAACGCCAGCCAAGTAATAGATGCCGCCGATTCTTGTGTGTCCGCATTGAGTGATTGACGAAACGCCTCAAGTTCTGTGATATCGGCCTCATCAAAGTGTGTGACATGTGGAATATTCAGCCAGGCCCGATGCAGGTGCGGACCGGAGCGTTTCTGGATCCTGGACAACGGTTGCACATCGATCTCACCCCAACGACTGTAGTCGATCCGCGGGATGGCCGGGATACTGGACGTTGACTCGTCACGTGCGGTCTGAGCGGGGGCGCCCGACAGGGCGTTTTTAACATGGTTTTGAATATCTTGTCTGAGAATTCGACCCTTGGGTCCTGAGCCCCGCACCGCATGCAGGTCTGCACCCAGTTCACGTGCAAATCGACGGGCAGCAGGACTTGCGTGGGGTAAGGCATCGCCGCTGCGTTCTACCGGTGGCGGCAGGGTCGCTGGGGATCTATGGACAACTTGTTCAGCGACAGCTTGTGCGGTCTGGGGATCCGTCGAATCAGTGGCGCCCGGATCTGGGCCTGGTGTTTGTGCGGATATCGATTGTTCCGGTGTGGATGCCGCGGTACCGGATTCGGCATCTACCAGTGCGATAACAGCGCCTTGGGCAATTTTATCGCCGACCTTGACTGTGACTTCTCTGATGATGCCACCGAACGGGGCGGGTAAATCCATGGTCGCTTTGTCGCTTTCGAGCGTGATTAGAGGATCTTCCGTTTTGATCTCATCACCAGGGGCGACCAGAATTTCTATGACATCGACAGACTCGAAATCGCCGATGTCAGGGAGGCCAATTTCTTTTAGATCGGTCATGTGTTGCTGTAACGGTTTCGAGGCGGTGTCATGAATGGACGGGGTTGGGTTTGTTGCTGTTTATGCCATATCGTGACAGGGCGTCGGATACCGTGGAAGAGGGGACTGTGTTGTCATCAGCGAGCGCCTTAATCGCAGCAACAGCGATGTAGTAACGATCGACTTCAAAAAATTCACGCAACTGGGCTCGTGTGCCGCTTCGACCAAAACCATCTGTACCCAGGACCACATAGTGTTGAGGGACAAATGCTCGGATCTGATCAGCATAGTTGGCGACATAGTCTGTGGCAGCGATAACCGGGCCTTTTTCTTCCTTCAGGCACTGCGTTACGTAGTTGGTTTTCTGTTCTTCCTCCGGATGGAGCGTGTTCCAGCGTGCCGTGGTTCGACCTTCTCGGCTGAGTTCATTGAAACTGGTCACACTCCACACATCGGCTTGTATGTCAAAGTCCTCCTCCAAAAGATCTGCCGCGGCCAGCGATTCCCCCAGAATGGCACCACTGCCCAACAGCTGAACTCTAGGCGCTGCCTTACGGCTGCGTCGTGCACTACGTAAGCGGTACATGCCTTTCAATATCCCAGCCTGCGCTTCATTGGGCAGCGCGGGTTGGGGGTAGTTTTCGTTCATAACAGTGATGTAATAGTAGATATTCTCCCGGTTGACGAACATTCGTTGCAGGCCGTCCTGAATTATGACGGCAAGTTCATAAGCGTATGCCGGATCGTAAGCGATACAGTTAGGGATGGTAGAGGCGTGCAGCAGGCTGTGACCGTCCTGGTGTTGTAGACCTTCGCCGGCCAAGGTCGTACGCCCGGCAGTGCCACCAATCAGAAAGCCACGGGCCTGAATGTCTCCTGCAGCCCAGGCCAGATCGCCGATTCGCTGCATTCCGAACATGGAATAGAAAATATAAAAGGGAATAAGGGCCGTGCCGTGATTGGCGTAAGCTGTTGCCGCGGCAATCCATGATGACATCGCTCCTGCTTCGGTGATCCCTTCCTGTAGTACCTGGCCTTGCTGGTCTTCACGATAGTACATCAATTGATCGACGTCTTCGGGCTCATACAGTTGACCTTTGACTGAATAAATACCCAGCTGGCGACACATACCCTCCATGCCAAAGGTTCGGGACTCGTCAGGCACGATGGGCACCACTTTGTCGCCAATGCCAGGATCGCGTACCAGCGTCGACAGGATGCGTACAAATGCCATTGTGGTCGAAATTTCACGATCGCCCGTACCGTCTAGTTGGTTCTGGAATGCTGTCAATTGCGGAATTGGGAGTGGGTCCGACTGGTCCTGTCGGGCCGGTAGGTAGCCGCCCAGTGCTTCCCGGCGTGCTTTCAGATACTGGATCTCCGGGCTGTCATCACCCGGGTGATAGAAAGGTGCCTGAATTACTTCTTCATCCGTCAGTGGTATCCGAAACCGGTCACGGAAGGCGATCAGCGATGCATCGGCCATTTTCTTTTGCTGGTGGGTCGTATTCTGACCTTCGCCGGATTCGCCCATGCCATAGCCCTTCACCGTTTTCGCGAGAATCACAGTAGGCTGGCCCTTGTGCGCGACGGCAGCAGCGTATGCGGCGTATACCTTGTGTGGATCGTGGCCACCTCGATTGAGTCGCCATATGTCTTCGTCGGTCATGTTGGCAACCATCTCAGCCAGTTCGGGGTACTTACCGAAGAATCGTTCGCGCACAAATGCACCGTCTTTCGACTTAAATGCCTGATATTCACCATCAATCGCTTCTTCCATTCGCTGTTTCAGTAATCCTTTTGTATCCCGCATCAAAAGCGGGTCCCAGTACGAACCCCAGATCAGCTTGATGACATTCCAGCCGGCGCCGCGAAATTCTCCTTCAAGTTCCTGGATGATCTTGGAATTGCCCCGCACCGGTCCGTCGAGTCTTTGCAGGTTGCAGTTGACCACAAAAATTAGGTTGTCCAGTTGGTCACGACCTGCGACACCGATGGCGCCCATTGATTCGGGCTCATCCATCTCGCCATCACCAATAAATGCCCATACCTTGCGGTCCTGTGTCGGTATGGCTTTGCGGTGCTGCAGGTACCGCATGAATCGTGCCTGATAGATTGCCTGGATTGGTCCCAGGCCCATGGACACTGTCGGGAACTGCCAGAAGTCGGGCATCAACCATGGATGCGGATAGGAGGACAGCCCCTGCCCGTCGACCTCCTGCCGGAAGTGTTTGATCTGCGTCTCGGTGATGCGACCTTCCAGAAATGCCCGCGCATAGATCCCGGGTGCCGAATGACCCTGAAAGAAGATGAGATCCCCGCCATGTTGTTCAGTGGGGGCCCGCCAGAAGTGGTTGAAGCCCACATCGTATAGCGTGGCTGATGACGCGAAAGTTGCGATATGACCGCCGAGTTCAGAACTTTCACGATTGGCGTTTACGACCATGGCCAACGCATTCCAACGGATCAGCGATCTAACCCGCCATTCAATCGAAGCATCTCCAGGGCTGCGTTCTTCGTGGGCGGCAGAGATCGTGTTGAGATAGGCTGTAGTCGATCTATAGGGTATGTACACGCCCGACCGGCGGGCCAGGTCGATCAGTTCTTCGAGCAGATAGTGCGCACGGACATCCCCTTCGCGCTCTAGAACTGAGGTCAGGGCATCACGCCATTCTTGGGTTTCTTCGGCGTCGATGTCTTCGTGGCGCGTGTTGTCTACCATGAGAAAAGGTGGTGCGTCAGGCGTGGTAAGAGATCAGAGGGTTGTTCTCCTGGCCCTGTGATAAGTGGATTTGGTAGGTCGAAGCACCACGGAAATCTCCTTATCATCAATTATTTAGATCATAGCACATCCGAAATCCTGATCATTTTCTGCGCTGAAACTGGTATGACCCATCGTTTTGGCATGCGTGACAGTCTGCGCGGTGAATCGGCCTGTAATTGGCCTTTTGCCAGTGGGCCCCTTTGAAAAAACTGTCGCGGGGATCAGGCGATCAGCTTTTTTTTGATGCAGCAGGTTGCAGAATCTTGGCCAGAAAACACCCGGTATAGGACTCCTTTACCCCGGCCACTGTTTCCGGTGTGCCACAGGCCACCAATTGACCGCCCCGATGACCCCCTTCAGGACCCAGGTCAATTATCCAGTCGGCCGTCTTAACAACGTCCAGATTGTGTTCAATTACGATCACGGTATTCCCGCCATCCCGAAGTCGGTGCAGTACCTGCAGCAACTGGCGAATATCGTGAAAGTGGAGTCCAGTTGTGGGCTCATCCAGTATATAAAGTGTGCGACCGGTATCCCGTTTTGAGAGTTCACGAGCGAGCTTGATGCGCTGGGCTTCACCGCCTGAAAGAGTGGTCGCACTCTGGCCCAGGGAGAGATAGCTCAGACCAACGTCCATCAGCGTGTCGAGTTTGCGCTTGATGATGGGTACAGCCGAGAAAAAATCGCAGGCCTCGGCGACAGTCATTGCCAGTACTTCACTGATGGTTTTGCCTTTGTATCGAATGTCGAGTGTTTCCCGGTTGTACCGTCCCCCTTTACACAGATCACAAGACACATAGATGTCGGGTAGAAAATGCATCTCCACCTTGATCAGTCCGTCGCCCTGGCAGGCTTCACAACGCCCACCGCGGACATTGAACGAGAAGCGTCCAGGCTTGTAGCCCCGCGCACGTGACTCTGGCACCGCAGCATAAAGTTCCCGGATTGGCGTAAACAGCCCAGTGTAGGTCGCAGGATTAGAACGTGGTGTCCTACCTATAGGGCTCTGGTCGATGTCGATGACTTTATCGAAATTTTCAAGACCTTTGATGCTGCGGTGCGGTGCTGCCTGATGGCGCCCGTGGTGAAGTTTGCTGGCCAGCGCTGGATAAAGCGTGTTATTGATCAGTGTGGATTTCCCGGATCCTGAGACACCCGTAACACAGGTGAAAAGGCCAACGGGTATTTCCACATCAATGGCCTGCAGGTTATTTCCTTGGGCCCCATTGATTACCAGTATTTTTTGGGGATCTGTTTTAACACGCTTTTCCGGTATTTCGATCTGCAGGTCACCTGAGAGGTAGCGTCCGGTTAGGGAAGCCGTGCTGGCGATGATCTCGTCAGGTTTTCCTTGAACGACAATTTCTCCACCGTGAATGCCGGCACCGGGGCCCAGGTCGACGACATGGTCCGCACTGCGAATGGCTTCTTCGTCATGCTCGACAACAATAATGGTGTTCCCCAGGTCACGCAGCCGGTAAAGGGTTTCGAGAAGCCGCGCATTGTCGCGCTGATGCAGGCCGATCGAGGGTTCATCCAGGATGTAGGTCACACCGACAAGCCCAGATCCGATCTGAGACGCTAGCCGAATCCGCTGGGCTTCTCCGCCGGACAGTGTTTCAGCTGTTCGGTCAAGCGTTAAATACTCAAGACCGACATTAAAAAGGAAGCGCAGCCGCTCCAAGATCTCTCGGATAATGCGTGCCGCGATGTCTCCGTGGCGTCCCGGCAGTTTGAGGAGTTGAAACAATTCCAGCGACTGTTCAACCGTTAGAGCTGTAATCTGATGAATCGCATGGTCGCCAACGAAAACATGCCGGGCGCTTTCTCGCAATCTGCTGCCGTCGCAGGTCTTGCAAAACTGGGTATTGATGTAGCGGCTGAGTTCTTCCCGAATCAGACTGGATTCTGAATCTTTGTAGCGTCGCTCCATGTTCGGCAGGACACCTTCGAATGCATGATTACGTCGCCTTGGCCGGCGGCCGTGAGCACGAAGATAGGTGAATGGAATTTTTTCAGAACCACTGCCATACAAAAGGACGTCGCGTGTTCTTTTGGGTAGCTTTGAATACGGTGTTTCAGTATTAAAACCGTAGTGGTCTGCCAGGCAGTTGATCAGGTTGAAATAAAACGCATTACGCCGGTCCCAACCAGCAATTGCTCCTGCCGCAAGACTGAGGGACTTGTCGTGCACTACCCGGTCAGGGTCGAAGAACTGGCGGACACCCAGGCCGTCACAATCGGGACAGGCACCGGCTGGATTGTTGAAAGAAAATAATCGCGGTTCGAGTTCACTCAGACTGTAGCCACAATGAGGACAGGCAAAAAGGGCAGAGAACAAATGCGACTCCCCCTCGGTATATTCGTCATCGGGCAGAACCTGTACCAGAGCCAGCCCATCGGTCAGGGCAAGAGCGGTTTCGAATGATTCCGCAAGACGCTGTGCCGACTGCGGTCCCACAACAACGCGGTCGACCACAACCTCAATGGTGTGTTTCCGTTTCTTATCCAGTGATGGAATCTCATCCATTTCATACACAACACCATCAATCCTGACGCGTACAAATCCCTGACTCTGGAGCGTGTTGAACAGTTGCTGGTTTTCTCCCTTGCGATCCTGTATGACCGGGGCCATCAGCAGGAGTCGTGAACCGGCTTTTAAAGACATCACACGGTCAACCATCTCACTGACCGTACTCGCATTGAGTACGGTGTCATGTTCCGGGCAGTAAGGTATCCCGACCCGGGCAAAAAGCAGGCGTAGATAGTCGTAGATCTCGGTGACAGTACCTACCGTAGAGCGTGGGTTGTGGGAAGAGGATTTCTGTTCAATACTGATTGTCGGTGACAGCCCCTCAATCAGATCGACATCAGGTTTTTCCATCCGTGACAGGAACTGCCGGGCATAGGTCGACAGTGACTCTACATAGCGCCGCTGCCCTTCGGCATACAGCGTATCGAATGCAAGAGAGGATTTTCCCGACCCGGACAGTCCGGTGATTACGATCAGCTGGTCTCTCGGTAGATCCAGATCGATATTCCTGAGATTGTGTGTTCGGGCACCCCGAATCTGGATTGCTCGCATGCCTCGGACCGGTGAAAAGCCAAACTGTTAATATTACGACTCGTACGCCTTGGCTTTCAAAGCTTTTTCCAGTATTTCTGTTTTCTACTCAGTTGATCGGAGTAAATCGAAAAAAAAGGTTGGCAATTTGGGCCATGGGTGCAGTGTTTGTGGCAGCTAAACGGTGGTCCTGAGCCTAAACGGCTTAAAAAATTGGGAGATTGATCTCTGAAGCGAGATAAAAGTACCGCGATGAATGCGTTGGAAAGGCGCTCGGTGGTGGCGCTTTCGTCGCTTATGGGATTGAGGATGTTTGGGTTATTCCTGATCCTGCCGGTATTTGTGCTTTACGCCCCGGGACTTGAGGGCGCGACGCCGTTAACGGTGGGTATTGCATTGGGCGCCTATGTTGCAGGTGCCATTCGGGATGCTGTCGGATCGCTATGGGCGAAAGCGGATGCTGAGTATAGGGTTGTTGCTGTTTGTATTCGGCAGTGTCGTCGCGGCGCTGTCCAGCAGTATCGAGGGCATTATTTTGGGTCGCGCGATTCAGGGCACCGGCGCTATATCGGCAGTTGTGTTGGCCACGTTGTCGGATCTGACCAGAGAGCAAACGCGAACCAAAGCGATGGCCGTGGTCGGTGTGAGTATCGGCTTCTCATTTCTACTTGCGCTGATGTTGGGTTCCTCGCTGGTTCAGTGGCACGGTCTTTCCGGATTATTCTGGATCACCGCCTGTCTTGCGGCTGCAGCCGTGTTAGTCGTATGGCTGACGGTACCGACTGCGACTCGTGTTTCGGCATCTGTCGAGATCCAACCCGTTCGCAGCCAGATCAGTGCTGTGTTGTTTAACCGCCAGTTGCAGGGTTTGAATCTGGGGATATTTGTTTTGCACATGACACTGATGGCACTTTTCATTGCTGTGCCTGTCGGCTTGCGTGACATCCTAGATCTGGTTTCAGCGAGTCACTGGCAGTTTTATGTGCCAGTCTTGGTGTGTTCAGTGTTCGGCATGGTGCCGTTGCTGATTTATGGGATGCGACGGCACAGAACATTTGCTGTGTTCCGTCTCGCAATAGCACTGCTGCTCGCTGCACAACTGATCCTGATCATCGGGACGGATCAGGTTGCGTTTCTCATCGCCGGCGTCTGGTTGTTCTTTGTGGGTTTTAACCTACTCGAGGCCATGTTGCCGTCGCTGATGTCACGGCTCGCCCCGGCGGCAAGCAAAGGGACCGCACTGGGTATCTACAATACGTTCCAGTTTTTGGGGGTGTTTGCAGGCGGCGTTGTTGGTGGACTTATGTATGGTACGTGGGGTGTGGCCGGTGTCTATGGGTTTGCTGCGTGTGCTGTGTTCGTATGGCTGGTGTTGGCTTTAAGTACTTCGGCCCCGGTGTTGCTGGAAAGTTTGACGCTGCGTCTGGCAGATACCGCTGATCAGGAACAGAGCGATGTCCTGCAGCGATTGAGTCAGGCGCCAGGGGTACGCGAAGCCGTAATCCTTCCGGGACGAGATCTGGTCTATCTGAAGGTCGACCCAGCAGAGGTTGACGAGGATGCCCTACGAGAAATAGATGGCGTAGTAGCTGTTGACTAGTTAGCCTGTTAACGCAGCTAAAGAGGTGGCCGTTTGGCTGAAATTTCAAACCATCGCCCGGCTGCCTCCTCAAATGCCACAGCAGCCCTGAACACGTCCTTGTCACAGTAGGTTCTGCCGACAACCTGAATGCTCGTGGGTATACCGTTTGAGGCTCTACCGCTCGGCAAGGTCAGAACTGGACAGCGGCTCATGGTGTTAAATGGTGAAGTCATAACCCACCCAAGCATGGGGTTAACTTGCTTACCATTTATGCATACTGAATCCTATGACTGGTCACAATCGGCGGGTACTGCAGGTAGAGCAGTAGTCGGACAGATGAGTACGTTGTGTTTTTCCAGGATAGGTCCCAGGGTGGCATACATACTGTTTGCAACTTCCAGTGTGGGTACAAAATCTACCGCTTCAGAGTCTCGTCCCTTTTCGGCAAATGTCCGAGCATAGGTGGTTAACTGATCGCCGTGAGTCTCTAGTAGTACCGACAGTGATGCACCAAATAGGTGTTCCAGATAGGTGAGACCGGTATCGAGTGCATCGTGAGTCCAGCCGAGATCCACTTCTTCTATGGTTGCACCCAGGCTGCGGAAGATAGCCAGTGCAGCGCATAGTTTT
>JYMV01035948.1_pt1 | contig 50890 bp, 42 predicted proteins | sample 338911 | NCBI WGS metagenome assembly JYMV01 (sample SAMN03354496, study PRJNA234377) | hydrothermal vent metagenome | biome: Deep sea; feature: Hydrothermal plumes at the Eastern Lau Spreading Center, Western Pacific Ocean; material: Seawater | place: Tonga | collected 2009 | depth 2000 m m | reverse complement strand
GTGGCGGCGAAGTCAGCGCAGAATCTTGTCTGTGCGCGGTTGACAAGAAGCCATAAGGGTTTTGTCCAGGATCCTTACCGTCGGTCTACTTGTCGCCGCGTTCGGACAGGCGTGTCAGCAAATCCTTGTTCTGTGCTTCTAGTGTGTTTGCCTTTCCGCGCAACTCAGCAGACTCTTTGATTGCAGCATCTTTGTCCTTGCGGGCTTCTGCTAGTTCCTCTTGGTGGCGCTTACGCTCCGACTCACTCTCCTTGTGTACGCGCGCCAAATCAGACTCTTGAGACTTCACCTGGTGCTGCAATTGTTCGCAAGTGGCTTTGAGAGCGGCTCTCTCGTTTTCCGATTGGTGCAGGGATTTTTCAAGCTCGGCGACTTTTGCCGATAGCGATTCAAGGCGAGTCGCATCTGCCTCGCTTTCAGTCTCCAGGCGCTCAATTGTTTGAAGCGCTTCCTGGAACTGTGTTCTCGCCGCTGCCACGTCTTCTGCTGCTTGTTCTTTGACCGCCAGGACTTCCTTGCCCGCCTCGGCTGTTGCAGCCCTCCAGGCGGCTCCAAAAGCTGACAGAACAGCTTCGGGAATGACAGCGGCCCGGTCTGTTACGGCTGACGCCCTAGAAGACTCCCAGGCTGAAAGGTGTTTGTAGATAGTAGTGAAACTGCCGCTGCCCAGTGAGCTGAGCAGTGCTGTTGGAGTGACTTCCTTGCCTTGCGCGACCAAAGCGTCAGCCGCCTCGAAAACTTGTTCCTCGCTTATCGATCCGCGCCGCCCCATGACCTATCCCTCCAATAGCTATGTGGCGATTTTAACACAATTTCATAAGTTACGTATTACGTAAGATATGTAACTTACGTAATACGGGTCTGCTTTCTTCCTGGGGCGCATTATGGGTATATGCATTCAAAGGACAATTGGGTTTAGCCATTGGCACGAAAGCGCGAAATCAAAAGAGCAGCAAGGAACTTCAATAAAGAAGTGGACCTTTTGCTTCAATACACGGCCACCGTCAGTACGGGCCAAACAGCCGCTCATAAGTCGTTAATTTTTGATGGCGCGGTTATCCAGCTCTATAGGCTGTTTGAGGGGCTGATCCTCGACACGCTGGTCGGGGCCATTAATCAAGACATGACAACTCTTTCGTCAAAGACTGGAGTTGACTTCCCAAAACACTTGAACGATGAGGTCTGCGAGTATCTGGTTACGGGTGGCGGTTACTTCGACTTCAAAGGGCGAGACGGTCTAATCTCAACCATAAAAAAGCATGTGCCGGACACGCATTACCTTGTCGCCATAATCAAAAAGGATACTTACAAAAGGGCTCTGAATGTATTGTCGGCTCTAAGAAATCACGCTGCCCATCAGAGCGAAAAGTCCAAGAAAGCCGCCCTGACTGCTACAGAGCAAAGGAGGATTGGCTCAAGCGGAGCATGGCTAAAGTCACCATCGCAGGGAAAACCGAGAAGTCGTTTCGAATGGCTCTGTATTAAATTGAAAACCTTGGCAAGCGAAATTGAGGGACAAGCACCGATATAGGCTTAGCCGAAAGACCTCTAAAAGAGCTTGAGTTGATACTCTGCCGGCGGCCAGAACACGCCGAGCACAAGCCAAACGTTATACGGAAATTTGGTGCCCATAAAAAAATGCGTGTCTCTGGAGCTGTCGCACAATTGATCGAAAAATTTCTTTTTCACGCTCTCGGCTGCTTTCTCGTCATTGCCCAGTCGCTCCCGTTCGTTGAGAAATAGCATTCCGAGCTCCCAATCTTCGATCATGGCATTATGGGGTTTATCGCTGTCTGAGCACTCGAAAACGTAGCTGAACTTGTAAGGCAGCTTTGCCAAAGCTTTTTGTGGCGGACCGAAGAGCGTAAGCTGATCAAACAGCATTTGCCATTCCGGCTTCCATTCCGAATCAGCCTCTTCAATCTTCAGGTCCAGCACTTTCGATGGTTTTACAATGCCCAGAGAAGTCTTGTTTGTGCTGTTTTGTTCTTTGAGCTCGTTTACTGTATGGACTGGCATTTTGCTAATAATTTCGCGTCTTGCTCGCCATGCATCGTCCGAAGGCAGCGGTTCGCCTAAGATTTTTATCGAGTCAAGCTTGGGTTTTCGGCTCTCCTTGCGATTGTCGTTTCCCTTTCCCCTGGGACTAAGCTCAACTTCGATCCATTGGTACTTGTGAAACTGCTGATTGCGCGGACGATAGCGATAATCCACAGGGTAAAGACGAACCCATTCATTCTTGTCTGTAATTCCAGCGGTGCAAACAAGCTCCTTGTATCCCTTGCTTGGGTGTGGATAGGTCATCACGGTTATGAGGACTTTGGTCTTTTCAAATTCTTCTTGCATATCACACACCGATATCAACTATAGGCAGTCCGTTAAGCCTCTGAAGTGCCCCTGCTAGTCGGCTTCGATGACACTCGCAAGGATTCGATTCTCTGCACAAAAAAGCCGTCGGAGTGGTAAGCACTCTCTCGGAAAGCTTGGATATGACTTCTTCTTGCGTTCCCAGCACACTCTTCTCGTATCTTTCGAACAGAACAGAATATGCAAGCTCGTTCTCAAGATCTTGCCGCCAGTCCGATGGAATGCCCAGCTCCGGCAAATGTTCGTACTTTATGCCAACCTTTTGGCAAAGTTTCAGTAGTGTGCTCTTGTGGTAGCCGTAGCGCCTTGAGATGGGATTACTCCGTGTATCTACAAGGGTTTTTATCCCTGTCTCGAGCAGTTTGTTGAGCAGTCCGTCTACCTGAAACCCTTGGTACCCAATTGTGTAGTTGGCACATGGAGCCTCGATTTGAGCGGCATTTCGTTTTCTCTTGTTGGCGCTATTCAGAGTGAACCATGGATATTTTTTATACACTTCATCCACCAGGCTGCTCTGATCCAGCCTGCCGTAGTTCTTCTCCAGCAGCTCCAGATCGCGCAATAGTCGAGTATCTAATTTGTTGCCTACTGCTTTCTGTCCTTCCTTCGTCAGCTCCAGCTTTTCGTCGGTGGGTAATAGCAGTAGGCCGTATCGCACAAGATTGTCGAGTTCGTGGTTGAGAGTAAACGAATATGGTCCATACAGGTAAGGCACGAACTCGTAGAACGTTTTAAGCTGGTCGGAACGTCCTTCCCGCGCAAGTAAAAAGCTCAATTTTGCCAGCTGCATCTTCGTGCAATGTCCGCCGCTATTTGCCATTACTCGCAATAAAATTCTTTGTCTCGTCAACACTGTCTAATAGCCTACCTTTCCCCGGTGCATAAATTCTCCATCGCCAATTGGCGATCCCTGGCGCTCGGCCTGGTATACCGCTTAGTCGTTTCTAGTCGCTTGTGTCCGCCAATCTCTGCCACCAGCATCAAATCGTTTCCGTTGCGGACCAGATTAGTCAGAAGGGTGTGGCGTAGAACGTGGCATGACAATGTGAGCCCGCAAAACTGTCCAACTTTGCGTACTATCAGATCTAGACTTGCCGTCGACATTCGCTTCCCTTGAGGATTGAGGAACAAGGCTGAATCTTTTTCTTTGTCCGCAAATCGCTTCTCCCTATCTGAGAGCCACTCTGCTACCGACTCGGCAGCCTCTCTGTTAAGTGGAATCTCTCGATAGAAATCCCCTTTGCCATTTCGTACAACGAGCTTGCGGTGCCGGCCAACCACAAAAATGTCTTCAACATCGAGTGCTGCACACTCGCCAACTCGAATGCCCGTGTAGTACAGAAGAAGCAAGACCGCTCTATCTAGGCTTCGCTTGCAACCAGCTACCGCTCGGAGCAAACGAAGCTGCTCATCTTTACTGAGAGCGCTGGGAGCTACCTCTGGCAGTTCTTCTCTTGGAATCTCTGGGGCTTTTTTGCCGAGGTATTGAAGATAGTGATCCACCGCAGTTAGGTGTGCATTAACAGTGGCTGGACTCGCCTTGCCGGCCTGTTTCAGATGTCGCTTGTAGTTGCGGAGAACGTGCGCCAACTCGCGTTCGCTTCCCAGCAGCTCCTCCAGGGCCTCGCCAGAGCCCTCTAGGAAGCCCTGGAATCGTTTTATTCGGGACCGATAGGCTCTTATGGTCTGGAGGGAAAGAGGCTGCCGATTGAGCCAAGAGGAGTACTTGTTGAATTCTGTCGAGGAGTCATTCAAAATGGCGGGTTCTCAAGTGGCGCTCTCTTAGTATCACAAGATTTTAGCCGATTTTGAACCCGCACGGGCTCTGTTTTCTCGTCCCGGTATCACAAGTATTCTCTAGAAAAACTTGTGATACTTCTAGGTATCAATGGTTTTCTTACACAGACTGAACGCGCTTGCGCGCATTAAGTCGTGCAACCAACTTTGCCGAGGCGACTCGCCTCGGTTCACCTATTCTTGTCAGTCTGGTGTGTGAAATACTCGTCGATCAACCATTGCAGCAATTATCTGCTGCACCAAAGTGTAAAAAATCATCGGCAGCATAACCGCAGGGTGGTCGGCTAATGCCGTGGCAGCCAGAACTAATCCTGTCCCGTTGTTGTTCATTCCCAAGCCGAACATCAACGAAGCTTTGTCCGGATTATCGCTGTTGAACAATTTGGAAACTACCCAGCCAGCAAAGAATGCAGAGCCACAGACGAATATCGTTATCCCTAAGATGAAGGCAAGGAAATCCCAGTCAGGCCTTGCACACGCCTCCGGGAGGCTGGTTGAGGCGTTGGAATAATTTAGAAGTAGCAGGACCAAGAAATTCACAAACTTCAGGTTTGGTTTGATTTTGCTTGTTCCGTTGTCGCCAATGCAATAGTGGACAAGAATTCCGACCAGCGATGGAAGGACCACAGTCAAGCACAAGAATGCATTTGTCCCTTGCTGCGCCATTTCATGGAGATCTTCAGCATAATCTCCTTGAGTCACGAATCCGAACAAATGCAAAACAAGAGGCGTCGTCAGCGGACTCAAAACAGTCGATAAAAGAACTAGCCCCAGGCTCAAGCTTAGATTGCCATTAGCATTTTGCGCCCAGGTTGCTGAAGAACCTGCTATGGGCATTGCGACTATCAAGGCTAACCCGACGAGCAAATTGTGTAATTCGTCCTGATTGTGCCAAAGTCCAAGGATTCCGCGAACGCCCAAAATCAACAACATTGGAACGAGCATATTTGCAAGAAAGCCAACAAGCAACAAGAGTGGCTTCTTCTTTATGCCGAGTAATTCTTGGGTTTGTATTCCCAGTCCGGCATTAAACAAGAGGAATGAAAGCATTATCAAGCCAAGAGAAAGGTTGGTTTCGCCGAGCCCAGGTAGCGAAATTGAACCAAGCGATACGTGTCTTAGCCAGAGTCCAAATTGCGGAAAGAGTGCAGCCGCAACATAGCTGAAGATGAGCAGCGGCAAAAAATTTGCGTGAATAAAATGTGTCACTGACACAATAGGTGCCTGCTTTGTAGTCATCAATGCCGCTCGCTGATAGCTATTCTTGACAAACTCTTGTATTATCAAGCCTGTCTTAATTGCTTATACATTTTTCTTTTTGGCCTTGTCAACAAAGTAAACTGAATTTTGCTGCGAGCCTGAAGTAATGCGGCTTTTAGAAATGAAAACCAAAGTCATTAGCACGATACTTTTGTTCCTCTTACTATGCGCGACCAGTTCCGCTCGTGCTTGCATTTGTCCGGACGAAGTAAAGAGAACTGCCTCTGCAATTTCAGCCGTTGTGCTTCAAGCAACTTCAAGTGACCTGTGCACGGACTGTGGGCATACGCGCTCTTGTTGTTCGAGCCATCAAGAACTTGCAATGGCCGGTGGCGCTACTTTCGAACTACCTGAAGTATTGCAGCTAGCGATTTTTATCGAGTATTTCGCTCCTTTTCTACACAAGCAAACGTTGAATGAACACAAGCGCCTGCGCGCTCCTCCACCTGTTGTTGCAGAACGGCTTACTCCATTCACTGCCAAACAAGTTCTCCTGATCTAAGAGGCAACTCTTGCTGTTGCCTCTTCCGATCTGGAGAATTTTTATTGCAAGCTCCCTGTCAGTCTGGGAAGACCACCCGGTCTCCCGTGCTCAACAATTTCAATTCGATCAAAATACTTCTTCCGTTATGGTGGGCAGGTCTCATTGCCTGTTCGCCAACAGCTAACGCGCAGCTTCCGGCACCACCTGGTGAGAACCTGGCTTTCGCTCAGTCAGTCATCGCTCAAGGTAATGGTCCATTAGAAACACCATTGCGCGGGCCGCTGACTAAGCCGGTATCCATGGGACAAGCAATGAACGAGACGCTCATGCAGAGTCCAAGGGCTGCATCTTTGCGCCTTCAGCTTGGAATTGCCAAGTCCAATCTGATTCGTGCCACTGAGATGCCCAACCCAAGCATCTTCATGGACAACGGATACAAAGCAGAATTCACATATCGCTATGGGTTTTCGATCCCTATAGAGCCACCTTGGAAAATGGCTTTGAGGATAATCGCCGCTAAGAAGGAGATCAAACGCATAGACCTGGAAATTGCAAAAGCGCTGTGGTCTTTGCGCGGCGACATCCGGCGTGCATACACTGAGGTGGTTATCAGCCAGGAGCGATACGAGACCCTTAAGTCGCTCGCTGATCTCTATCAAAGTCTTCTTGTTACCGCCGAGAAGCGCTGGCGGGCTGGTGATGTCGCCCGAGTCGACGTATATCGAGCTGAACTGGCTTATACGCAGGCGTCCATCAATCGCGATCAGTCCATAACTGAGGTCGTGCGGGCGAAGCAATCAGTAAACGTCCTGCTGGGCCGCAATCACGACCTCGACATTACCATCCCGCGGCTCGACGCCCTGCCATTTCAGTTAAAGGCTGAGAAATTAAGCTATTTGCCTGATTTGGAGACACCTCTTCCCTCTCTCAATCAACTCCTGGCTAGCGCTCATGAACATCGTTTGGAGATAAAGGTAGTAGAACAAGCAATCCGCGCAGGACAGGCAAGTTTGAATGTGAGCTACGGAAACATATTGCCTACTCCAGCGATAGGCGTGGGCAGCTCAGTTGTGAATGGTCCTGGGCTTCCGCCCGATGCTACGGCTCTGACTAAGAACAACTTTCATGGCTTTTTCTTTCAAACCTTCGTGGAGCTGCCGATCTTCAACTTTCAACAAGGTGATATCAGCAAGTACCGATCGACAATCAAACAGTTAACAGCGGAGAGGTTGACTCAGCGAAACATCGTTGAGCAGGACGTTGTACAGGCATTTCAATCAGTGATTATCCAGAGACAAAAGATCCAGACCTATCAAGAAAAGGCTCTTGGACGGTCTGCGGAAATAGCCAGGCTAGTTCAAAAAAGTTATCAGGTAGGCGAGACCGATATTACATCTGCCCTTCAGGCACAGCAAGCCAATGTGCAGGTTCGAAATGAGTATCTTGATGCAATCAAAGCATACGAACTCGCATACACGGACTTGGAGCAGTCGATTGGAACGACATTGTATTAATCAAAGGATGTTCAAGAAATTCGAATGTTAGAACTCAAAAAACTCAAACAACTGATCGTCTTTGTTCTACCTGTTCTTTGTATTGCGTCATGTACAAAAAACGTACCGGAGCAAGCTAAAGAAAGCGTGACAAGACCTGCGTCCTCTGACATCATCAAACTAACGCCAGAAGCTTTCAGCAAGATTGGAATCAAGACAACTGGTGTTGAGCGGCGTGTGATTTACGATGACATAGTCACTACAGGTCAAATTCAATCGGACGAGAATAGAGTCTTTCATATCAATTCGCTGGCACCGGGACGAGTTATCGAAGATAAGGTAATTCTCGGCGACTTGATCAAACCAGGACAAACTTTGGCAATCATCGAAAATCTTGAAGTAGCCAGAATTTATGCTGACTTTATTCGCCGTTACCATGAAAACGATGTCGAGATCAAAGATGCGGACACAAAATTAGCGCTTGCGAAGAACAGCCTAAATCGTACTCAACAGCTATATGACGAAAATATTGCTCCGCAGAAAGCGCTGATCCAGGCTCAGGCGGATCATACGCTTGCTGCCAGGGCCGTCGAAGCTCTCAAAGAAAAAAGCACGCACATTGAAGAGGAGGCCAGGTCGCTCCTCTCCGCATACGGAGTCACTCTTCACAATATTCAGTCTGAAAAACTCCAAACAACAAGCCCGATTGTAGCTCCCCGGGGAGGTGTCATAACAAAGAAGAATGTCACGGTCGGTGATGTCGTTGCTGTGCAGCAGACGCTCTATGAAGTAGCCGATCTTTCACAAGTCTGGCTCGATATAACCATTTACGACAAGGACCTTGGCCGAGTCAAAGAGGGGCAAGTGACGGAATTTGTCAGTGACAGTCTGCCAAAAAAAACGTTTACGGGGGCAATCAACTACATGAGACCTTCAACAGGAGACAACACTAGAACATTCCTTGCTCGCGTAGTTCTGAAGAACCCCGGATTCTTGCTCAAACCCGGCATGTTCGGACAAGTCACGATTCAAGAACCCGCCTCACAAAGTCAGGTCTTTGTGCCATCTGATGCGGTGCAAAGTTATGGAAAAGAAGACTTTGTCTTCGTAGATTTAGGAGAAGCACGCTATAGAAAGCAACCCGTAAAACTTGGAAAGAAGGTTGTGGGGGGATTCCTGCTTGAGTCCGGAGTTGGTGCCGGCGAACCTATCGTTACTAAAGGATCGTTCAATTTAAAGGCTGCTGTGCTCAAAGGCGAATTTGCGGAGGAAGACTGAGCAATGGAAAATTTCTTCGCCTCTTTGTTGAAGCAACGCCTGTTTGTGTGCTTTTGCTTTCTGCTTTGCATTGCTGGTGGTGTCAATGCTTTCCTAAATTTGCCTATAGATGCTTTCCCGGATCTGGCTAACAATCAGGTGCAAGTATTGACGGAAGCCCGTGGAATGGCACCTGTAGAGGTGGAACAGCTGGTTACGATACCAATAGAATCCATCATGAATGGATTGCCCGGAGTAGTCCAGGTACGCTCAGTATCGAAGTTTGGACTGTCCGTCGTCTCTGTAGTTTTCAAAGACAATATCGATACATACTTCGCCAGGCAAGTAGTCCTAGAGCGTCTACAAAGCGCCAAGAGTCGCCTGCCCAATGATATAGATCCTCAGCTGGGCCCCATCACTACTGCCATGGGTGAGATATACCAGTATGTTGTGGATGGAAAAGGCTACACTGCTGCGGAGCTGAAAACCCTCCAAGATTGGGACATTAGATACCAATTGCGGACGGTGCCTGGCGTGACTGAGGTAAACACTTGGGGAGGCTACACACAGGAGTATGTGATCACCATCATTCCGGCAAGGCTTCAGCAATATGGACTGACTCTGAAAAATGTATTCTCTGCTATTTCATCGGATAACGAAAACTTCGGTGCCGGGATCATCAATCATGATTCAGAGCAATATACCGTAAGAGGCATAGGTCGGCTTCATTCACTGGATGACATTGCCAATATCACCGTATCAACTCAAAATGGTCCTCCTGTTTATATCAAGAACATTGCTCAGGTGTCGTATGGTCACGCTCTACGCCAGGGTGCCGCTACAAAGGACGGCAAGGGCGAAGTTGTCACCGCAATTGTAATGATGCTCAAAGGCGAAAATAGCAGGGAGGTGATAAAGAGAATTCAGGAGCGCATCAATGAAGTTAGAAAATCGCTCCCGGAAGCCGTCACCTTGAAACCGTTTTACGATCAAGCACATCTGGTGGAACAAACGATTCACACTGTGCAGACAAACCTGATTGAAGGCGGTTTTCTGGTCATAGTAGTTCTCTTATTAATGCTCGGCAATTTTACGGCAGCCATTATAGTGGCGCTGACGATACCGCTGTCACTTCTCTTCTCCTTTATTGGTATGCGAGAGATGGGCATCACGGCAAACGTTATGAGTCTTGGTGCGATCGACTTTGGAATGATTGTTGACGGCTCAATCGTGATGGTCGAGAACAGTCTTTCAAGGCTTTCGCGTGCTCGCCCGGGCGAGGATAGAATCGCAGTAATCCAGGACTCCGTGCGTGAAATGGCTCGACCAATTTTCTTTGGCGTCCTAATAATCACTGTCGTCTATATGCCGATACTGTCTTTGCAAGGCATGGAATACAAAATGTTTTCCCCGATGGTATTCACTGTGTGCTTCGCTTTGCTAGGTTCGCTGCTTATTGCGTTGACCCTTGTGCCTTCTCTTTGCAGTCTTTTTCTGAGAGGCAAGATCTCCGAGAGCGAAAGTTGGATCATAGACATCATCAAGCCGATTTATGTGCGAGCGCTAGACGTGGCTCTAAGGCACAAGACTGTCACAGTCCTTCTAGCCGGTGCGGCTTTTATCTTTGCCATAGCCTTGATTCCCTTGCTCGGAACAGAATTCGTGCCGCAGCTCGACGAAGGTGACATGATCATTGAAACGCGCAATATTCCTAGTATTTCACTGCCGGAAGCCCTCAAGGTCTCGACGCGAATAGAAAAATCGCTTGCTCCGTTTCCTGAGGTGAAAACTGTTGTTTCGAAAACCGGTCGTCCGGACTTAGCCACCGATCCAATGGGTGTTTATCAAACTGATGTGTATGTGATTCTAAAGCCTAAGTCGCTATGGCCAGCAGGGCAAACCCGAGCGAAACTCGTCGATGAGATGAGGAACAAGCTAAATCAGGACGTTCCTGAAGCTAAGTACAACTTTACGCAACCAATAGCCATGCGGGTCAATGAGCTTGTCTCTGGAGTGCGTGCAGATGTTGCCGTTAAAGTCTTTGGCGACGACATTCAAGTACTGCAAAATAAGGCAGAAGAGATCAAAAACGTTATTGCAGGGATCTCTGGGCAAACTGACCTTCAGGTCGAACAGTTAACCGGAAGCGGGCAACTGCTTATTACGCCAAACCGCGCCAAGATGGCGCGTTATGGAGTACATATAGATGATATTCGCACAGTGATTCAGACTGCCGTTATTGGCATACCAGTTTCAGAAATCCTAGATGGACGAAAGCGATTTGACGTTCGAGTCAAATTCCCTGAAATAACCCAGGATACAATTGCGTCGATCGATAATCTGTTGATTGAAACAGCCACCGGGCAGCGCATACCATTATCGCAAGTCGCCAAGACAGAACTTATTCAGGGCTTGGATGCGATCAATAGAGAGTTTTCCCAGCGCAGAATAATTGTCCAGTGCAACGTGCGCGGAAAAGACATAGGTTCCTTTGTCCAAGAAGGCCAACAAAAGATTGCCAAGAAAATTAAACTCCCGCCCGGATACTACATTCAGTGGGGCGGACAATTCGAAAATCAGCAGAGAGCCATGCAGCGCCTTATGTTTGTCGTTCCACTTTCTGTGTTTATCATCTTTTTCCTTCTGCTCACTACATTTCGTTCCGTGAAAGATGCGCTTATAGTGATGACAAACATTCCATTTGCTCTCATTGGCGGCGTCGTTGCATTGTGGGTTCGCGGCATGTATTTAAGTGTGCCGGCATCGATTGGCTTTATTGCCCTTTTCGGCGTAGCTGTACTCAACGGTCTTGTTCTTATCTCCAAAGTGAACTTTCTCGTTGGCGATGGAGAAATAATAGAGCAGGCAATTAGGCACGCGGCAGCTACTCGATTACGACCAGTTCTCATGACGGCGCTGGTAGCAACGTTGGGTTTCTTACCTATGGCGACATCAACTGGGGCGGGGGCAGAGATTCAAAAGCCACTTGCCACGGTCGTCATAGGCGGTCTGTTTACCTCGACCCTTCTTACGCTGTTTGTTCTCCCAGTTATATATGATTGGACAACGAAAGGGAGGCGTAGGCGTTCACCTCCTCCGCCCGCGCCAGTCTTGCAGCAAGAAGAATAGCGAATGGAGTTTGCATTGAATTCATGAAGATCGCCCATACAAAAAGCCGAATTTCGCAACCAGCATGTCTGGCAATTGGAGCGGCAATTTTATTCGGCGCCAGCACCCCAGCTGCGAAATTGCTAACTGGACAGATACATCCACAACTGCTCGCAGGTCTTCTTTATTTGGGCTCTGGAGTAGGTCTCTTATTGTACAGTCTTGTCACCAACTCCATTGCTGGCTCTAAGTCTGAAAATAGATTGAAGGGATTGGATTTCGCCTGGCTTGCCGCCGCGGTTTTATTTGGTGGCATCGCAGGACCACTATTGCTCATGATTGGATTGAGCAGCACGACGGCCGGGGCAGCTTCCCTATTGCTCAATATGGAAGCCGTTTTTACAGCACTGCTGGCCTGGTTTGCATTCAAAGAGAATTTCGATCGGCGAATCCTATTGGGCATGTTGGCAATCGTCGGCGGAAGCATTTTGCTAGCCTGGCAGCCAGGAGCGGTAATCGCTATATCGATCGGGTCACTGGCGATCGTAGGAGCTTGCTTTTGTTGGGCGTTGGACAATAACTTCACAAGAAACATTTCAGAAGCTGACCCTGTTCAGATTGCGGCTATAAAAGGGTTGGTGGCAGGCGCAGTTAATGCCGGTATGGCTTTTGTCTACGGCAGTCGATTACCAAATATCTCCATTCTTAGCGAAGCAGCCGCACTCGGTTTCATGGGATACGGCCTGAGTCTAGTGCTATTCATCCGGGCACTTCGACACCTCGGAACCGCTCGTACAGGAGCATATTTCTCGACAGCACCATTTACCGGTGCAATCTTATCAGTGCTCATTCTGCATGAGCCCATAACTGGTCAACTGGTGCTAGCTGGCTGTTTTATGGCGCTTGGAGTATGGTTGCATTTAACCGAAGCTCACGAACATGAACATAGTCACCCAGCGGAAGAGCACGATCATATGCATTCACACGATGAGCACCACCAACATGAGCACGACCCGAACATATCGGCAGGTGAGCCTCATAGCCACTGGCATAAACACGTTGCAATCACGCACTCACATCCGCATTATCCGGATACACAACACCGTCACGAGCACATTAAAGATAAGTTGTCATAGATTTTCTGAATCACAGAAACCTTAAGGACAGTGAATACAGACCGCTTCGCAGGACAGACCAAATAGACGTGCCTATAAACTATAAACACAAATCAACGACAAGTCCGAGAATTGGTTAAATCGCACCGTCCTTGGTGCCGGTCTCACAAGTGCGCTCGGTGATTTCAACTATGAAACATGCAATGTCATCTTGCCAGGTTTTCTTGCTGTTCTGGGCTTGATTTTGATGGCTGCCCCAAGCAACTGAGTGCGGATGACCGGAGTAGTTCTGAAGTTACTTTCGCCGCGCCCTGAATTTTTCGACATTATGTTGTATAGCCATTGCTTGCTCACTCTTGCCTACCTTCTCCAAATGGACGACGTACGATTCTAGTGCGTCCAGCAATTCTTCATGTACCGGATCTACGGTATATTCAAGTGTGCGAATACCCTCCTCAAAGAGCGGATCAGCTTCGTCGCACCTGTTGAGAGAACAATAAGCTGCGGCCAAATTTACCAGGGAAGCGGCATACTCTTTGCTTTTCGAGCCGTAAATAGAGCCTTTAATGCTCAAAGCTCTCTTGTACAGATCGATTGCTTCGTGACACTTGTGCTGCTCGCAATAGAGAACACCTAAATTATTGAGACAGCCAGCCACTTCTGCCGATGAGTCGCCGAGTTCCTCCTGCCAAATCTGAAGAGCCTTTTGATAGAGAGGTTCAGCTTGGCTGCTCAGCCCCTGCTTTCTATAGTGTGTTGCGATATTGCTGAAATCCTCAGCTAAATTTAGTCTTCCGGATTTACCGGAACTCTGATCGATAGAAAGAGCCCTTTGATACAGCGGATCAGAGTCTTTGTGCTTTCCTTGAGCACAATAACAAAGTGCCAGATTATTCAATGTCATAGCCAGGCGCTCATCGTTGATGTGCAGCGATTCAAGGTCGCGCAGGGCCTTGTGAAATTTTTGCTGGGCGACCGAGTACAGACCGCGTTCATACGATTGCTGTCCGAGCCACATTTGCATGTTCCAGTCGCAGTACGTTTTGTCCGGTTTGGTTTGTTCGCTCATTGATTTCATCTCGTAGCGCAAATAAGTTTGCTCAGTGGTTGCCGTGCAATTCGGAGCCAATGACCTTTTCGGTGAACCATGGAGTCAAGACTCTTTCCATAACAACAGTCATCACCCCGTACATTGAGAATACAAGTGCAACTTGAAACAGACAGCCTTTTAGAGACATTCGGCCTTTCTTCTTTTGAAGCCACATAAAAACACAAGCCCCAAGCAAGATGCTCACGGCTGCAAATTGATATAGGTCATGATATTTCCCCATGTATCCTTTGATTCCGGATGCACCTGCTAGCCCAAGAGCAAGTGCCAATAAAGGAAGCGAGCAGCAAAGGCAAGCAATGAACGCAGCTAGAAAACTCAAGAGATAATATTGCAATCCCTTGTCTGCCGATGAGGACTTGCTGTGATCCGCAGCCGTCCTACTGCACGATGAATGCTCTTCAGTCACTAACCTGACCTCTCTCTGACCTTACTCTAATGCGGTACGGCTTGAAACGAATCCTCCTGAGGACTGACAAGAAAAGCTCATTTGCTTTTGGCTTCATGGCACGGGGATAGCGAAGCTGTCACCAGGGGCAACACGAAGCTGCAAAGCCTTACCGGGCAAATGTTTCAAAATCTGGAAATTTTTGCGCTGCTTTGCGAAGACAGTAGAACTCAGTCAAACTGGGAACTTCTTGATTGCTTGATCGTATTCTTGCGCTGCAGCCAAGCTCATACGAGAGTAGACTTCAAAGACTGTCTGGATGCGTGTCCTGAGTACAGTTGAATCATCGCATCATCCAAACCCTGAGAAGTCAAAAAAGAGATGGACAAAAGACAACATGTCAAAAAACAAATTTGATAGCCTAATTTCAGATATTCGAACCTGCGACATTTGCCGAGACCATTTGCCACTTGGTCCACGTCCTATTTTGCAAGTGGCTAGTTCTGCAAAAATATTGATAGCAGGGCAGGCGCCGGGCAAAAAAGTGCATGAGAGCGGAATACCGTTTGACGATCAAAGCGGGGATCGGCTGCGTAATTGGCTCGGATTAACAAATGACCAATTTTATGATTCTAAAAAGGTCGCGATTTTGCCGATGGGTTTTTGCTATCCAGGAGCTGGAGTCTCTGGTGATGCGCCACCGAGGCCGGAATGCGCCAAGGAATGGCGCGAGAAGGTATTAAATCAGCTGAGCACAGTTGGGCTGGTGCTTGTTATCGGCAAGTATGCTCTGGACTATCACCTGGCTGAAAAGCAAAAGGAAAATCTAACCGAAACAGTCAAAGCTTGGCGCGAATATTGGCCTAGTCATGTTCCTATGCCTCATCCGAGCCCACGAAACAATATCTGGCTTCGTAAAAATCCGTGGTTCGAGCAGGAAATAATTCCTTCCATTCAAGAACGCGTAAGGACTTTAATTGCCGACACATAAGAGGAAGGGCAACCTATTGAGCACTAGAGGCTGCTTTGTTGGCTTTTCTGCTCAGAGACTGGCTTCGAAGTGCTCGCCACAGTCCGAAATATTTGAGGGGTAATATATCGCTTCCTAAAACCTCTAACCTCTCGAAAGCTCCAAAACACCAAGAGAGGTTGGCATAATGAGATATTTAGATTCAAAATCGTCTTCAGAAGTCTCTGACAAAGAAAATTTAGTTGAACGCATCAGCGTGGTCAGCGAGAAAGTCGGAGACTTACTTGCTTCGGGAGGTCTAGCCGTAGTTATAGGTTGGATAGGACTCTTGAAATTCACTCCGGCTGAGGCTAGCGCAATAGAACCATTTGCAAGACACAGCCCTTTATCGGGATGGGCATTTAACTATTTGACAGTGCAGCAATTTTCGAACGTTGTTGGGCTAACAGAGCTGCTTATCGTCGGTTTGTTATTGTTCGGCTTTGTAAATCGGTCTGCTCGGAGATTAGGCGGTGTGCTTGCTGCTGGTATGTTTTTGACCACGCTCAGCTTTCTGTTCACGACTCCTGGTGTTGTTGACGGTACTGTCGCCGGTTTAATTCCCGCACTAACAGTTCCTGGTCAATTTCTCCTTAAAGACATTGTGCTGCTGGGTGTCGCTATACGCACAATCGGCTTGAGAGCTGAATAAATAACAGAATACCCAAAGACGCTTGTTTGCTTGACAGCCTCTCGTCTTCAAAAGGAAAACCCGTGAAACTACTTAATTATTTGCCAAGGCAAAAAGTCGCAGAGCTATCAATTATGGCTGCTTTAACGATCTTCGGCTCACTGTTTGGTAGCAGAGTTGAGCTTCATTTATTCGAACACATCAACCATTGTCCGGGAGCAAAATAGCTCCTGTGTTCTTCGGGGTCACTATCATGTTCAGCAAAAAACTATTGTTATCGATTGCGAGCACCTTGAATGTGTCACTTCAAAGTGTACAGCCAGCCTTGAGTAATCCAGTCAGTCTACTCACCGGTCAGGTGAAGAACTCATCTGAAGTAGACATGGCCGACAAGATCAATGTTCGTCCGAAATTAATCGTCCTTGCCCTTCATGGAATGGCGATGCACGGCTCTACTTTTGATGCGCTCAAAGAAACTCTTGCAGTCGAAAATATTTTAGTCGTAGCTCCGGATCTACCTGGATATGGGATGCAGTGCCTGGCGAAATCAGCTAAGTGTACCTTTCGCAGCGAAGCGAGCCTTGAGCTTGTGGAAGCACAGATTAAGTCAATAAAAGATAAGCTCCCTGATGTGCCGCTCATCCTTTTGGGTGAGAGTTTAGGCGGCGCTCTGGCAATCGATTATGCATCCAGAAATGCCAGCGAAATAAACGGACTAATACTTTCAGCACCAGCGCTTAGTTTCAGAGCACTCGCCGGGTTGAAATTAGCGCCTAAGTTGCTCCTATCCGTTCTAGATCCAGCTACAAAGCTTCAATTGAAAGCCTTCATCGAAAAAAATAGTAGCGACAATTTCGCTGATGGTCAGGTTGTCTTACAAGATAAATCTTCGAGAAAAACTACCTCGCTTAGAGAACTTCTGCGAATACGCAGCTTTCTCTCTCGTGCCAAATCGGAAGTATCAAATCTATCTCCAGACCTTCCAATACTAGTTCTCCACGGATCGGCAGACAAAATTATAAGCCTTCGCGGTTCAGAGTTCTTAGTCAATCACGCAACCAGTTCCAATAAAAAACTGGAAGTCTTTTGCGGAGCCGGCCACTTACTTCTTGAAGTAAAGCATCCAAGGGCTGAGGTTCTATCGGCAATCGACAATTGGCTAGCCGATATCAAACAGGACAATTCTGAACGCCCGTCATTTCAAACAAATGCAGACAACTTGTCCAATGCCATCGTTCTTCGAAAATAATTTCGTCGCAAGGTTCAGTCTAGTTCTAAATTTCACCAAGACCGAGTCAACTACTGCGCTCTTAAAAGCAAGGAGATTTCAGAATTTAACGCACGGCTTTGATAATGTGGTTTTCGAGGTAAGAGTTTACCAAGTCGATGTATCATAGGAGTGTTCGAGAGAGAACGTCGAGCGCTTCAACCAAGCGTTATGGATAAAAAGAGGTCTGAGTGATTTATGTTATCAGCTTCCGACGCTGAGTGGGTTGAGCGACTGACTGGACAAGAAAGAGAAGCAGCTACAAAGGAGTTGCAACATCTTCTCAACCGCGCGATGTTCAAGTTTGATGTGAGTGCTGAAGACAAAGAAGATTTTGTACAATCAGCAACCATAGCAGTCTTGACGAAAATATCTAGCTACCAAGGTCGAAGTAAATTTTCAACATGGGCTATATCGATAGCGATTAATACGGCTTTGAGCGAACTAAGAAAGAGACATTGGAGCAACGTGTCGTTAGAGGACTTAACTCAAATGCAAGAACCTATAGAAAACTCTTCTAGCCGAGGAAACCCAGAACTTGAAGCACAAAGGCAATCAACAATCGAATTAGTAGATTCGCTAATTCATGGCGAGCTAACACTCAAGCAAAGAACCGCACTGATAGCCGAGCTGAATGGCATGCCTCTGCAGGAAATTGCATCAAGAATGGGAGTGTCTCGCGGTGCTATCTACAAGCTCACTTTCGATGCGCGACAGAAATTACTTCAGTGTCTAACTGCCAAAGGCTACAGCTTAGACGACCTGACTACGGCGATGGAGCAAGAGTAATGCTACTAGATCAGAGTAAAATCAAGATACTTTTAAGAGCTTTGGTGCTTACTAATGAGACCGAACTGGACTGCGATGCTTGCTTTGACGCTATGGCAGAGTTCGCTGAAAGCCAGCTGTCCGGGGCGTCCGTGCCTGAAGCATTAATCCTCATTGATGATCACATAAAGATCTGCGTGGACTGCGAAGAGCAGTATCAGATACTAAAGACAACCATTTCGGAGATGGACGATTTGGACAGCCACCAGGCGAAAAAACTAGGGCTTTGAATGGCACGGGGATAACGAAGCTGTCACCAGGTGCAATACGATGCCGCAAAGCCTTGCTCGGTAAGCGTTTCAAAATTGGGTGATTTTCGTGTTGCTTTGCGAATGCAGTAGAACGCAGTTATACGGGGAACTTCTTGATTGCTTGATCGTATTCTTCCTGTGCTACAGTCAAACTCATACGAGAGTAGATCTCCAAAGACTGTCTGGATGAGTGTCCTGAGTATGGTTGAATCATTGCATCGTCCAAACCCTGCTTCTTTAGCCAGGTGAACAGGAAGTGGCGTAGTTTGTGTGGTGAGACAGTTTTTGTTAGACCCGCTGCTGTGGCGTACCGCTCAAGGATTTTGCGTATTCCACGGTCGGTATAGAGCTTCTTCCATGACGATTCGAATAGGTGTGTAGCACCACTCACCTTCATATCATTGACGTGCATTGCCAATATTTCTTTGAACGATTCCGGAAACGGCACCATCCTGTCTTTGCCGCCCTTACCCGACTCAATGCGGATTTGGAAGCGTTTGAAATCGACATCAGTGAGCTTTATATTAACCAGCTCACTTACCCGAGCACCGGTGTACAAGAGCGTTTTGACTATGAGCAAGTCCTGAGTGTTTTTGCCGGTCCAGACAATTTCATAGTATTGCTTCATCTCATCTTCGGTCGGAATATCAGGCAGAGATTTGGTTTTTGTTACTACCGGCACATTCAACTCGGTTCGAAGGTGTTTAAAAACAGCTTTTAGATAGTGGTAGTCTGGGCGCTCGTTGCGCAGTAACTTTGCCAACTCTTTTGCTTTTTTTTGTGGGTTTGTTCTTGTCATCTCTGGCTACCTATGCCGCTTTTGCCTTGAGCTTAATTCGCTTTTTCATATTGCAATCGAAGTGCCCATATGTAACATGGGCATGGCCAAGCGGATTTAGACCACGCCAGTCGGCTGTCGTCATGCGCTCGGACCAGTCAGGTTCGCTGAGCACTTCTTGGAGCATTAACGTGTTGACGTAGATGAGGGAGACCTGCAACAAGTGCAGGCAAAGCATTGACAGCTCCTGGTCTTCGATATTGTTTGAAAGAATTTTCCCGTTTTGTCCGAAGTGAATAAATCCGTTGACGCTGTTCCAATTCTCAATTACGTTGAGCCCCTCGTGAACTTCTCGGCGTAGAGCTTCTGAACCAAGGTACTGGCAAAGGAAAATGGTTTTGAGAACACGACCAAGTTCTATAAATGCTTTGTAGGTCGGATGACTGAGGTTATCGTTGGTGAACCGTCTCAAAATAGCTTCAGCGTCAGCTGTTCTAGTCTTGATCGCAACCGCGCATTTGACCATTTCATCATACTGCTCTTTGATCAGTTGCCAGTTAATAGCCTTGTCCATGATTGGTTGCAAGTTCGGATAGTCGCTAGCTTTGCGGGGGCCTGGACTATTGAGCTTTTCTCTGCGAATACCCTTCAACCTGGGCAGAAGTTGAAAGCCTAAGAGAAATGAGAAAGCAAAGGCCACTTCACTTTGTCCGTGAGAATCCACATAGGTCTTGTCCACAGACATAGCGGTGCAGTGTTGAAGCACACCTTCAATCATGGCCTCTACTTCAGATGAGGAACAGCGCTTGAGCTGAGAGTATATGCACGTTGAGTTCTTCTCTACATGCCAGTAGATCATCACACCGCGGCCGCCGTACCTGGAGTGCCATTCGGTCATTAGGTTTTGATCCCACGAACCGAATTTCTTGGAATCGGCCGCGCAAGAGGTAGTGCCCTCGCCCCAGATATGAACCTGCCGCACCTTAAATATCTCGTTCACAACTCGGCGGATCGCAGTACGAACAGCATCACGAGTGACAAAACGCCGCATGATGTATTTGAGGTCAGCATATTTCTGATCTGCACGTGCCCTCTTAAGACCAGCATTGGTGCCAATTGCATGAAGAGCTAAAACCAATCTCTTTCGTATGGTTTCGCGATCTAAAACCTCGCGAGTCGCCACGCTGCTAAATTCATCGGTGAAACCAATGCGAAGTTCGGCTTCTTTGAAAACGTCCAGGATAGTAGTCTGCGGCCATCTTTGCTCTAGCTCATCTCCAAGTTTTTCAAGATTGACTGGCGGCAGTTGAGGCTTCAACGGTGTCAGTTTGATTTTGCCAGCAGATGTTATTTTCACCTTGTCATTTGTTTTGATTGTCGCATTCAGCTCAGTTAAGGCTTCCACCATTTTGCCCTGGAGCCCATTGATCCAGTCATCTGGATTAGTGGGAATATCTAAGTCCGCGTAATACTGAGCACGTTTGTTCTCAAAATCAGCAGGCAAATCGTCATCTGGATCTCTGAATTTCTTTGCGCCGGGCACAAACGATTCTTTGGTTTTAGTGCGCTTATCAAGCCTCCTGAGCATGAATACCCTGTACTTTCCTTCGTCTACGGATTTCTTGCCAGTTTCATCAATGTTGTACACAAGCTCTTTGTCTTCATTGTCAATAACTCCCTCAATTGGCAGCTTTGCCAGGTCTTTGTCGTCAAGCTGATCTTTGGTCGAAAGAATTTTGATAGCTTTCATCAACGGTTTTAGCGCTGGCGCTTTAGATTTGAAATCCAGAACCCGTAATATTCTTGGAAATATTCTCTGGTAGTGGTGCTTGTAAGAAGCCGTTGCTTTGGCCAATACCTGCTGGGTGAAATATGACCCAGACGACTTGAACTCAGCAATCAAATCTTTGAGTGTTTGCTCGCCGACCACTGGAAAAATGACATCGCGGACAGTGCCATCAGGGTTATCTAATGCGGCATTGGCAATCCTGAATAGTAGTTCAGGCTTTCCGCGAACCCGCCTAATATCAGCAACGTACTCTTTCACAATCCTGTTTTCAGAGCGTTTGTCTACTCCATGCGTTATTTGAAACAACATCTGAACTAGAGTGTCTGTAACTTCTTCCGCTCTCAATTGGCAGTAGATAGCCAATTGAGAGTATTTTTTAAAGTTTGGATGACGCCGTATTTCTCTTAGCGGTTCAGTTGCCACTCGCTGCTTGTAGAGCGTAAGCATATTCGTAGATAGACCAGCCAAGAGATTCTTCGGCAATCTAATGTCTCTCAAGCATTCTAATTTGTCCATCTCACGTATGATATTTTTGACGTTCGCCTTGCCAGGTTCTTCTCTGAGATCGCTCATGTTCAGGACCTCACTGTCCGGTGGCTCCTCGTCTTTGTTGATCAGTAACGCTTCAAGCCGAGGTATTGCAGCCTTTGGAATCTTGTCCATAATCTTCTGTAAAACCAGCTTGTCATGCGAGGCTATAGCAGACTTCACCAATCGATCAATTCTTGCTCTTTCAGGTGGTTCTAATCTCAACTCAATGAAACGCTTATATACAGCTAGTCTTATCTGCTCTTCTGTATTACCTTGTGGCAAAATATTATTGCGCAACCATTTTGTGATTTTCTTGGAATCATCAACGGTGCATTCTCTAAAACCGGTATAGGCCCGGATTTGTGCTCTTTGGTTCTTAACTGTTTTATTGTCGGTGCTATAGTCGAAATACTTTAAAAATACTGAGACCGGAATATCAATCTGCTCAGCGACGAATGCGGCACATTTTCTGGGAATTTCAGTCTTGCTGTCTGGGAATCGCCCCTCAATTTGGAAAAATTTCAACAAGAGTGCGAACCCAAGCCGGTTCTCGTCATTTCTGCTTGTGAGCAAAGTTAGCTCGCCTGGCTGAAGTGTCCAGTAGTCCTGTAATTCGGGGATTTCCCAATCTCGCTTCATTGAGTCTCACTTTTTTAGAGCCGAATACGCTGGTAAGTTCCTGGAATGTATAGAGTAGGAACTTATTGGTCAAGAAGAGGGTACCTCAAACCTGGAACAGCCCAAAGTTCGTTTTCAAATACCGTTGCTTTCCGTTACTATTTTAAAACTCGGAACTTTAGCAATTATGGCTAGAACAGTGCATCTTCGCTACCGCCGATGCCGGAATCGGTTAACCTGTAATGCTTAGAGGCACTTTGAGTGCGTTGCCCCTGGTGACAGCTTCGCTATCCCCGAGCCTTCATAGCTAAGGCCCGAAGCACAAATCACCAGACCGATTAGCCCCAATCCTCCCAAAGCCAGAGGCGCTAACACTGGTGGACCTTCCACATCCAGCGGAATCTTGCCGGGCACCATGCAAACTACTTTGACGACATTACAAATAGCCATCCATGGATCGCCTTTGCTGTGAAGCCAGAAGCCGAAACCCCCAATAATCGGGGCGAGAGAGAACGCTACTGCAAGCAGCATCTTCCCGCCCCGATTCCAGAAAAACAAGGCAAATGGACCGATTAATACCATAAGACCGCTGTAAATCAATGGTATCCAGGCTTGCCATTTCTTTGCCAACACGGCTTGATGTTCAAAGCGAACCTCGACAAACAAAAGTGCTAGTCCTGCAAGCAACAACGTTACTATCAGCTTTTCCACAAACCGAGGATCGTTGATTTTCTCCAGCACCGTTTGTAGTCTTCTCATTGGCTGACAATTTTGTGCACATGAATTGCCTTCTCTGAAGGGTCAATGTGCCCGGTGATAGCTACATGTTTACCAGTCAGTTCTTTTGGTTTTTCCTGATTGGAAAGAGAGTAGGAATCTCCTTTCTCGTCTATCAAGACATATTTGGCTCCGGATGCGACACACTTTTCAATGCACTTGGCGGGATCTTTGCCCAATCCACCCATCTTCGAGTGATCCTTTCCGCACATGCTGTCGCTGATAACCCCAGTTATGGTGCCTTCATACACCTCGCCGCTGGAAGTAGCCGCTTCCGTTGTTGGTGTTGGCTGTGTTGGAGCGGTCTCCTTTGCTACCTCGCTTGTTTGTGCACTGGACTCAACTGGTGCCGATTCGCTATTTGAGGTCTCTGGTTTGGTGCCCGCAGTGCTGCATCCGGCCAGAGTCAAAGTCACAATCAGACCACCTATAAGACTTGTTTTGATTTGCATTACTTTCTCCTCGTTTGAGTAAGGTTTAGATTCCGCCGCTGGCATAAATCAGGCGCGCCTGAGCCAAGCGATATTTGTAAATTGCTTCCTGTAAAGTCAATCTGGCTTGGAACATCTTGACGGCAGCGTCAAACTGTTCAAGCGCAATTGATTTACCTACTTCGTAGCGTGCATGAAAGAGTCTGTGATCCTCCTCTGCCGAAGTTACCTGGTCTTGAGCAAGGGCTACATTCCGCCTTGCCAGATCCAAGTCGATCCATGCTTGTGAGACCTCCTGGGCTACTTTCAGATCTGTGTTTTTCTTCGCCAATACGGCCTCTCTAACAGCTGCATTGGCTGCCCGTAGCTCATTTGCCCTAGCTCCAGAGTCAAAGAGTGTTACTCCACCCAAGACGCCAATAAATCCACCCCAGCGCCCGTTAGAGTCCCCATCAGGCGAACTTCCGGTTATACTGCTGCCGACCCCATATGCTGATACCTGCGGCGAATATTTGCTTAAAGCTAGTTGCCGTCGAGCCTTCATTTCAGCCACTCTGTTTGAGGCTTTCATAATTTCCGGGCGATTAACTGCGGCTGCCTCTAGAAACTTGCTTAATACGTCGCTTATTTCGACGTATTGCAGCGAGTCCCTGAGCGTTATTTGTGATCCGACATTGATCGCCATTGCTACTTTTAAATTCAACAGCGCACTGTTGAAATCTCTATATCTTTCGTTCAGTTGAATGCGAGCTTTGGCTAGTTCCGCTTCCTCTCGAAGGTAATCGGCTCTTGGTGCCTTGCCTTCTTGCACTCGTGCTTTCATGTTGGAGCTGCTCCACTCACGAAACTTCACGTAGTCCGAGGCCACGCGCAAGCTTGCTTCGCTCCATGCGGCGCTCCAATATGCTTCCTTTACCGAAAGCGCAGTTTGAATGCGCTGTTCATTGAAGACGGATAGTGATTGCTTCTCCAGAGCCCGAGCGGCTCGATACCCACCCATCAAGCGGCCGCCAGTAAAGATCGGTTGGCTGCCGGCAAAAAGCAAACTGAGTGAACTGCCTCTGACGATTGGTTGCATTGGTGGCGATGCGACCGTTGTGTCGCCAGGCAAAAACAGCATTTGATTCAATGACGAAGCAGAGTAAAATGTGTTGAATGATGCTGTAGGTCCAAATTTTGCAAGGGCCGCACGCGCGAGAAACTTCGAGCCTAACCATGATTGCTCTGATTGTTGAAGCGTAAAGTTATTTTTGATTCCGGTCTGAACGGACTCTTCGATGCTGATGGCACCACTTTTCTCTGCAAGTTCACCGGAAGGAGACGATTTCGTTACCCGAAGCTGAATAGGATTACCGGTTATTATCTCCTCCACTGATGTGGAAGAGTTCTTGTCCTGTTCTGCGATGGGTCCTTTTAATTCTTGAGCCTGAACATTTTGCACCAGACAACACAAACTCAAGATAAAGATGACTGAAGGTCGCGTCCTGATACTCACTTCTCACTGCTCCCAAAAGACAACTTAGTAGCCAATGACTGCTGCTGTGACTCTAGAACCTGCCAGGCTTGTTTTGAAAACCGGCTGACGATCTCTCGCTTTCGCCTGCTCGGCTCAGCAGCTTCTTTTGCCAGTGCTTGTATTTGAGAAATGTTCATGTGTAGTTCAGCTGGCGAGCCATTACTTTTCATCATGGATGTAATCTCCGACAAACTCTCTTCAATCGGCTTCAGTTCAGCTTTCTCTTGGCTGTCTAGATCGCCTAGCATCTTTACTTGCTCATCTCTGAGCCCCAATTTCTTTTGCCATTGAAGAAGCAAGGAAACCGCTGGAAGTCTCTTGGGAAGTCCTTCTCCGCTGGGCTCTACTCTTCTTTCAATCCTCACTTTTTGAGGTTGTGATACTTGATAGCCCACAATTAGTACTAAGCAAATCAGCATTGCTGTCGTGCCTGACCTGAAGCGTCGAGCTGATTCTGGCATTTTCAAAAGTTTTTCTCTAACCATTGTTATTGCCTCTTCTAAAACGTTTTTGCAGCCAAACAACCAGGTCGTCGATGTACGCGTGCATAATGGGAATATCGAGCAAGCTCAATATGGTTCCGACGATCAATCCGCCAACCACAACCGTTCCTAACGGGGAATAAGCGTCCATGCCAGTTTTAGGAGAGATGGATACCGGCAGCATGACAATAATCGTAATTACCGATGTCATCAATATTGGGCGTAGCCTCTCCGGACAAGCCTTTATGATCGCCTCATCTCTGGGCATACCGGCATGCCTGTGTCTCAAGATTTGGTCAATGAGCAATATCGCCGTTGTTATATCCATGCCGGTCAAAATAATTACCGCCATAATTGACACGCTCGAAAAGGCTTGGTGAGCCAGCCATAATGCAAAGAAAACGCCGGACAATTCCAGTGGCAATGAAAAAACCATCTGCAGCGGTTGCAAGAAACCCCTGAACTGTGCCACGAGCACCAGGAATATGAACAACAATGCGAGCTGTAAACCCATAAGCAGTCGCCCGAAGGCATCCATCATCTGAGTCATGTCGCCGCGCATTTCAATCGTGTAGCCAGGCGGCCAGTTCATTTGAGCCATCGCCTTCATCATCACTTCCATAGCCACATCCATCGAAGGCGGCTCGCCTTTGCGGTAATAGCCCATGACAGTAATGGCTCTGCGCATCTGGTCATGGCTCAAAACAGTCGGGGCATCGCGATATTCGAGGCTAGCAACACTCTTTAATGGGACTTGTTTACCTTCAGGGGTCGTTACCGTCATAAGCAGTAAATCAGAAGGGTCGCGTCTTTGCGGTTCGTCATAGCGAATAAAAATCGTTCGCTGCCTGATGTTCGGCAGCCTGTAATACTCGTTTGTAAGAGCACCGGTTAGTGAATAGTAGGCTTGATCAGCTATCTGTGACGGCGTAAGTCCAAGCTCCTGAGCGCGTCTTGGGTCGACTTTTATTTCCCAGTCTGGCTTGCTCACGCTCCAGTCTGTTGCCACCTGGTGCATGCCAAAAGTCGCTTTGCCTATCTCGGCTGTCTGCTCGGCCAGCTTGGAAAGAATGTTCATGTCTGGACCAGTGATAAGAATAGAAATGGGAGCCTGCGAGCTCGCCATAACATCTGATCCCATCTCTTTGATCTGTAACCGGCGAATCCCCGGAATGGTCGCTGTCGCTTCTGTTTGAACGCTATCTATTACATCCCAAATAGTTTTCTTGCGTTCGTCTTTATCGCGCAAGGTGATCATGAACGTGGCGAAATTGACGCCAGGCATGTTGTATCCATTGAAGTATGTGCCGCCGGGATCTGTGCCTATTTCCGTCGATACGTGTTCGATTTCAGGATGTTTGAGCATGAGTTTTTCAACTCGGGTTGTGATCGATTCGGTTTCATCAAAAGACAGTCCTGGACTGACTTCTAAAACACCGTATGCCTGTCCGACATCGGCAAGTGGCATCATTTCGCTGCCAATGAAGTTGTAGAACGTAAACCCAATAACTATGGTGGCAAGTATTCGTGCCATGTTGACGAATCGATGTTCCAACATCCAGGCTACAAGCCGACCATAGCCGTTCTCCAATCTCACAAGCGCCTGATCGAACGGCTCCAAAATCCCTACTCTAAGAAATCTGCCTACTGGGTTTTCGTTCTCGTGTGCGCCAGCAGTAGGTTTGGCTCTGAGAAATTTTTCTGCTAAAACTGCCGTGAGTGTCAGCGATACCAAAAACGATGCTAAAAGACCAAAGATAATCGGCCAGACAAGCCCGACGAACATCTGTTGCACAATGCCGCCACAGAAAAGCAGAGGTGCCAGTGCCAGAATTAGGACAAGAGTTGACGCCGCTACAGCTAACCTGACCTCGGTGATTCCGTCAATGGTTGCCGTTCTCGGGTCTTTGCCCATGCGCAAATGTCTTTCAATTGCATGAATGTCAATGATTGAGTCGTCCACCAATCGTCCAATTGAGAGCAGCAGTCCAATAAGCGTTGAGCTGTCCAGCGTCATCCCCATTGGGATCAACGCCAACACTGCCATAGCTAGCGAAATTGGTATCGTGATCATGGAAATCAGTGTGGCCCGCCATTCTCCAAGGAAAAGAAGAACGGCAATTCCGGTCAACAAAATTGCGGTGCCAAGTTCTTCCAGCATGTTGCGCATCAAGATGCCGACGAAGTGTGCGTTGTCGTAACTTTCTTCAAAGTGGATGCCGGGATAGTCTTTCTCCAGCGCCGCTATTTCTTTTTTGATCCCTTGGATAACTACAGGGGAGCTGGCTTCCGGTGTTTGTATCACGCTTACTTCAATGCCAGGTTCTACCTTTCCACCATGAACATGATGATAGGCCGCTCTTTTCTCCCAGTACGTGTCAACTACACGCGCCACGTCTTTGACATAAATCACTCGGTCACCCACTGATTTGAGCGGATAACTGCCGACCTGGTCAACTCCTTGCGCTAACGTGTCGATGCGAGCAATCGACTCGCCCTCCCCATATGTCATGCGACCGGCTGGTTTAGCCACGTTTTGCTTATCCAGAGCATCTCTTACATCAAGAATTGAAAGACCGAAACCGGCTAATTTATTCCTGTCGACCAGCACCTGCAGCTGCCTTTTATAGCCACCAAAGGCATAAATTGACCAAACATCCGGAACTCTCTTCAGTCGATTTGTTATCTGATTGTCTGCCAGCTCCCGCAACCTGACAGGGTCCCAGCCGGGCGCTGTTAAATTGAATGTGAGCACCGGCAAGTTGAGAGGGTCTATGAAAAGCACCCAGCTTGGCTTTAAATTGGCGCCCGTAACTGGCAGATCGGCCTGAACGACATTCATTAATGCTTGAGTCTCAACCAGAGCCCGCTTCATGTCCGTGCCATACGGAAACTCAAGTGAGACCATGGAGAAGCCTTCCTGTGACGTGGAGCGAATGAACCTCACGCCTCTGATATCCACCATGCGCTCTTCAATCGGTTTGCTGATGTAAGTCTCCATCTCCTCGGCCGAAAGCCCAGGCTGCATGCTGACCACACCAATCATCGGGCTTTGCACATACGGCATGAGCCGCTTGGGCATGTAGAAACCGATGGCAACGAACGCTAGAATCACCATGGATAAGAAGAATGCAAAGATCGTATAAGGGTGATCTATCGACCAAGCCGTTACATTAAAGCTGCGGTGATGTGCTTGCTCACTGGATTTAGTGGGTTTTTCAAGCTCAGAGGCTGGCATCTTTATGGCACCTCAACATCGACTGAGGACTCTATTGCAGGCGCCTGTGGTGGACTGATCTTTAACTTGAGACGCCACAGTCCACTGGAGAGATCGCTTTTAAGACGCGCCTCGCCATTCATTCCGGTTGCGCCATTTAAATCCGGACCAGCCATATCACCCATGCCAGGCATCGATGTTTTCGCGGAAACTTGCGCACCAGATATGACACCACCGCCATGCTTTTCTACTTTGACGATTGTGTTGTTAGACCCGCCTTTGGCTGGATCAAGCGATACCTTGATCATGAAAGAGCCGGCCATCTCCTCATGCGTCCAATTGTTTGAGGCATCCAGTCTATTACCCTGGACCTCTGAAGCTGTGGGCAGTTTGGCTGGACCGGTTTTTCCCCACTCAGCCGCAACTACCGACATTCCCGGCTGGAGGCTTGAGTAGCCCGCATATACTACTTGATCGCCCTCGCTTAGCCCTCTAATAATCTCCGTGCGGTCTGGATTCGCCAGACCGATTTCTATATTGACTAGCTGTGCTTCGTTCTTCCCGCCCAACTCTTTGGGAACCAGGTCCATGCCGCATTTTGGGCATTTACCCGGTGCGTCGGTTATTACTTCAGGGTGCATAGTGCAGGTGTATTGCTTTTTAACAGGCGCCGATTCTTTCGCGCCTTGCACTGGCTGAAGCGTCATGTTGCACTTAGGACAGGTGCCGGGCTTATCCGAAATGACTTCCGGATGCATGGGGCATTGGTACTTCGCTTTGTTGGCAAAGTTAGCTGCTGTGCCCGTCTTCCATACCTGAGATTTACCTTCTCTCCAGATAATTGCAGAACTTGGAACAGTCAGCCCCTCATGCTCACCAGTCAGTATTTTCATAACCACATATTGGCCAGGCAGGAACCTGTACATGCCAATTGAGCCGACTTGTCTTTCGCCGACTCGATTCAAGGTGCGTATGTTGTTGATTAAAGCTTCTACTGTGACCGTCCTGCTTGCCGGGTCCGCCGCTGGAAATATTGCAGTCACTCGGGCTTCTATGTCATCGCTCTTTGTTTGAGAGCCTTTTATTAGCACCTTGCTACCAAGCTCGATGCGCTCCGCGTCTTCGCTTGCCACTTCGGCCTGCACTCTGACCTGTTTTACATGAGCAACTTTCAAAAGCATCATTCCAGGGCTGACAACAACTCCCGGACTGATCAAACGTTTGGTCACAACACCGTCTTCCTGCGCAGATATCGTTGTGTATTTCTCGTAAATAAGGGTGTTCTTAAGCGCTGCTGTCGCCTGTTCGGCTGCTGAGTATTGATGTCCGATGTGATGAATCATGGTATCCAAAGCCGCCTGGGCAGCCAGCTTTGTGTTCTTGGACTCGTCAACCTTTGCTTGCGCCTGCTCGGCCTGAGCCTCGGCGACTTTCATTTGAGCTAACTCTTTTTGATATTCATCCAGCGAAACCACCTGCGATTTCAAAAGAGCGCTCTGTCTTTCGATTTCCGGCTTCCAGTAAGCCAGGTTGGCATTCGCCTCCGCTAAGGCTTTTTGCGCTCCTTTTTCAGCCTGCTTAGCCGCCTCCAGCTCATACTTTTTTTGTGCAAATTCTGATTTGGCGATCCCAGCGTTGTGCATTGCCGCGTCTTCGGCGCTTTGCGCTTCCTGGCGCTTAGCGGCGTATTCTGACTTTTCTGCCGGATCAAGTTGCACGAGCAGTTGCCCAGCTTTGACTATGTCCCCCGGATAAACTGCCATCTTGACTACGCGACCGGTGACGCGAGGATAAACATCCTCATCGGTATAGGCTTGAACGGTGCCTGTATAAGTGACCGAACCAGAGATTTGCTCCCGCTTAACTGCGGCAATCCCGACCGGCAATGCCCCTTTAGGTGGGACCATGACGGTCATATCCATTGCTTGCGACTCAAGAACACTCATTTGTCCTGGCTTCTTGAACACTTGAACAATGACCACACAAACCACCGTCACCACAGTTAAAGTGATCACACCCCAGAGATTCTTTCTTACTGATGCCGCAAAGCCCGTCTTGTTTGGCGCCTCTATCTCAGATTCATTTGCTTGGATAGGCATTACCTTGTCTCCGCACTGTCTTCACTTCTCGGTTCTTCAATTTCTTCAATTGTTTTGACTGTCAGCCGATCGCCTTCAATTGAGCCCTTTGCGCGAATGTAAAAACCGCTCCTTCGCGCGCTTTTCTCTAACAGTTTGATAGCAAGCTTGTTTCCATGCTTGTCTAGAATCAGCCAGCGAGGCTTTATGTAGATGGCATAGCCTTGTTTTTTGCAGTTAGCCATAAGACTGCAATCTTTGGTGTGATGCTTGATAAAGTCCTCTGGATGAGGATCTCCGAGGACCGCAGCAGAACACTTACGGTCTACTAGATAGCCATCAAAACTCTGTTCGGCCGCACCACAAGCTAGACCGAACAAAAAAGTGCTTAGGCTAAACCCAGCAGCTGAAAGCAAGCAGCGATATTTCATAGAACCTTCCTCAGCACGTCTAAGGACGCGCTCTTCTAGCCGAGTACGTGCCAAACACCGCTCTGTGAAGCTTGCGCCGTCGCGGGCATGCGCAAAGAATCACCAGCAGTGTTCAATTACTGATGGCTAAATGAGGAAAGTTCGCTTGTACAGATATGTCTTGCTTGTGCCCATGCCCCTGATTCGGGGTGGCGCTCGGTTCTGGTGCGCTGGGCTATCAGAATCGATGGAAAGTAAAAATTCCGGCTGATCCTTTGGAAGACAAACTTGAACAGTTGAAAATTCGCCTTCCGGCATAATGCTCACGCTATTTGCGAGCCCAATCGGCTTATTGGCTGCCATGCCGCAGCACGAGTGGCATTTGGTAACCGCTTTGTCCGATGCTGTTGCGTGGCATGAAGGCTGCTGCGCTGACTCTTTCTTGCAACAGCTATGTTCTTGACTAACTGCCTGACGTATTTCATTACACGCACAAGCTTGTCTGGGGACCCCAATGAATAGGGCCAAAAGTATCAAAAATAGAGCAGACAGCCGTTGCACGAAATTTCCAAGCGTAAAGATAAAAAGGTCTAACCATTTAAACTACCCACATGGCAACCGCTTTGTCAATTTTCTGATCAAATAGCCGCCTCATAATCCCTCAGCGTGCAGCTGAGCAAAAAAAATCCTCTTGACTCTCAAATATGTTAGAGGGTTTATATTAAAGGCATGAATAATAACTCACTAGTTGGCATGGTCGCAAAACAGCTTGGCGTAAGTTCGCAAACCATTCACTGGTACGAGACACAGGGGCTAATCCCACCGCCTGAGCGGACTGAAAGCGGTTACCGTGTCTATCAGCCTTCAACCATCGAACAACTGCGATTTGTCCGTAAGGCTCTAGGCATAGGATTCTCTGTCGATGAGATCAGGGCGATAATCGATGCACGCCGACAAGGCAATCAACCATGTGAAATGGTTTTGTCCTTGTTGCAGAAAAAAATAGACGATGTCAACTCACAAATTGAGACGCTGATTGAAGTCCAAGACGATTTGAAGCGCCTCCAGAAAAAATGGCTCACCAGCCCTTCCCATTCGGAGCCCAATACTGCTCTGATCTGTCCTTTGATCGAAGAAATCGATGATTCAATCAAGAAAGTGGAGTAAATAATGGAAAAAGTTACAATGAATCACTCAAATACCGAATCTTGCTGTTACGCTAAGCAAGTTAAACAGCAAGAAAAGCCTACTTCCAGCTCACTCAAGCCTGCTATATATGCCACATTGCACTGTCTGACCGGGTGCATGATTGGTGAATTTATCGGCTTATCCCTTGGGGTCTCCTTCGGACTGCCTCCGCTGACCACCATCTTTCTTAGTACGCTTCTCGCCTTCATTTCGGGTTTTTCTTTGACCGTTTTTCCCTTAATGCGCAATGCTAAACTCAATCTTAAATCAGCGATGAAGGCTGTTTGGCTTGGAGAAATAATTTCTATCGGAATAATGGAGCTAGTTATGAACACCGTTGACTATCATATGGGTGGAATGCAGTCTGGCTCTATGGCTAATCCTCTGTTTTGGCAAGCATTATTGCTTGCGGTTCCAGCCGGTTTTGTCGCTGCTCTTCCGGTAAATGCCGTTTTGATTGCCAAGCAAATGAAGAAATGCCATTGACGGTCCTGTTGGATCAACTGGTTGTCGCATACACGAAACAACGCCGAACTGAAAAACTGAGCCAGTTAATCTAACTCCCACCAAATACCTTCTTCCACCAGGGTGTCTGAAGCTTCTCCACAGTAGCTTTTAATTCCTCAACATCTTTCGATAAAACACCTGCCATAGTAGCTTTCTCCTCAAGCTCACGTTTCTGCTCTTCCATGGCAGCTATTTGCCTGTTTAAGGCTTCTATTTCGAGTGCCCGGAGTTCGGCAGCCTTCCGCTCTTCTTCGGCGTGCTGACGCTCCTGTTCGGCTTGTCTCTGGAAGTCGGGCAGGAGGCGAAGTTGCCTTTTTTGGTCTTCAATGATCCGCTCTTTCTCCGCAAGCGCTAGTGCCTGGGCCTTGACCTCTTCGACCAGAGGGCGGACGCATTGCTCGACCAAGGATTGAAATTCAGTGGCAAATCGTGGCTCGGTTTGTGTTGCGGCTTCCGGTCCTTCAGGTCCATCTACCGATTCTGCTTCCACGACATCCTCGGGCTCGAAATTTATCGGACCAGTAGTCGGCGTTGTTTCCGGCTGGGTAGTTAGCCCAGCCATGATTTCTTTGTTGGGGTATATGCGCCATTCTGGGACGCCGAACTCGTTCTTGTTCAGTGTGCCTTTGAGCTGGCCCTTCTCCAGGCGGTATGTCACCGCTCTAGGCGTAATGCCCAGGGCTGCTGCTGCTTCCTTGACTGAAATCGTTCGCGACACGGCACTCCTTATATCCAATGTGTATCTATTGAATATTGTAAAACCCTTACCCCGTGGGCATTATACGGGTTTTTTGCAGAAAGGAAAAGTATTTCTTCGTGCTCAAGCCGCATTGCAGCTGGGATTCCTCGGGAGTCTGGAAACGCTTCTAGCCACTGCTTCGAAACGGTTTCTGGTATGGAAATCTCAGTCAATCACCAATTCGGGACTCTCGAAATTTTTGCCGACGAATTTTCCAGCCCCCTTTCCGGCGCTTTCGAGGACGGTTGGAAGTCGTTTCCAGCCGGAGATCCTGTGCCTGGTGTTCACGCGGGGGTACCCTCGAATATCTTGGCAGCGGGTGGAAGTTGTGCTGTCTGCTTCTTTCGATACCGGGATAGAAGCGTTTCGATACCGCTGGAAAACTTCTAGGGTGTTTCTAGGGTGGGCTGGAAATGCACTGTCGCATATCCAGCTGGCTCGTATCTCTTTTGGGCTGACAGTATCGCCCGGCTGAGCTTCTTAGGGCTTTTCCAGCCATTTCCAGCCTTGCTTCCTGTTGAATTTCCAGGCGATTCTACGGTCTGGAAATTTGTTTCGATACCGGCTGGAAAAACTTCTAGCCATTTCCGGCGCGCCTACGACTGTCGTGGTGGCAAGTAATCGCGAGCCGCAATAAAAGCCGTGAAACCATTTTGAGGCTTTAGTATCGAAATTTTCTAGCCTTCCGAAAGCCGCCGCCATTCGATCTGTTTGGGTAGTAAAGAGTTGATCGGTTTTACCGCAGATAATATAGTGTCATCGGTCGATGCCACCAAAAGTGGTGCATATCGAAAAGATATACAGAGGCTCCCGCCTCCTAGAAAGGACAAAGTTACCGATAAAAAAACATCGCTTGGGGCGATGTCTTTTTTGAGACCTTTTGCGGATCTCGTTATCCAGTTGTTGTCGCGTTTTTGGAAGTTTCGCGAACTGACTTCAGGATAGACGAACGGTCCGGATAGGTCAACTCATCCCTAATTAACTTTGGGTGCCAACTATCAACGGACTGGCTCAAGCGCGCTCTGCATCAGCGGCCGCGCCGACTAGATTTGATCGACTGCAATACTTCCCGAAAGGGTGGGAGACTTGCGTCGCCCAGTTTCTAGAGCTGTTCCACCGCTTTGGTTACATCTACAAACCGCTCTCCGGTGGCTCCTGGTACTCGGCTAATGAGAACTGGAAGTTACCTGATTCGGAGATACTCAAGGCCATCGCCTGCGTCCATCCCAAGTTCTACATCGGCTGTCGTGCCGCAAAAACAACGCGGTTTGCAGTCTTAGATATTGACCAGAACAGTCGCTACCACAACAAGCAATCCCTTGAGAAGTTGCTACAGTGCTTGTCTCAAGCTGGTCTTTCCCGATCTTCACTTTATCGCTCAAGTTACAGTGGTGGCTGGCATTTGTACCTTTTCTTCGAGGAACCCATTGCCAGTCTCGAACTCCGGCGGCAGCTATTCAAACTACTTACATTGAATGACTTCCAGGTCGGAAAAGGACAGCTCGAGATTTTCCCTCATCCCGGTGGGGAAGGCTCCATGGGGCTGGGGCTGAGGTTACCGATGCAGCCTGGCTTTGCCTGGCTCGATAAGAAGACATTGGAGATAGAGCATGAGCGCAACGAGCTTGATGCTACTTATGCCCTGGAATTATTCCTCGATGTGCTCGACGGCGACGCCAATTCCTTCGAGGATTTCCGCAGGTTGAAGGCACACGTCCAGGAGCTAGAGAAGCGCAGGACCTCCGCTTCCGTCCACGGTCGCGGCGACCGCGTCAATAATGTGGTGCCAATAAGAGCTGGCATAGAAGCCGTTTCTGAAGCCGAGTTTGCCGATTTTGTTGGAGGCGTATTCCATCGCCTGCCGCCCGGCATTATCGTAGACAACTGGTATAAGGGACGGCTGTATCATCTCAACGGTTTGAATGGTCCATCCCAGCGGGCTGAAGCTATTGAATGCGTCGGGCATTACTTCTTCTACGGCGACCCTAGCCGTGACCTGCCAGCCTTGGGATACGGCTACGAACAAGAGCGCCAGTGGGCGCTCGACGAGTTCTTACACACAAGAAACAATGGGCAAAGTGAAGACATCAACCGTGGCCGGGCTGACGCCTACGCCCAGGTGGAGAGGGCCGCTACTTGGCGCCCGGCGCACAAGCAAACTACCGAACCGGTCAAGTATGCCCCCGAGCGTCCCATCTCCTGGATACGGGAGAATGCCAACCGCAAGACCGATGCCCGCAAGCGTATCTCGGAGGCTCTCGATGGGCTGAAGAAAATGCAGCGCTCCTTCACCACAGTGGAATTGCAGAAGGCCGCTGGATGCTCCAGAGAGACGCTCTATAACCACGCTGATATCTGGCGTCAGGACTACGAAGACCTCGCTGAAGGGTTCTTTGCAATCTGTACGGACGAATATAACGATGTGGTGGGGGCGGGTTCTACTCAAACCCAGCCCCCTACCACTCTTTCTAATCAAGATATGCCGCCCGGTCGCTTGGCAGCTCGCCGCATTATCTATGAGATATCGATGCGATCCCAAAGAGATAAGCGCCAGTCCGAGAAGACTGCTCAAGCTTCTCTGGAGGCTTCAGAATCAACCTGGCAGGCAGAAGTAACCAGTCTCACCCAAACCGACCCTTCCACGCTTTCTGTGCCGGAGCTTAAAGTTCTCCTGGTCATCTTATTAGGTTATCTAGCCATGGCTCCTGACTATGACAGCCAGAACGCATTGCAGAACTATATCTCTGCCTTGAAAGAACAAATGTCTGCTGCCTTGAACGGTCCGCAGCAGGTGGTTCGTCCGCCCTAAGTAGAATTCTTTTGCCGAATTCGTTTGACTTGATCTTTCGATCTGTTATACTTATGCCACTGGATGTGGTGCTCTGTGACAGCGTCGCCAGGGAGCTTTCTAAAGTTGCAAGAAGCGCGGCGAGAGCTAGATTTGAGCTATTGTGCTTTTGGAAATTTGAATATTTTCCACCGCTAACAAGTGTATTTTCTTGGCATCTTATTTCCCGTCTGCTGCCACATCAAATTTCACTCATTTTCTGATTGTCAAAGCTTCGGGAGTCTGACTTGGCGGCTCTCCGCTGTTTTTTAAGTTTACCGGCTGAGCGCCCACCACCGTCAAGCCGTTCGGTTTTCCCTTTGTCCTTGTAGTTAGCTCTCGCCGCCTTGACGGCAGAGCCCAGCCGGTCGCCCTCCGGGAGGCAGCGTCGCTGCCTTATCTACGCAAAAGGAGGGCAATATGGTTACTGCTCGTGTGCACGATTACGGTCTGGAGTTGACTCAAAATAGTAAGGTTGGATGGGCTTTCAGCCTCTCGCGCAGCGAATCCTGCGTCAATGCAACTGAATTTTGTAAGTGTCTTTGTTATGGAAATGGTGTCCGCTATCAGTCAGCAGCTCAGCGTCACAAGCGGCTTCGCAACTACAGGACCAGTGAGTTTCTGTTGCGCAAGGGTGGACCGAAATTACTGGCTCAGAATCTTGTCGCATTGGTGGATCAGGCACGGCCAGTCGATTGGCTGGCTGCGCAGATATCCGGTGAGGCAACAAACTTGCCGTACAGATTATCCCGAGTTCCGGACTATCCCGTGTTCAAAAATTAGTGAGCACAAAATGGTGATGGTGAGCCGAACCGACTCACCACCTTGGTTGCAACACGCGGCATAGTTTTCGAATCGATCAGAGGCTGTTTAGGAAATCCAGAAGTTGATCGTCCGGGAGATAACGTCCAGGCTTTCCATCCGGCATTGATGTTTTGGCAAGAAGTTGCTCTTTCAAAGCCAGATTCGCGTGTAGATAGATCTGCGTTGTTTCGACCGACTCGTGGCCAAGCCAAAGTGCGATCATTGCACGATCTACACCAGCCAGTAAAAGCGTCATGGCCATCGTGTGCCGAAGACAATGAGGAGTGACTCGTTTGTCGGCAAGCGATGGACAGGTCTGGCTAGCGATCGCGACGTACTTTGTCAGAATGTACTGAACTCCATCCGGACTAAGGGTTTCACCGCGAGAATTCGGAAAGAGTGCGCCTGTGTTTCCCCTGCTTGGTTCCTCCATCCAAGCCTTCAGTACTTCGACTGTTTGTCTTGTCAGCGGTGTACAACGCTCCTTGCGTCCCTTTCCCACAACGCGCACATGTGCACCGGTACCCAAGACCACATCTTGGCGTTGCAGTCCTCTGAGCTCAGATAATCGCACTCCAGTCTGAACAGCCACGAGTAACAGTGCATGATCGCGGCGTCCTGTCCAGGTGCGCTGATCTTGAACAGCAAGCAGGGCCTTCACCTCAGCTTCCGACAAGAAATTGATCAAGGCACGCTCATGTCGTTTTCCGGGGATTGCGAGCACCCTTTGGATTTGTCCAGAGTTTGCCGGCACTTCAAGGGCTGCATAGCGAAAGAAGGAGCGGATGGCGGTCAACCGGAGGTTGCGACTGCGTGCTGATATTTTTCGATCTTTCTCTAAAGAATCAAGGAAGTTAGCAATGAGTGGTGCATCTAATTGTGCCAGATCCAATTTTGAGGGTGGTTGCTCCAATCGATCCTGAAGAAAGCGAAGAAAAAGCCTGAATGTATCGCGGTAGGATTTGATTGTGTGAGGACTTGCGTTGCGCTGCTTCATTAGTCGTTCAGTAAAGAATTTTTCTAGGAGAACAGCGAAAGTTGGAGACTTAAGTTTCGTCATTGGTTTTCCTCCCATCGTTGCTCCAGAAGCCTAACAGCTTGTCCCATCAACTCTGGGCAAGCCGTCAGGTACCAGTACGTGTCTTTCACTTTCACGTGTCCGAGATAGGTCGAGAGCAGCGGCAACTTACGCTCTACGTCTTCGCCGTCACGATACCACTGCAATAATGTAGTCACGGCATAGCGATGTCGAAGGTCATGAATACGAGGTCCGCGGTTTTGTCCTTCGTTGCGCAAACCCACGGACCGCGACATTGAATAAAATTTGCGTCGAACATCGGCTGTATCTATTCGGCCGCCAAAATGTGTGACAAAGAAATATTCGGAACTGAAGCCACGAATGCCTAGATGCTCGTCGCGAGCGGATTTGTAGTTCGAGAGAACCTTCTGCGTGGTGCAATGTACCGGAACCAATCGGGACTTTCCGAATTTGCCGTCTGTCACGGTCAGTACGCCGTTATCGAGATCGACATCAGACATTTTTAGATTGACTGCCTCGCTAATACGCATGCCAGAAACACTCAACAATCCAATCAAGCAATAATATGTTTGGCGCCTCAATACGCCAGCTGCACTGCTTACCGGTAAAGTAGATGTGGCATCCAGTAAGGCTCGTATTTCTTCCTCGGAATATAAATACGGACGCGTTCTCTGACTGGCACATGGGAGCAGATCCCACGTCGGAATTTCTGTCCTTGGATCTGTCGCGATTCTGAATTTCGCAAAGTCTCTCACGTAGCCTAAGCGTTGTGCCCATGTAGAGGGTTTAGAAGTGGCTCGCTGTTGAGCCCACTCCATTGCTAATTTGATAGTGACATACTCTGCGGCGCGCTCGTGCATGAACGAAGAAAACTCGCGCAAGGCATTACCACCCAATCGCAATTTGAAACCCAGAGCTCGCCGCATGGCAAGGTAATCGTTGATCGCTTGTCCCAAATCATGCGCTGGTGAATCAGTCATTTCGATTGCTTTTGTCTTTTTCTTGGGTTGCAGGTGTTTTGTCGGATGGGGCAATACGCCATATGGAGGAATCTCGGTGCGAGGATCGATTGTCGCCATGTATTTTGCAAACTCGCGTACGAAACCCAAGCACTGCGCTTGCGCCAAGTCCTGCGATTTTGCATGAGAGCCTTGCATGGACCACTCCACGGCCAACGCCGTCGTAATGTAGGAGCATCTGCGCCTCTCCATAAAGCAAACGAATCTCAAGAGAGCGTGACCGGCGGACCGCAATTTGACTCCCGATGCTCGCCGTTGAGCAAAATAGTCCTGAAGAGCTTTTCGTAGTTTGTTCATTGGGCACCTCCTGGCCAAGCAAGCGCCAGCGACCTCAATGACTGGAGATCAACTTTTGCATAAATGGTCACGCACGCAGTTGATCTATGCCTCAACACTTCAGCAATTTCCGGCAATGAAGCCCCTGTCCGAAGCAAACCAGTTGCTAGAGTGTGTCTAAACAAGTGAGAACCTTTTCTTGTTGCACTATCGTCGAAGCCTGCGCGACGAAAGGCGCGCGCAACGATATTGCTGACAACAGCCGATCGCGCAAAACCTCGTATAGGAGCAGTTCTACAAATAAAGACTCTTCTAGTTGAGCACTTTGGCCTGCCGTGCTGAAGGTACTCGACAATTGCCTGACCCACGTCGGGCGGCAAAGGCATCTGTGACAGGTTGCTTCCTTTTCCATGGATCGAGATGGTGCCTGCGCGCCAATCCAAGTCGTCCAATTCAAGCCTGACGATTTCGCCGGCTCGAAGTCCAAGTCGCGAAAGAAGTAGCAGCACTGCATAGTCACGTCGACCAATTGGGGTCTGTCGATCACAACTGGCTAAAACTTTTTCCGCTACTTCCGGCGACAATGCTTTTGGAATCGAAGCCAGAGTCCAATTTGCCACCGCCGGAACAGAGGCTTGCAAATCAGCTTCAATGTAACCCTGGTATCTCGCATACCGAAGAAATGAACGCAAAGCACAGCACATCAATTGTGCATCTTTCTTCGACATTTTTGCTGCAAACTTCTGAATATGACTTGTGACGCTAACGCTGCGTAGAGTTGAAAGATCTGGCCTTACTCGCGGAAAACTCTCAAGTAAGAAGCGATTGACGTGGCGACAATATTGCGCTGTCGTCTCTTCAGATAGAGCGCGCTCTTTCAATAGATAGACTCTGTACTCGGCTACCATCTTCTCGATTGGTGTTGACTCAGCTGCAACCGGCTTGGAAACTACACCCTGTGCTTGCAGATAGCGCAGAAACTGTTTCAGGTTCGCCGTGTCCTGTCTATTGAACGGTGGGCTTTTCCTTGGCTTCATCTGCAAATAATCTTGTATGTGGTCCCACCGCAGATCTTTCGCCGCTATGCCGTGGCGCTTGAGCCAAGGGCTCAGACGAGCAACATTGCGAATTTTCGCTCGCGCTGCTTCCCAGCAATAGCCTCTGTCATGCAACCATTTAGCGTAGTCATCCAAATGCTTGCCAAGTGGATGAAGATGAAATCGTGAAATTGTCTCTTGATCTCCAAAAAATAGCCAAAGTGACATACTCGAACCTCCTTGCGTGGTTTACCAATCAGGGAGATACATACCAATGAGCGTTAAGCATCCTCGTTAAGACCTGCTAGAGGCCAAGAGCGCTCGGTACAATAAAAGATATCAAGAGCGCTTGTGCTGCTGGCTTCACCAGAAAATTACCTGCGTTGTTTTACACTCAGGGCTTATAGTCATTACTTCGAATAAGGCGATCCGCGTAGCAAAATGAAGATCTTAATTGTCGAAGATGATGACCGAATATCCATCCCATTGAAGGAGGAACTGCAACATCAAAATTATGTTGTCGATCTGGCTTTTGACGGGGCTCAAGGGCTGGAGATGGCTACACTTGGACTATACGACATCATCCTGCTCGATTTGATGTTGCCCAAAATCAATGGGCTTGCGCTGTGCAAGCAGCTCCGAGACAATGGCAACTCGGCTGCAATTTTGATGCTGACCGTTCGTAATGACAAGCAAGACAAGGTTGTTGGCTTGAATTGCGGAGCTGATGATTACCTTACAAAGCCGTTTGACCTTGATGAGTTATCGGCAAGAATTCGTGCTCTATCGCGAAGATTCATAAGCCAACGGCAGTCACTCATTGCCTGTGGGCCGTTGCAGATAGACACGACTTCTTGTGCAGTTACTTACCGCGAAAATGCGATAGAAGTGACCCCGACCGAGTATCGGTTACTCGTGCATTTCGCTCTGAATCCCGCAACTACCTTCAATGGCGAAGAGTTGCTCAACAAGCTCTGGTCGCAAGAATTCGTTGGTGGCAAAGAAACAATCAAGACCCACATTAAGACGCTGCGAAAGAAACTTGCCGCCGCTGGTATCGAAGAACCAGTGATAGAAACGGTTTATGGATTTGGATACAGGTTGACGAGCAATGCTTGAGAAGTGGCAAAAACGCTTGGTGTTCATCAACATCGCAGTGTTTCTCGGCGTGCTTGCGATCTTCTGCGCGGCTGTGTATTGCTTCGGATGTTCGGCCTTTGACGATCAGTTGCGAGATAAATTGCGCTCCATAGCCGATTCCGCTATCTCATCTATTGATTTCGATGACTACGGGCAGTCGCATAACGGCAAACCAGATCTCATAGTTTCGGTGCTTCCCAACGAAGCCTCGCCAGCTTTGAACAACATGCGAATCCAGTGGTTCGATACTTCCGGACGGCTCGACATTGAAAAAGGTCTCATGGCTCTTTCCGTTCCCTTTGAACGCCAGGAGACGTTCCAATGGCAATCAAACCCACCGGCTCTGGTCTTTACCAAGCCTGCAATTGCAAATGGAAAGCTTCTCGGCTATGTAAGGGTAGGCCATCCTCTTGCTGAAATCAAAAAGCAAAGGGCACTTTTGCTTCAATGCTTGGTATTCGGCGCTCTTGTGGCTGTCACCGCCAGTGGTATCGGTGTATTTTTGCTGATCCGCCAGTCGCTTAGACCGGTAGAAGAGAGTATCGAGCATTTGCAGCAGTTCTGCGCTGATGCCGCTCATGAACTGCTCACGCCTATAACTGCTATTCGCACAAACTCTAATGTGGCGTTGCGGCACCCAGACGGAATGAGAGAGAGCGACAAGGAGAAATTTGAAGCCATCGCAAGTGGTGCTTTGCAGGTGGAAAAATTAACCGGAGACCTCTTGATGCTTGCAAAAGCCGAGCAATTGGTAGAGAAATCACGCATCGATTCTGCTTTGACACCTCTTGATCTTGCTGAACATATTGAAGATGTCTTGGAACAGGTCACTCCAGGAGCGGAGAAGAAAAGCCTAAAACTCAAGAATGATGCTCAGGAGCACCTGTATGTCTTCATGGAAGGCGATGACCTGAACTGCGTTCTCAAAAACCTTTTGGACAATGCAATCAAGTACACCCCAGATGATGGCACCGTCTCGATTTGTGCATCACCGTCCAACGGCGGTATTCAAATCACCGTGACCGACTCTGGAATCGGTATAGAGAAAGAAGACCTGCCAAAAGTTTTCGACCGGTTCTGGCGAGCCGATCAAGCGCGCTCTTACCATTCAGGAGGAAATGGGCTTGGCTTACCAATCGTCAAAGCGATCATAGACAAATACGATGGAACAATAGCTGTCACAAGCGAACCCGGCAAACGAACGGAATTCAGAATCGACATCAAGGGTGGGAAAGCGTCATTCAATGGCAAGGGTAATTGACCCCATGCATAAATTGACGTGTCCACTAAAACCACAGACAAGCTGCTCAACACTCCGTCGAAAAGTGGCAGCGGGACTTCTTTTGGCTCTGATTTGTCCAGTATCTCACCTGAACCAAGCCCATGCCGTGATCCAGCCACAACCGCAATCACAGCAGCCACAACCGCAGCAGTCCCAGGACCAGGGACCACAACAAGATAAAATTCTCCTGCGCTCTGGAGTGGTGACTGTACATCAAGTAATGAATGAGGGGCTAGCTAATAGCCCAAGGCTGGAACAGGCTCGCTCTCAAATTCCAGTGGCTAAAGCCGCTATTAAGCAAGCAACAGTGTTTCCGAATCCGGGATTCATGACTGACTTGCAGGTTAGGTTCACTTACAAGTATGGCGCAACCATTCAGTTTGAGGCCCCTTGGGTCATTCTTTTCAGGCTAATGGCTGCGCGCAAGCAGGTTGAACAAGCCGATCTGGAGCTGGCTCGCGTTCTTTGGAATTTTCGTGGTCAAGCTCGACGCGCTTATGCTGAGTTGATAATGGCTTCGGAACTGGCTGCTACTCAAGATGACCTTGTAGCGTTGACGAAACGGTTGCATTCCAATGCCCAACAGCGATTCGAAAATGGTGACGTACCAAAACTCGACGTGCACCGTGCAAAGCTCGCTGTGATTCAAGCCGAGTTGGATGCCGAACAAGCACACATCCTGGTGGAGCGCAGTCGTGAGCAATTGAACATCTTGATTGGACGGGCCACCGACTTACCAATGAACCTTCCGACGCTTCTGTCGGAGCAATCAACAAACGATGCTTCCGGTCTTTTACCAGATCTGACAAGAGAAATGCCGCCTCGCCAGAAGCTGGTCCAGGAAGCATATCAAAGTAGATACGAGCTGAAAGTCGCTAAACAAGCAGCTTCTGTAGCAAGAGCGCAACTGAAGGTAGCAAGAGCTGACAATTTCCCCCGAGGATTAGTCAATGCCGGTTTGATGGTCGAAGATGTCAGCGTTGAGGGCTCACTGCGTCGCAAAACACCGTATGTTCAAGCGCAAGTATTTTTTCCCGTCTTCGATCGCCAGCAAGGCAGGATTGCCAAATCTATCGCAGACATCAACCAATGGAATAAAGCGGAAATCAGCCAGCGAAATATCATAGATTCTGAAGTTGCCCTTGCTTACCGCCGCGTCGAGATGGCGCGCGCAAAAATTCGAAGATATTTACAGGAAGCTATACCTGCATCAGAGCAGCTCACTACCAGCGCCGACCTCGGCTACAAGCTAGGACACACCGACATCAACGCCGTGCTTGATGTTCAACAACGCAATATTCTTCTTCGCACTCAGTATCTACAGTCGGTGCTGGAGTACCAACTTGCGCTGAACGACCTTGAGCAGGCAGTAGGACACCCACTCTTATGACCATAATCAAATCCGAATCACCGCAATTCCGCAAATGCATCAAGCCTGTCGTGGTGCTTGGGCTCTGCCTTTCACTCTTGCAGGCGTGTACAAAAGAAGAAGCGGTAAAGCATGAGGAAGAAGCCGAAGCAGAAGTCGAACACCATGTATCTTTGCCAACCAAGCGCGTCTCGACAATGCCGGTGCAAAAACACCTAACCTTCCTAGGGAAGGTAACTGCTTTGCCGGATCATTCAGTCTCCGTGACGCCGAACATTGCAGGAAAGATAACCAGGGTTCTTGTTGTTCCAGGCCAAAAAGTCTCGAAAGGCGAGCTGATGGCGCTTCTGGATGATCGCCAATTGGTCGCTCAGCTTCAACAAACGACTGCACCTCAACGCACCGCGCTCAATCAGGTCGTTCAAGCAAAAATCGCTCTTGATCTAGCGCAAAAGAACTTGACGCGCTCTGAGGCTTTATTTGCCAAAGACATCGTGGCGGAAAAGGACGTGATTGCAGCACGCAGTCAAGTTGAACTCTGCAAAGCCCAAGTAGAAGCTGCCGAAGCAAGAGTAGCCGAAGCAAAGGTTGCTCCACTGAACGTAACTACACAACTGGCATGGACAAAGGTTGTAAGTCCAATTTCAGGTGTGATTGCCCAAAGATTCTTGAACGTCGGCGATATGACCGACCCGAGCAAACCTATTGCACACGTGGTCAATTTAAGTACAGTCATCATCGACGCCAATATGCCAGCCGATTCACCGGCTGACCCCAAAGTCGGACAAACCGCTTCCGTGACTACGGTGGCATTGCCTGGTATCAAGTACGGTGCCAAAATCACTGCTGTTAGTCCGGTTGTTGACCCGGCCAACAATACCGTCTCCATTCAACTTCTATGCCGCAACGAACACGGCCGACTCAAGGAAGGACAACAGGCCGTTGTCTCGATTGCCACAGTAGCAAGCAGGGCTGCTCTCATTCCTCAAACCGCATTGGTCCCAGGCGCAGACGATCCGGCAGAGCATTTCGTTTATGTTGTCCGCGGTGGCAAATTGAAGTTGACCAAAGTTACGGTCGGTGATGCCGAGGACGGCAAAGTTCCAGTGTTCGAAGGCTTGTCCGACGGCGACGAGGTGGTCACATCCGGCGCCTATGGCGTACCTGATGGAGCTATCCTGGACCGAGGAGAGCCTGCAAAATGATCACTCAGATACTTCAGTTCTTGCTGAAGCAAAGCCGGGCTCTCTATTTTCTTATCGTTCTCATTACTATTGCTGGTTTTCTGGCTTTTCAATCTCTTCCCAGTGACGTATATCCCGAGCTTGCCTTCCCGCGCATTGCCGTGATCGGTACTGTAGGCGATATAGCGCCCGATCGCGTGCTTCTAACCGTGACACGACCGCTTGAAGAAGCTGCTAGCCAAGCCTATCGCGTCAAATGGATTCGCTCAAAAACTATTCGCGGAGCAAGCGAGCTTTCGATTGAGTTTCAACCGAGCACTGACATGAATTTTGCCTGGCAGCAGGTACAAGCAAGAATCGCAGAGATCAGGGCTAATCTGCCTCCGTCTGCCTCTCTCATCGTAGAGCCCGTTACCCCTGCCATATTCCCTGTTCTCAATTACAACATCACGTCCGATACCGTACCTGAGTCAGAGCTGTACAACACGGTCCGATACGAGATAGAGCCTCGTTTACTCCAAGTTCCAGGAGTAGCAAGAGCAATAACACAGGCGGGAAAAATCCCGGAAGTAGCCGTTCAGGTTGACCCCGATAAACTGGCTGCCTACAAAATAAGTATTGTCGATGTGGCGGCAGCTCTAACAAGGACGAATCAGGTTGAGGTTCTTGGAAGAGTCGATGATCGATACAAGCAAAATTTGATTGTTGGTCCGGGCGAATCAATCAGACCGGAGCAACTGTACGACTTGGTTGTAGCGCGCTCAGGCAGCGAGCCGATTTACTTGAAAGACATCGCCAAAATCACAAATTCATTTCGCGATCCGCTCAGTGTCATCAGTGCAGATGGCAAAGAAGGCATTGTAGTCAACATCTTCAGGCAACCCAGCAGCAACGTCGTAGCTGTCTCAGATGGCGTAGCCGCAGAGATGGAGCGAATCAAAACAACACTGCCGGCGGGTGTAAAAATCAGCAAGGCTTACGACCAATCCAGGCTTGTCCGCCAAGCACTGCACTCTATCCTCAAAGAGATTGCCATCGGAATCATTTTCATCATTGCTATCTTGTTTGCTTTCTTGCGCTCATGGAAAAGCACTCTGGTAGCCGCTCTTACTATTCCTCTGTGTGCCGCCGCTGCCTTTGCCACGATGGCATTACTGCATCAAAGTTTGAACTTGATGTCGCTGGGCGGCTTGGCCATTGCCTTAGGATTAGTAATCGACGACGCGATTGTTATCGTCGAAAACATTCACCGGCAACTCCAAAAAGGTCTTACCTCAAGTCAGGCTGTGATTGCCGCTGTCAACGAGCTGGCCGGTCCCGTCACCAGTTCCACTGCCACGACACTTGTTGTCTTCCTTCCTTTAGGGTTCATTTCAGGCGTAGCCGGTCAATTCTTTACTGCCCTGACGATAACCCTTGCCAGTGCCGTCGCCTTTTCGCTATTCCTGGCCTTGTTCGTCGTGCCGATCTTTTGTGCGCAAGTGATGAAGCAGGAAACTCACGCGGCACGAAAAAACGAAGAGTCAAGCAAGCAGAAAGCCGCTTGGTACCGGCGAACTCTCAGAACTTCGCTTCGCCATCCTGTAGTCGCCGCTTTGTCCGCCATCTTGATTCTCTTTGCTTCTTGCTCGTTGTTTGGAAGAATCGGCACCGACTTTTTGCCGGAAATGGACGAAGGGAGCTACGTTTTAGATTACTTGATGCCTGCCGGAACTTCCTTACCTCAAACCGATCAGATTTGCCAACAGATTGAAAAAATACTCAGTGAAACTCCGGAGGTAATGGCATGGACACGTAGAACCGGGGCGGAGCTTGGATTGTTCGCCACGCAGCCGAACACCGGTGACATACTAGTGATTTTGCGACCGCACGATCAGCGCAAACGCTCAACTTCCGAGGTTATGGACGAGCAGCGCAGCAAGATCGCTGAACGGATTCCGCAAGTTGAAACCGAGTTTCATCCCATCCTCGCAGACCAACTCAATGATTTGGCAGGTGCAGGAAACCCGGTTGAGATACGCGTCTTTGGAGAAGACCGGGCCGCAATTCGATCTGTCGCTGAAACCATTGAGGCAAAATTGAAAAACGTTCATGGCTTAGTCGATCTTGCTTTGACCAGCCAGGACAGTGCTCCGCAGTTCGATATCAAAGTCGATCCGCTACGCGCCGGGCGGTTGCTTCTAACACCGCTCGATGTTACGGACCAAGTAAAAGCAGCTTTTCTGGGACAAGTCGCAACACAGATGCGGCAAGGAGACAAGTTTGTCGATGTTCGCGTTCGCCTTCCCGACAAGATTCGTTTCAATCCCTCCATGATTGGCCAACTACAGATACTCGGCAAAAACGGTGCCAATTTGCCTCTTGATGCGATCGCCACTATCTCGCAGATAAATGCAGAAGTTGAAATTCTACGCGAGCACCAACAGCGCTATGTCTCTGTTGAAGCCAGTATCGAAGGCCGGGACCTTGGTTCCACAATCCAGGAAGTGCATTCCGTTCTCAAACCAATCGCTCTTCCTCCTGGTGTGTCTGTCACTATCGGCGGCATCTATCTCAGCCAGCAAGAGAGCTTTCAACAGTTACTGCTTGTGTTGTTCCTTGCCACAGCGCTTGTTTATCTCATGATGATAATTCAGTTTCGTTCATTCCTGCAGCCGCTCTCAATACTTTTGGTTCTGCCGCTCGGCATGCTGGGCGTTGAGCTGGCTCTTATCGGAACAGGCACGCCATTGAACGTTTCCTCGTTCATGGGACTGATCCTGCTTGTCGGGCTTGTAGTAAAAAATGGAATTATTTTGTTGGAGTACGCTAATCGTTTGCAAGAGCAAGGTCTATCACGAGATGACGCCTTGGTAGAGGCCGGAATAATTAGACTGCGTCCAATATTGATGACGACTCTTTGTACACTGCTTGCACTCACGCCTTTATGGCTGGGTCATGGTGCCGGTTCGGAATTGCATCGGCCGCTTGCCATAACAGTTATAGGCGGACTGTCTCTTTCCACCCTGTTCACTCTTGTCTTTGTACCGCTTTTGTCTCGCGTTATGATGCGCAGGAAAATAGCATCTCATCCCGCAAAGCATTCTTCAGCCACGAGCAATGACTATGATCCCGAAGAGGATCATCAACGCGCCCAATGATTTCGAGACAGTCAAAACCACCAGTATGTCATAGAGATGCTGAATCGAAGTGGTTCACAATCTCAATTTTGTGCTCACTAATTTTCGAACACGGGATAGTCCTGAACTCGGGATAGTCACCAATATCATGAATGCGAAGCGTCCAGGGAATCACAGTTTCAGTAGCAGTAATCTTTGCACAGAGCCAATCGCGAGGACGAGCCTGATCGACCATTAGAGACAAATTCTGTGAAAGCAACTCTGGACCGCCTTCATTTAAAAGAAATTGAATAGTGCGAAAGTTGCGCTCACGCTTTGCTTTATGACCAGCAGATTGATAGCGAATGCCATTTCCGTAGCAAAGTTTCTTGCAGATAGTGGTGGCATTAATGCATGTCTTACTGCGTGGAAGACTAAATGCCCAGCCGACTTTGCTATTATTCGTGAGCTCCAAACCATAGTCACGCTTTGTCATTTCTCAAGCCCTCATGCTGGTGTTTCAGCAGCTCGCGCTGCAAAAACGCCCAGCCGCCTCGGCTCCGCTGTGCGGCTGAACAGAGAATTAGACGTCAGACATGATTACCCAAACGCACTGCGGTGGCGCCGAGGCGGCATAATGGGCGAACAGCGCGCACCATCTACCTAGGTTTCAATGGTGGTTTCGCCAAAACAAAGCAGCCGGCTTGACGAATAATCTAGAGAGAAGCAATAGCCTATTCAAAGCTCGCGCTTACTTCGAGTTCAACCACTCACTCAGTTTCGGTGGAGAATGTTTGCATTCGTGATCTCTCACATACTTTTCAATTACAGCAGCCGTCTCGCCGCCTTCAAAAATAGTGACCGGTCCGTCTTCTGAAACAACAAGGACGACCATATTTTCAGTTTTGCGACTGTATCTCTGCGCAGAGTTGAAGCGAGCTCCACGAGAAAGTTCTTCGGTATCACCAGATTCACCGTCCAAAAGACAGGCAAAAGCGCACAAGTGAAGCTTATTAACGTCGATGTGGACAGCTCCATCAACTTTACACATATCTGAGAAGAGATTGAAAGTGTCTTCATTCAATGCAACAGGAGTTTCTAGTTTCTGTCCGCTCAACCTGCGCTTACAAGGTTCACCTGAGTCCAGAAGGAGAGTACATCCAAAATGCTCATTGCGAGCAGTTGTAACTAACTTATTGACGAACTCTTGAACACGCAGTTTCGTCGCGGCATCAAGCCTAGACAAGGATTTTGTTTGGTTGTTTATGTCCAAAGTCCATTTGCTTTCGATAGCTCTAAAGGTCCCATTACTAATTTGACAAAGTGGAACTTTGTTCAGGGTTAGTGTGAGCTTTCCACGATCGAAAGAAGCCAAAAGCGGACTTTTAATGGATTTTCTGTGAGAGAAACCGACAATGTTTCCAGCAATAGCCACCAGCTGATAGTCATCACTGGTAGCGGTCAAAAACTTTCTAACATGTTTGAATTTGTCGATGGCTACCGGCGTCTTCAGAGGATAGTCCACTTTTGGTTGACCGGTCGGATTTCGGTCAAAGATTGCCAAAGTGCCTGAGCAACCGGATCCTTCTTCTTTGACGGTCGCAATTTCCATAAGCGATTCAAGAACGATCTCAGCATCGGCCTGACCACCTGCCAAAGTGCGCGGGAACATCTGCTCCATTATTACTTCTCTAACAACATCGAATGCGGCATGTTCAGCAAGTCGGCCTCCACCAATTTGCGTTCCAATGTTCATCTCGCCATCCGGCCTAAGCAATGGAAGCTGTGCAAAAAGAATCCATTGATCAAGCAAGCTGCCTGGGCTTTCACTCTGGTGTCGCTCGACAAACCACATGTGAAAAAAGACATCGTTTGACTGCTCGATCAAACAATAAAGGTCATTGGAGAGTCGGGGTCTTGTCCGAACAGTCTCGGAAATTTTGTCAATCTTAGTTTGCCGGGGAACAGCGTCAGCGCTCTGGAAATAAGCACTGATATCTGGTTTATATTTTTCCAAAAGCCCGGTCGTGTCGTAAACTGAGAAATCATTTGCTTCCGCAACATCAGACGAGTAGATAAGCGCAGCTCGCGTGGCTCGACCAAAGAATTTGGTGAGCCCAGACTGCAAACCTTGTTTGACGATGTGAACTGACAATGAGCGTTGCATGATTGAATTTGTATTCCCGCCAAGAACAGGTATCAAAACTCAAATCAAATTGATGGATATAGAACTCTCATAAACGGCCATAGAACATTAAAACCAGCTGGTAGTCGCCAAAAGCCAAATGCTGGTTTCCATAAGAATCAGTTCTGAAGTCTATGGATCTCCCAAAGATTACTGCTACTGAAACTGTGATTCCCTGGACGCTTCGCATTCATGATATTGGTGAC
>JYMV01044302.1_pt1 | contig 50985 bp, 38 predicted proteins | sample 338911 | NCBI WGS metagenome assembly JYMV01 (sample SAMN03354496, study PRJNA234377) | hydrothermal vent metagenome | biome: Deep sea; feature: Hydrothermal plumes at the Eastern Lau Spreading Center, Western Pacific Ocean; material: Seawater | place: Tonga | collected 2009 | depth 2000 m m | reverse complement strand
AAGAGTTCGACTCCTTTTTTAGAAAGATATTTAGCTCTGCGTAGGACTAGGGTAAGCATGTGCTCAGCACTTAGAACGGTTCGGTGTAGATAGACCTGCCAGTACATTAATCGTCTGGCTACGATGAATTTTTCTATGCTGTAAATCCCTTTTTCTTCAACGACAAGCTGGTCTTGAGATACTGAAAGCATCTTAATAATACGCTCGGACCCGACTTTGCCCTCTGTAACTCCGGAGTAGAAACTGTCTCGAGCTAAGTAGTCGAGCCTATCCATATCGAGTTGGGAGGAGACTAGTTGGTGTAGGAATTTCTTTGAATATTCGTTCTTAAAAATTTTAATAGCAAGAGATAATTTTCCGTCGAATTCTTTGTTTAATCGGTCCATTATCATCGTTGAGATGTCCTCATGATGAACGCCCTTCACAATGCTGTGCTCAAGAGCATGGCTGAAAGGCCCGTGTCCCATATCGTGTAGTAAAATGGCGTAACAAACTGCTTCATCTTCCTCAGTAGAGATGATAGTTCCTTTAGATCGGAGGCTATCGATAGCTTGCTGCATCAGGAACATTGATCCTACCGCGTGGTGAAATCTATTGTGTACGGCTCCTGGATAAACCAAATGACTAAGTCCCAATTGGCTTATCCGCCTGAGTCTTTGAACATAAGGATGGTCTAGAAGCTGTAAAGTGAACGGATGTCGCAACGTAACGAAACCATAAATAGGATCGTTAAGTATCTTATGTCTATTAGTTGTTGTCATGAAAAACCGAAGCTATTACAAAGCGAATAAAGAAATAAGTAAATACTAATAACCTTATCGCGTACGTTGATGTTTCTTTGCGCAATATACTTAAGCACATGACGAGACAACCTCATATACTCTGGGCAGATGACGAAATTGACATGCTCAAGCCCCATATTATTTTTCTGGAAGGGAAAGGATTTACAGTTACACCAGTAAATAGTGGTGTTGAGGCGCTGGAGGTGGTGGAGACAGAAATATTTGATTTGGTCTTCCTTGATGAAAATATGCCGGGAATAAATGGTATTGAAACTCTTCAGCGGATTAAGGAAATGAGGCCGCATCTGCCGGTTATCATGATTACGAAGAGTGAGGAGGAGCATATTATGGAGGAGGCGATCGGGTCGAAGATCAGTGATTATCTGATTAAGCCTGTGAATCCAAACCAAATTCTGCTCGCTGTGAAAAAGTGCCTCGACTCACAAAGATTAGTGAGTGAGAAGGTGATGATTGACTATCAGCGTGAGTTTAGAGAGTTGGGGATGAAACTTATGGGGCGTATGGATGTTGAGGATTGGTATGATGTGTATGGAAGGTTAGTGCATTGGACATTAGAGCTGGAGAAGTCGGAGGACGACAGTATGCAAGACGTTTTGGGAATGCAATTTGAGGATGCGAATAGACAGTTCGGCAAGTTCGTCGATGAGAACTACCAGAATTGGATTGAGGCAGGAGATGGGAATAGTGATGTTCCTATACTTTCTCATAGAGTACTGCCAAACAAACTTCCTGAGATTTTAGAATCGGCAAATGGGAAGCAGGTTTTTCTTGTCGTAATAGATAACTTGAGATTGGATCAGTGGCGTGCCATTGAACCCCTGTTGAAGGACATGTTTAGAGTGGTTCGAGATGAAGCGTACATGAGTATTTTACCTACGGCGACTCAATATGCTCGAAATGCACTCTTCTCTGGGATGATGCCAGCGGACATTCAGCGGTTGTACCCTAATTGGTGGACTTCAGAAGATGAGGAAGGGTCGAAGAATAAGTACGAGGCGGAGTTACTTGGGAAGCTTTTAGATAGGATGGGAGTCGAAGGGAGGACTAGCTATCACAAGGTCGCAAATCTCGCGGCGGGAAAGAAATTGTTAGATCAGTTCCACCAAACAAAAGGTGAGACTCTGACTACTATAGTCTATAATTTTGTGGATATGCTAAGCCACGCGAGAACGGACATGGAAGTTATAAAAGAGCTAGCCGATGATGAGGCGGCATACAGGTCATTGACCTTGACTTGGTTCGAGCACAGTACATTGAGAGAAATGTTCGAGCGGATGAGCGAAGCCGGGGGAAGAGTAATAATTACGACAGACCACGGAACTATAAGAGTTAATAACGATGTAAAGGTTAGAGGAGACAGAAGTACGAATAGTAACCTGCGATATAAAGTGGGAAAGAATTTGGGGTACGATGCAAAGGAAGTCATGGAGGCAGTCGATCCCGAAAAAATAGGTCTGCCTAAATCGAGTGTTAGCAGCGGTTACGTATTCGCAAAAGAAAGGGATTTCTTCGTTTACCCGAACAACTACCATCAATTCGTGAAGTATTTTAAGGATACCTTTCAGCATGGTGGAGTGAGCTTAGAAGAGGTTATTGTGCCATTTGCGGTTCTCGATTCCAAGAAGTCATAATGATCACTAAATACGAACATTCCGGATTCAATTTGGAGGGTTTAAGAAGTGTAGCTATTGAGTTGGCAGAGATCTTGCCTACTCATGGGGTGATTGCTTTTAAAGGCCAAATGGGTGCTGGTAAAACTACTCTAATCAAAGAAATTTGCTCAGCTCTTGGAGTAAAAGACGATGTGACGAGTCCGACCTTCGGGCTGATAAATGTGTATAGTTGTTCAGGCGAAACACGGGTGGTTAATCACGTAGATCTGTACAGATTATCAGATGAGGAAGAGGCCGAAGAAGTGGGAGTATTTGAATTATTTGAGGGTAAAGGTTTGACCTTTTTAGAGTGGCCAGAAAAGATAGCGGATAATTTACCAGATGATATTTGGATTTTGAAAATTGAAAGAACTTCTATTGAAGGTGAAAGAAAATTAAGTTTGAGAGGCCCAAAGACCGTTTAGGAAAGTGTAAAGTGTTAATTTCACCTTTATAATCACTCAGCATGGATACAGCACGTAAAGACATTAAAGCTCTAGCTAAAGCAGCAGCACTATTGCCACAAGAAGAGTTGCTTCAAGTATTAGCTGGGCAATCGGATTTGCTTATTGGCATCCCTAAGGAGACGAGTCTTCAAGAAAAACGTGTTGCACTTGTTCCAGAAGCCGTTGCATTACTTGTAGCTCACGGCCACCAAGTCGTAGTAGAATCTAATGCTGGAAATGACTCTCACTTTACAGATATTGAATACAGTGAATCGGGAGCTAGGATTACTCATGATAGGAAAGACGTGTTTCAATCGAGTCTTGTTCTAAAAGTGGGACCGCCTTCAATGGAAGAGGTGAGGATGATGGGTGTGGGCGCGACATTAGTGAGTGCAATTCAATTGAGTGTTCAGAACGATAAGTTGCTTGGGTTATTAAGCAAAAAAAAGACTACTTGTATCGCTTGGGATTACATCAAAAATAAAAATGGTCTTTATCCTCTCGTCCGTGCTATGGGTGAGATAGCAGGAAACGTCAGTATTATTACGGCAGGAGATTTATTGTCAGGTGAGAAAGGTCGTGGTATGATGTTAGGTGGGATTAGTGGAGTTAGGCCTAGTGAAGTAGTGATTTTAGGAGCGGGAACGGTAGGTGAATTCGCTGCAAGAGCGGCAATGGGTTTAGGTGCCCAGGTGAAAATTTTCGATAATAGACCACATAGATTGGTGAGAATTCAGCAAAGTTTGGGAGCTCGGGTTTGGACTTCAACATTGCAGCCCTCAGTATTAAACGAAGCCCTCAAGACAGCTGATGTTGCAATAGGATCGATAAAAGGGGACGGACAAAGAGCTCCTATGGTAGTTAGCGAATCCATGGTCAGCTCAATGAAAGATGGCTCAGTGATTATTGACGTTTGCATTGACACAGGAGGGTGCTTTGAAACTTCGAGAATCACTAGTCATGAATGTCCGACGTTCGTGGAAAACGGTGTTATTCATTACTGTGTCCCGAATATCGCTTCAATAGTTTCAGGAACTGCAAGCCAGGCTTTGAGTAATATTATTGCCCCTTTGCTTTTGAGTATCGCTTCTGATGGAGGGGTTTCAACTTCGATAAGAATGGCGAATATTGTACGCTCCGGAGTTTACATGTACAAAGGGGTGATCACAAATCGCGGAGTGGCAGAGGAAAGGGGGTTGCCGTATAAAGATTTGGACTTACTGCTTGCGTCTTACTAATAGAATGTGTCGAGCGTTTAATAAGTGGTGGGTTTATTTCCCGCCTACAACCTTCCTTATTTCGTGTAGCTTTAGAAGTGCGTCTAAAGGCGTGAGTGTGTCGATTTCAAGATCGAGCAATCTATCTCTTACGTCTTCAAGTGCGGGGTCGTCTAATTTGAAAAAGCTCATTTGAACGCCTTCCTGAACTATTGAGGCTTCTTGGGACTTTTGTGCAGACGGGAGCTTTACAGGGTCAACTCTGGGTGAATTAGATGTCTTCTTGCCGCCTTTGCTAGACTTGGAACTGTCCGTTCTATGAGATTCAAGCTCGATTAAAACTTCTTCAGCTCGACGTACTAAACTCCTAGGCATTCCGGCAAGTTTCGCTACGTGAATTCCGAAGCTGTGGTTAGACCCTCCAGGCACGAGCTTCCTTAGAAATACGATTTTCCCTCCGACTTCTTTAACGCTTACGTTAAAATTCAGGATGCGCGGGAAGGAGTCGTGCATTTCGTTCAGCTCGTGATAGTGCGTCGCGAATAAGGTGAGGGGTCGAAGGTTGTCGGAGTTGTGTAGATGTTCCGCAATCGACCATGCTATGCTCACACCGTCGTAAGTACTAGTTCCTCGACCTATTTCGTCAAGTAGAACTAAACTCCGGTCGGTGATGTTATTTAGAATCGCGGCGGTCTCATTCATTTCTACCATAAACGTAGATTCACCCGAAGATATATTGTCCGAGGCTCCTACTCGAGTGAATATCCTGTCCAAAATCCCAAGCTCTGCACTCCTCGCAGGGACGAATCCGCCACTTTGCGCCATAAGGCATATTAAAGCTGTCTGCCTTAGAAGTGCACTTTTACCAGACATGTTAGGTCCGGTTACCATAATAATTTGGGCTTTATCTGGATGAAGGGTGACATCATTCGAGATGTAACTCTCACCAATTGGCAGCTGACGCTCGATTACGGGATGTCTTCCTTCCACAATTTGAATTCCCGCCTCCTTTTTCATTCGAGGCCTAGTATATCCAAACTCAACAGCAATTTCTGCGAAACTAGAAAGAACATCAATCTCACCCATAGCTCGGGCATTCTCGATTAACTCATTAGTATTCTTCACAGTTTCTGCCACAAGACTTTCATATAAACCTTGCTCAATAGAAAGTGCTTTATCCTTCGCATCGAGAATCTTCGTTTCAAGAATTTTAAGCTCTTCAGTGATGTATCTCTCCGCCTGAGTAAGAGTCTGCTTGCGAATCCACTCTTCGGGAACCTTGTCTTTATGAGAATGTCTAACTTCGAGATAGTATCCGAAAACATTATTAAATCCAATTTTCAGAGAACTGATACCGGTGTTCTCGACCTCCCTTTTTCTGATTACCTCAAGAGCAATATCACTTTCAAAGGCCAAACTCCTCACTTCATCTAACTCAACACTCACCCCTGCCTTGATGACAGCCCCTTTACCTACTTGGTTTGGTGCTTCATCTTCAAGTTCGCTTTGTAGTCTTTCTAGTAATTTATCGCAAGGAGATAGCCTCTCAAGCATAGGTATTAACGCTTCTTCTCCAGCCACCGCTTCAGCTACGGATATCACAGCTTCAAGACCTCGTCTGAGTTGTACAAGCTCACGAGGGTTAATTCTCGCAGAACTTGCTTTCGAAGCAAGTCTCTCCAAATCTCCAACTCCACCCAGAATCGATTTCAATTGACCATGCAATTCTTCTCCCTCAGAGAGAGAGCTAACGGCATTATGCCGTGCTTCAATAGCTTCGACATCCGTTAAAGGCATCACTAACCAACGCCTTAACATTCTCGCTCCCATTGGAGTAGAGGTCCTGTCAATACAGTGTGAAAGTGATACTCCATCAGGATGAGATGGATGAATAATTTCTAAGTTCCTCACAGTAAATCGATCAAGCCACATCCCGTCACCCTCTCGTAATCGCTTTACACCCTGTAAATGTCCAAGTTTTGTGTGATGCGTAAACGCGAGGTATTCTAAAATAACCCCCGCTGCCACTTTTGCTAATGGCGCATCATTCAGCCCAAATCCTTTCAACGACGAAGTCCCAAATTGTCCATGTAATTTCTCCTCAGCATATTCTTCGGAAAAAACCCAATCATCTAACTTGGATCGAGGAGTATCATCACCGAAAAGAGAAATTAAATCGCTTTCGTGTTGTTTTTGGCATACCCACTCCTTCGGATTAAGACTCTTTAAAAGCCTGTCTATCCATTCAGAATCCCCCTCCGCAGCCATAAATTCACCCGTCGAAATGTCAAGAAACGCAACTCCACAACCCTTGCGAGTCCAGTGCAAAGCCGCTAAATAATGATTCTGCTTAGATTTCAAAACCTGGTCGTGCATCACCACACCAGGAGTCACAAGCTCGGTAACTCCACGCTTTACTAACCCCTTTGCTTGCTTAGGGTCTTCAAGTTGATCACACACAGCCACTTTAAGCCCAGCTCTCACAAGTTTCGGCAAGTAGTTGTCTAATGAATGATATGGAAATCCAGCAAGCTCAATCTCAGAGGCACTGCCATTACCACGCTTAGCAAGAATAATATTAAGCACCCCGGCCGCCACAACAGCGTCTTCACCGAAGGTTTCGTAGAAATCTCCGACACGGAAAAGCAGAATCGTATCAGGATGTTTCACCTTAATACTATTATACTGCTTCATCAAAGGTGTAACCTTACCTGCCACGTCTCCTATTAATTAATTATAGAAGACCAAATTAACAAGTATATCCTTATCTACCCGAATCCATTCAAGCTTGATTGTCCACAACTGACAAACATTCGGAGTGCTTTACTCAAGCAACTTTCAATCCTTTATTAGGAGTTAACCCCTTTTTCGCTACGCAATATTTTTTATCCACGACTAATTCCTTTACATCAGTTCCAGGCATCTCGAACATAGCATCAGTCAATAGTGTCTCAAGAATCCCTCTTAATCCACGAGCTCCTAGCTTGTATTCTAAAGCTTGCTCCACAATCCAATTTAGTGCGTCAGCCTTAAATTTTAGAGCAATCCCGTCTAACTCAAACAGGTAAACATACTGCTTTATAATAGCATTTTTAGGTTCTGTGAGTATTCTCCGAAGCGCGTTAGCATCAAGAGTGTTTAGATGAGTCAGCACAGGAAATCTTCCCACAAGTTCAGGAATTAACCCGAAAGTTCTCAAATCGGCTGGAGCGATAAATGATAGAATATTTTCTTCTGTCTGCTTAGACCCTCCACTCTTAAAACCGATAGTTGATCGGCTCATTCTTCTCTCGATGTGCTTTTCAATACCAGAAAATGCTCCACCACAGATAAATAAGATGTTCTGAGTGTTCACAGTAATTAATTTTTGCTCTGGGTGCTTTCGACCACCCTGAGGCGGCACCTGAACATCAGTACCCTCAAGAAGTTTTAATAGCGCCTGTTGAACGCCCTCACCACTAACATCTCGAGTTATTGATGCATTATCACTCTTCCTAGCAATCTTATCAATTTCATCGATAAATACAATCCCTCTTTCAGCAGCCTCAACATCGAAATCAGCCGTTTGTAGTAGCCTTGATAGTACACTCTCAACATCTTCACCCACATAACCCGCTTCTGTAAGAACCGTTGCGTCAGCAATACAGAATGGAACATCTAACATCCTTGCGATGGTCTTCGCTAACAAAGTTTTCCCCGTCCCTGTTTCTCCCACAAGAATCACGTTCGCCTTATCTAATTCCACCTCGGAATCAGCCGAATGGGGGTTTAGAAGCCTTTTATAGTGATTGTAAACAGCAACAGAAAGTGTGCGCTTTGCCTCTTCTTGACCGATCACATAATCATCAATATGTGACTTTATTTCCTGAGGTTTCTTCAGTTCCAAATCAAGTAACTCCGCTGATTCCTTTTCGACTTCTTCCTCGACAATTGCGTCGGCCTGCCTTACGCAAACATCACAAATATGTCCCGAAATTCCCGCAATGAGTATCTCAGAGTCTTCCTTTTTTCTGCCACAAAACGAGCAAATCGCATCTTTTTCTACAGCCATCTAAATTGCTATTCTATAATCTTATCGTTTAGTTACGAGAAAGAACTTCATCGATCATACCGTACTCTTTCGCTTCTTCAGCGGTCATCCAGTAATCTCTATCGCTGTCCTTCCAAACCGTTTTATAATCCTTTCCAGTATGATGCGAAATGATATCGTAAAGTTCCTTTTTTAATTTTTGAATTTCACGCGCAGTGATTTCGATATCAGACGCTTGTCCTCTCGCACCTCCTAATGGTTGGTGAATCATCACTCGGCTATGCTTAAGCCCAGTACGCTTCCCTGTTGCTCCTCCACAAAGGAGTACGGCACCCATAGATGCTGCCATTCCAGTACAAATAGTAGCGATTTCAGGTCTGATATACTGCATCGTATCATAGATGCCTAGCCCAGCATATACGCTACCTCCAGGTGAATTAATATAAATCTGAATATCCTTTGCTGGATCTGTAGATTCGAGGAAAAGTAGTTGAGCTTGAATGATATTCGCGATGTAATCATCGACTCCCGTTCCCATAAAAATAATACGATCCGCCATCAAACGAGAGAAAACGTCTACTTCACGAAATGGCATAGATCGTTCTTCGATAACTGTACGAGTCATATCTTCTGGGCCGTAAGCCGAAGAAATAAAATCACCTACTGTATGGCTGCTTAGTCCCTGATCTTTAACAGCAAATTTTAAAAACTCTTTACGATTGTTCATGTTACTTGTGTAATATACACGCAATTTAAGATGCAAGATTCATTAAATAACCCGTTGATTTATCGGATATTCACAAACGATATATAGCAATCTATAGTCGCTTAACGTACGAAAACTAGGCTTTAGCTTATTTCACTTCAGCTGCTAATGCAGCAAACTTCTCATAAGAAATCGACTTATCCTTAACGCTAACTAGAGTTTTAAGGTGATCAACAACTTTCCTTTCTACAATCACGTCAGCTATTTTACGACGCTCGTCTTCTTTCGCAAGCATGCTTTTAGCTACGTTATCCATCGTCTCTTCGTCTAAAGGCATTCCGTACTGTGCGTATTGAGCACCGACGAATTTACGAGCCTCACTCTCCAATTCTTCGGCCGTAATCTTCATATCAACCTCTTTCATCACGGTTTGCTGTAGGAGCTGCCATCTCAAAGAGTCTGCGTATCCGTCAAACTCCTTTTCGATTTGGTCTTTAGTAACAGGCTTATCATTTGAAAGCTTAATCCAACGCTTTAAAAACGTGTCGGGAAGAGGGATCTTCATGTACTCGATGAGGTCTACGATGAACCTGCGGCGGAAAACCCACTCCGCATCACGATCGAAATGACCTTCAAGATCCTTTTCAATGCGAGAACGGAAATCTTTCTCGTCTGAAACCTCTCCTTTCGGGTAGATTTTATCGAATAAACTCTGCCCCACTTCATGTGGAGTTAGGCGTTTTATCTCCTCAACGGTGAATTTAAAATCACTTTTCAGATCGTGCACTTGCTCATGAGTGATGCCCAGCATTCTGCCCATATCGTCGTGGTTTTTACTCACTTTGTTAGGGTCTAAAACGATTACATCTCCCATTTTCACTCCTAAGAGCTTCTTAGAAGTTGATTTGTCCTCAATAAATTCAACAGATATAGAACTGCGGTTTTCAATACCTCCTTCGAGTGGTTCCCCACTTGCATCGAGTTGAACAAAAGTCCCGAGAAGCATATCCTTTTCCTCAGAGCATTCAACGTCGCTTACTTTTCCGTGCTGGCGTTGCATATCAAGCACACGGTTATCAATAGCTTTCTTATCAACTGGTATAATGTGACGTGTAAATTTCGCTCTCCACCCGAATTTTAATTCTAACTCAGGAGCTAGGCCTATCTCGTAATTGAAAGTAAAAGAGTCAGGGTTTTCAAAGTCTCCTTGTTCAGTCTTCCCTTCTACAGGAATAGGATTCCCTAATACATGAAGTTTGTTTTCCTGAATATGCTTCTGTAGAGATTCGCTAATGATTTTGTTTATTTCATCAGCAAGAACACTCTTCCCATACTGCTTCTTGACGATTCCCATTGGAACCTTTCCCTTTCTGAAACCTGGTAGTGTAATCTGTTTACGATGTGCTTGAAGGACTTTGTCGCATCTAAGTTCGTAATCGGATTTTTCAATAGTTACAATCAACTCTGCCCTTAGAGCATCAATAGATTCCTGAATAATTTGCATGGCGTTCCTTTTGAGAATCTTAACCGACAGTTGGAATTGTGCGGGTGGAGGGACTCGAACCCACACACCTTGCGGCACCAGAACCTAAATCTGGCGTGTCTACCAATTTCACCACACCCGCATTCCAAATCGGGGCGCAAATATATGACTAAGAATCTGTAATACACTAATAAATTATGAGATAACGCGAGTAGGATGAATTAATTCCCATTCTGCATAAAACCCACCTTGCTACTGTGAATAAAAACATCCAAATTTTAAGGATATTAATCGCCTTCAGTATTTTCAGTTTCTCGCTAAAAATTAGCTCTCAAGAAGTCGAATTTCGTAATTCGTCAAATGATTTCGGTTTGGCAAATACATTTCATTGGAATGTAAACGCTCAGCAGATTATTTGGGGTACTAAATGGCATTCTATTAATTTCCAGAAGAGTGTTCGAAAAATTCCTGGTGGTGTTCTGTGTGGGTATTGGAGTGGGTGGGAAGCATGGCGAGAGACTTCATTGATGTGGCGTCAGGAGAAACTGCTGGGAGTTACAGAGGAGGGACAATCAGTATACTCTTGGTTACAGATCGGGGGTGCAGGGCAGTTTCTCCCCGAACTCCAGATAAAACAGTTCAGTGTCATTTCTCAATTAGGACTTTACCTTTTCTCTTCAGAAGGAAGTATCGACGCAAGTTTCAGTCCTGAATTGTTTAGGTCTAACAGACACGGTTCAAATCAACAAGCATGGCCATGGGAGGTATCAGGAATTATCTCCACGCATTCTATGAACGGTGTAGAAATTGGATTTGGAATGAACTCTAGTCTAATTCGAAATTCATGGAATTTCAACATAGGGAAACAAATTGATTCCTTTAAAGTGAAATTTCAAATCGATGGACCTGTATTGTTTATATCCTGTATGGTTCAATGGCAAAGAGATTTCAAATTCACATTAATTCATGAGTCAAGCGTAATAGGTAACGGAACGAAATGGGCTGTGTCATGGTGAGACTGAATTATTTGGCTTTTTGGTGTGTTTTATTCATGACAATAATAAATGCCAAAACACTCCTCTCCCAATCCGATTTTGCCATAAACAAACTCCTGATTCCAGCAATAGAAGATGGATGGATGGAGGTGTCTGAGGCAGAGATTGTTAGAATACACCTAATGAAATATGGATGGCCAGTAGTACCCGAAGAAGCTTGGGCGATTCATAACATTAGGCCTGAAGTTTCTCACACATTAAGTAAAGATCTTAGATGGAGGCTTTGGTGTGAATGGGCGAAAGAGGAGAGCAGCACTTCTAAAATCAATTCACAACCAAACCCTATAAAGTGGAATATTACCGGGATGGGCGACTTCAATACAGGGGAATACGAATTTGAAGGATCTAAGATTGGATGTGTCGGACGAATACGCAGTAATAACTGGGGCGCAGTTATTGAAAGAGATGCAGGAGAAGTGGGGATAGATTTTATAGGAGGATATGTGAATGGACAAGCTGGAAATGGAGTGAATTGGATAGTAGGAGATCATCGAATTCATTGGGGGTCCGGGGCGACTATTTCTAGGTATGACCCTTTTCAGTCTATGCGTGCGCCTCATCGTTTAGGCCAAATTAGTCGCGATTTTGATGGGGTTTATTCTGGAGACGGGTCGCCCATGCGGCGGGGAGTTGCCATTCGTAAGAACTTTGGGAATTGGTGGTTCGCTAGTTCATTCGATTCGCGAAAACGAGATTACTCTTTTAATTCGACATCTGGGTTGTCGTGGTTTGAAACGGGCTTACATAGAACGGAGAACGAAATCCAAAGGGAGTCCGCAAAAGTTCGTCGGCTCGCTTTTGCGGCGTTCTCTAAGTCTAATTATTGGTCGAACTCTATAAGTTTGGGCTTTGTAGGGGAAGTTGGTCAATCTTTAAACCAGACCTGGACCGGAGTTGTCGGGGGCGTTTTTAGATTAGAAAAGGACGCCCTTAGTATGGAATCCGAGATAGGATTTTTCAAGTCGGGGATTATCATGAGGAACAGAGCGGTATTGACAGCGAATCAAAATTTATTTCTTTTTTGCGTTTTTGATCGAGAAAACGAGTTTCATCCAGGTCGTAATTGGGGTGCTAAATCAAGTTCCGAGACGAAATGGGTTGGAAATATTGGAGCTTCATGGGGTCCCATGAATAGGAATTTAGTCTTATTAACGAATATCGAAAATGGTTTTGCTTCATTTAAAGCATCGTTAATTCAAAACACACACAAGGACTGCTGGATAGATTTACAATCGAGGTTGAAGTTGTACGTAAATGATGACGGAAGTATTGAGTTCGGTGGAAGGTTAAGATGGGATTTGGGTATAATGAGGTTTTCAGGAGAATTTGCAAAGTCAGGGCAGGGTTTATATGGTTGGGGAAGGGCGTTAAGGGTTGATGTAAAAGGGGTGAGGCCTATTACTTTAGCGGTGATGAATGGCGTGAATCAAATGGAAGGGCGATTGTATTCATTACTTCCAACTGCAAGGGGGTATCGATTATTTTCGGTAGGAGATAATACTTACAGAGCGATAATAACGTGTGAAATTGTTCCTGATAGGGTTGTGGTTTCACTGGAAAAGGTTTGGCCTGACGGGGGAGACACACATTCATCGCACCGAATATCAATCAGACTTGAAGGGCGGTGAGAGTAGATGTATCTTGCCAACGACAACGAATTAAATAATTAAGATGGCGAACACCTCGGATATTAAAAACGGAATGTGCTTGAATCACAATAATGGTTTGTGGAATATTGTTGAGTTTCTGCATGTTAAGCCAGGTAAAGGTGCTGCCTTTGTTAGAACCAAGCTGAAAAATATTGAAACAGGAAAAGTAGTTGACCATACTTTCAATGCCGGCACAAAGATTGATCCGGTTAGAATTGAGACTCGTGAATATCAGTTTTTGTACAATGACGATATGGGTTACCATTTTATGAATTGTGACACTTTTGAGCAGATTCCCGTTGAGAAGCACATGATTAATGCTCCTGATTTTTTAAAGGATGGTTTGATTTGCCGCATTCTGTTTCACGCAGATGAGGAAAAGGTTATCTCTTGCGAATTGCCTCAATTTATTGAAGCTGAAATCACTTATACAGAGCCGGGAATTAAAGGAGATACTGCCACGAACACTCTAAAACCGGCTACTATTGATACTGGAGTTGAAATCAGAGTTCCCCTATTTATAGGTACTGGTGATTTCATCAAAGTAGACACTAAGAAGAAGGAATATTCTGAACGAGTAAAGAAATAACTTAAAGCTCTTGGAGACTAAAATGGGAACTTCTCGCGAATCACGCTTACAAAGCAAACTCGAACTTCGAGACTTTAAATTAAAAGCTCTGCTTGAAGTTACTCGTGCGATAAATTCTCAGTCATCTGAAGACGATCTTTTAAGTCAGTATAGTCACGCCCTTCAAACTTATTTGGGCATAGGTAGAATCGTTCTTTATGCATTAGATCTTGATGGAGCTTTTTGGAGGTTGCTAGTAGCGAATGGTGTTTCAGGATTTGTTCCAGAAACTCAGTCTGTGGAATTTTTCGAAAAGTTGAATGCGGGAGGTATTTCTTTAGCAGGAAGCGACGGAGTAAATAACCACGCTTTCGATATTGTAGTTCCAGTATCCCAAAACGAAGAGGTTATCGCCTTCGTCCTAGCAGGCGATGTCGAAGAAGATGCACGGGGAATGAGCCCAGTTGTTAAACATTTGAATTTCCTGCAAACCCTTACTAACATCCTTGTAGTTGCTTTGCGAAATAGAGAGTTAGTACATGAAAACCTACGTCAAGAGGGTTTAAAAAGGGAGTTAGAACTGGCTGGTGAAATGCAAAACATGCTTGTCCCGGCATCTTGGCCTGCGGACGATCAAATTGATGTGTCAGGATATTATCAGCCTCATCATCAAATTGGCGGTGATTATTACGATTGCTTCCATATTGGAACAGATAGAGTTGTGATTTGCATGGCTGATGTTAGCGGAAAAGGAATCGGTGCAGCTATTCTAATGTCGAACTTTCAAGCTAACGTTAGAGCAATATTTGAAGGAGATTCGGGAGATTTAATTTCTAAAGTTAAAACTCTGAATAGTAGAGTTATGGATAGTGCTCAGGGTGAGAAATACATTACTTTTTTCGTAGCCGTATTCAACAGAAAAAGTAGAAGAGTGGAGTACGTAAATTGCGGCCACAATCCTCCACTTTGGATAGATGAGAAAAAGGAATCGTCCCTTTTAGAACTCGGATCAGTAGGCCTAGGTATGTTCGATGAATTGCCAACAGTGGAGTCTGGAGTTTTTTCGGCTCTTCCGGGAAGCTCACTGATATGTTATACTGACGGTTTGGTAGAGCAGGAAGATGCAAAAGAAGTTCCTTTCGGAATGACAAGACTTGAAGCCATCGTGAGGGCGGGGGAGAGTGTGACTTTAGATGAAATGCACGCCGAGATGGTTAAGCAACTTCACAAGTTTAGAGGGAAAACACCACCTCTAGACGATACGGCTTTACTTAGCTGTAGATTTAAGTAAAACGTTATCGCGAGGATTCTTTTTTTCGTTCTGATTACGCTGTGTTAGTTCGATATCTAATACGACCAGGATTGCTAAAAACCCCCAAAAAGGAGCGCTGGCTTTATCGGTGTCCAAGTAGTTGTTCAAAATTCCGTGAACGAAATATGTCATTAATCCTAAGTAGATTGACACCGCGAAGTTTCTATCGTCCTTGTCTTTAATTTTATACCAAAGCCTGAATCCAACGGTTGAAGCATACCATAAGAGCAGTAAAATAAATACAGCTCCTAAGACACCTTGTTCGGCTAGTGGCCCTAAATATTCACTATGAGAATTACCTCCATCGGCGTTGTTAGTGCTGATAATGGTTTTAAGATCTGATCTTTGGAATGGTGCGTAAACGAATTGGTATGTGCCGGGACCCCATCCAGTAATAGGGCGTTCTTGAAAAAGAGATAGAGCGCAACGCCATCGGTTTAGTCGCTCTAGGTTAGAGTCGTCACTTGAAACATTCGAAATGGATTCAAGGTGCTCAGTTAAATTATCAGAAGAGTCTTGCTTATTCCTCTGCATATCAATAATAATGGAATCCATGCTAAGTAAAAGTCCAGCAAGGATTACGACTCCTACTCCAACTAAAGTTTTCCATTTTAGACCTATCCTCATAGCTGCGTAGAGTAAACCTGCAACAGCAAGCGAAACCCAAGCTGCCCTTGTGAAAGAGAAAACGAGTCCAATTGCAATTACAAAAGTTGCGATTGCAAGCATTAAGCGAGTTAGAGTGGGTCTATTTTCCTTTGCTAGAAGAGCAATTGCTGGAAAAATAAACATAGCCAGGACTGCTCCATATGAGGTGTGGTCTTTGAAAAATGGCTTCATTACCCAATGTCCAGCTTGTTTATCAAAACCGTATCCAGCGTGCCTAATCATAGTGTAAATAATCACCACACATAAAGGGAACATCAGAAGCATCACCATTTTTTCTCGATACTTAGAGTCGTGAAGCATAATATGACCTAGGAAGAAGAAAAAGCTAACCACAAACCACGCTCTAGATACCATAAACTTAAGCGATACTATGGGGTCGTAGCTAGTAATGGTTGTGATTGCCATCCACAACATCATGCCACATATTATTATTGTTATCGGATGTTTAAATATTCTTTTATCAACGGGCCATCCACGTAGGGACCGGAATAAAAATATCATCAAAGCAACAAAAAGCATTGGTTCAGTAGGCATGTATAGTCCTAGAGGACTTTCACCGAATTCCTGAAGATTTAAACTTAATGGAACCGCGAGTAGAATGAAGCCTATGAATAGATCCAGGCGAGTGACACCCCACCACGCAACTAAAACTCCAACAGGAAGTAATGCGAGCCAAATAAAGTCTAGATAAATTGCCAAGCCGAGAAATGCCGAAAATATTGAGGCACCTAAAAGAGCAGTCTTATCCGTCAAGTTGGGTCTCACTTCTCGGTGTTTTCAACTGCTTTAATGCTGTCAAAAATGAGAAGCAGTATTAATGCCATTGCAAGTGAAGACATAACACTTATTACTACAATAAGCCACCTTACTGGGTATGATTTCTTGTCAGCTGCAACAGCGTAATCGACAACCAAATTAGAGGGTAGTTGTGCCGATGCATCGACACTCATTAGATCAAATCTCTTTTTTAATGTTGCTAATTGAAGGTATGCTGGTTCTAGAAAATTGACTAGTTTGTTGTAATCGTTAGCGAGCTTTGAAATTTGCTCAAGGTTCTCCTTGAGAATTTGCGCACCTTTCAAATTGTTTGTCGTAATCGCTCTCCCGTACTCAGCAGTTAGACCTTTTACTTGGGCTTCGAAATCGTAAATCCCTTTCTCGTGTAGCTCTCCCAAACTATTCTCTGCATCCTGAATTTCTTGCACGGCTTTATTATAGGACTTCTTCGCAAGTTTTAGAGCGTTGAGGGCCCTCTCGTTTCTTAATCCGTTAGCTAGACTATCGACGAGGAAGACAAGGTCGTTTGCTATATCTCTAGCAACAGAAGGGTCTTTGTCGAGTACGTGTATTCTTATAGAGCCGAATCGAGTTAGATCAGCCCCCACGTTACTATCGTATTCCTTTTGTAGAAGTGTTCGAGATCCAGCTTCTGAAAGGTCGATTTCGTAGTGTTCGCTTAAATCATAGGTCTCGATAATCTGAGTTCTAACATAGTTAGAGTTGAGCAATTGTAACAGACGTTCGGCATCTTCGGTTTCTCCATATGCAAGAAGGTCTCCTTGTTTGCTTTCCTCAAAAAATTGCTCTCCGATTGAGCTTTGAGTCGTAGCGAACATAACAACAGAAGATTCAAACTTCTCTTCCATCATTAACGATACCACAGCAGAAACTACTGTAGCGAGCACCCCTACGATTACGAAAATTCGCAATCTATTATACACAAACAAATCACGATTTTCGTTACTTGGCGTCATATCAGTAGGTTTTGTACACACAACGCTGCGAAGTTACGTTTCTTATGTCTCTATCCTTCATTGTATAAAGAATAATGTAATCCTTTATTCTCCTTCCTCAAAAGTGCCTGCTCTATCACCAAATTCGCCACATTTATCATATTGCTGAGATCAATAATATTTCTGACAGTTAACCCATTATAAACTCAATCATTATATCATCATAAGGCAGACCACACAAATCCATAAGTCATGGGTTTGTATTTAACTTTGCTCAATGGCTCGCATCGCTCTAAACGCACGATTATTGATTCCTGGGAAACTCGAAGGGACTGGTAGATTCACCTATCAGTGTTATAAGAGAGTCGTTACAGAGAGGCCTGATGATGAATTCCTGTTGATTTTTGATAGAAACCCTTCTTCTGAATTTGACCTAGGACCAAACTGTAAATCCATTTGCCTTCTTCCCCCAGCTCGAAGGCCTTGGCTTTTCGATTTGTGGTTCGATTTTGCGATTACTTGGAAATTAAAGAGCTGGAAAGCAGATGCTTTCATTTCAACCGACGGATATATTTCCCGAAGAACGTCTGTTCCTCAACTGAACGTAATCCACGATATCAACTTTGAGCATCACCCAGAATGGTTACCCCCTCGATTTGCAAAACACTTTAGAGCGCGTTTCCCCGAATATGCTCGAAAAGCGAGTAAACTATGTACGGTATCGGAATTCAGTAAACATGACATTTCTACAACCTATAAAATAGAGGCTGTAACGATTTCAGTTATTCCAAATGCGCCCGATACAGCATTTTCTCCAATAACAGATGAGAAAAAGAGAGAAATCAGAAAGTCGGTGAGTAAAGGAAATAATTATCATGTGTTCGTGGGTTCTCTTCATCCGCGTAAAAACATACATGGGATGATAGCCGCTCATAAAGAATACCGCTTGATGGGAGGGCAATCAGATCTTTTAATAGTAGGAGCTTCTATGTGGCGTGACGAAGAATTAATTGCAGAAAACGTTCATTGGGCGGGTCGCTTAAATGACGAGGACCTCGCTAATTCGATAGCCGCCTCAAATGCTCTTCTCTACCTTCCTTTTTTCGAGGGCTTCGGAGTTCCAGTCGTAGAAGCGATGGCGTGCGGAGTTCCTGTTATCGCAAGCGATACGACATCGCTTCCCGAGGTTTGTGGCGGTGCCGCAGCCGCATTAGTGAGCCCCACGAACCATAAAGCGGCAGCCGTTGAATTATTGAAGCTTGAAAACAACGAGGTTTGGTATAAAGACAGAGTCGAAGCAGGTATTAAGAGGGCATCTGAATTTTCATGGGATAAGAGCGCGTTGCTCCTTTCTAGGGCGATAGATGAAATGTTAGAGGATAATTAGATGGCGAAACTCCTTCCATATGCTGAAGCAGGGCGAGTTGAAGCGGGCTGTGATGAAGCCGGAAGGGGCTGTTTAGCTGGACCCGTAGTTGCCGCTGCTGTAATTCTAGATGTCGAAACAGCCAATAGTTTAGCGCTCGACGATAGTAAAAAACTAACATCTAAAAAACGAGACGAACTTAGGATTTTAATCGAATCTAAAGCCATTTCGTGGGCTGTGTCTTTCGTTCCACACGATAAAATAGACGAAATAAATATCTTGCAAGCGTCATTTTTGGCTATGCGAGAATCTGTCGATCAACTTTTCGTTAGACCGGATCACCTTTTAATCGACGGAAACAGATTCGTTACTTCGCCTACTATGCCACCTCATACCTGGTTTATCAAAGGCGACGCAAAATTTGCTTCAATTGCTGCAGCGAGTATACTAGCGAAGACACATAGGGACGAGTACATGCTGAAAATGCACAACGAATTTCCCGATTATTCCTGGGATTCTAATTTCGGCTACCCAACGAAGGCGCACAGAGCGGGAATAGATCGCTATGGACCTACGATTATCCATAGAAAGACGTTCAGGCTCCTTTAAGCCTAGGAAAACCCGACTAAGGGCGATAAAAACTCTCTGAAAAGTATTATTTCTTAGATAAAACACGTAAATTGGCTTACTCAAAACAAAACCGTTATAATAATGAACCGTATTTTATTACTTTTAGTCGCTACGACATTGTCGTTTGCAACCACTCAAGCCCAGTGTGACCTGTTTTTCTCAGAGTACGCCGAAGGCTCAGGAAACAACAAGTATTTAGAGATTTTTAATCCGACAAATGCTGCAATTGATTTAACAACATATGCCTTCCCTAGTGTTAGTAATGCCCCAACAGTTATTGGGCAACATGAATACTGGAACACTTTTACAGCAGGTGCAACTATCCCAGCTGGAGGAATTTACATCGTTGCTCACGGCTCTGCAGATCCTTCTATTGTGGCTCTTGCAAACCAAACCCATAACTTCCTTTCAAACGGGGACGATGGATACAAACTTGCTTTCGGAACAGAGCTAAGTCACGTTATAGTAGACGCTATTGGAGATTTCCAAGGAGATCCCGGTTCTGGATGGGCTGTCGCTGGAACAACAAACGGTACTCAGAACCATACATTGGTTAGAAAGCCAACAATTACACAAGGAAACCCGGATTGGACTGTGTCAGCTGGAATTGACGTGGCATCTTCTGAATGGATCGTTTTGCCAATTGATACATGGACAGATCTAGGCGTACACACAATTACTGGAACATGTGGACCAGTTATAGCTGGATGTATGAACCCTAACGCTACTAACTTCGATCCTACAGCTACTTCAGATGATGGGTCATGCATATTTGCAAATGCTTGTAACCTAGACGGAATTGAGGTTGGCGCTGCTAGTTTCGCCTTTACTCCTTCAGCATTAAACGTAAACGTTGGAGATTTAGTTTTCTTCGTTAACAATGGTGGAACACATAATGCAAATGGCGATATAAATACTCAAACAGGTGTGTCTTTCGGCAATCCTGAAGCATTCTCTTTCCCAACTGTGGTAGGAGCTGCTGGCGGAGTTTGTATAGGATCACATGTATTTACAATTCCTGGAATCTATTCTTATGATTGTTCAGTTGGAACTCACGCTGCTTTAGGTATGGTGGGGACTATCACTGTAGGTATTGGAGGCTGTACGGATGTAGTGGCTCCTAACTACAATGCTGCTGCTGATTTCGACGACGGTTCTTGTATCGCTTCTCCATACACAGCAATTGCTGACATTCAATTAGGGCAGGAGACTGCTTTATTCGAAGGTGTAGGAGTTTTAACTTCGGGTATAGTAACGGGAGTGTATGGCGCAAGAGCAACTATTCAAGATGGTGTCGGCCCTTTTTCAGGAATCTGGATTAATGGTTCAGATGTAGCTCTTCAAATAGGAGATGCTGTAGACGTTTCTGGAGTTGTTGCTGAGAACTTCAGTTTGACACAGATTAATACTCCTACGGTTACTATCCTTTCACAAGGAAATGTACTTCCTGTAGCAGAGATTCATTCAACTATGGATGCTGGTGCTGAGGTATGGGAAGGTGTTTTAGTCCAAACTTCGGGTGCTGTTGAAAATGCTTCTCTTGGGTTTGGTGAGTGGTCTCTTAACGACGCTACAGGCGCACTTGTAGTTGACGATCTAGGATTCGACGCTATCGCTGCAGGCTTAGTTACTTTAGGCTCTAGCTTACAAGTTACTGGAGCAATGGATTTCTCTTTCGGTGCATTTAAGTTGCAACCTCGTGATGTGAATGACGTTCTACTCTACGGTTGTACCTTTACTATGGCTGACAACTACGACCCTGCTGCAGCAGTAAATGACGGCTCTTGTATTTTCACTGGAACATCATGTACTTTATTTGTGTCTGAGGTTGCAGAAGGATCAGCAAATAATAAATACATTGAGCTTTACAACCCAACGAGCTCTACAATTTTCTTAGACCAATACACAATGGCTAATTGCAGTAATGGATGTAACACTCCTGCTGCCATTTACATCACTGATCAGTTTGATTACTGGACTTTCACATTCCCGGCAGGAGCAGTTGTTTCTCCTAACAGCACTTATATTATTGCTCACCCAACGGCTGATCCTTTGATACTAGCAGTTGCGGATATGACTTACACCTACCTTTCAAATGGAGACGATACTTATGGTCTTGCTGAAATTGTAGGAGTTGATACGGTTCTTGTTGACCTTATAGGTTCTATAGGTCCTGACCCTGGAACTGGTTTTATTGTTTCGGGAATTACAAACGCAACCCAAAATCATACTCTAGTTCGTAAGTCAGATGTAAACGCTGGTAACGCTGGAAATTGGGCTGCTTCTGCTGGAACTAACGAGTTCGATGGCGAATGGATTGTTAATCCATCTAATGATTGGAGCAACCTAGGGTCTCACGTATTCACAAACGGTTGTGCTGTTAACACGGCTGGTTGTACTGATCCTGGTGCTTCTAACTACGATCCTGCAGCTACAACGGATGATGGATCTTGTGTTTATATTCCGAACTTAACTATTCAGGAAATTCATGCCGGCGTTGTAACCGGTCAAGTAATAACTAGTGGTATAGTTACAGCTGTATATGGCCCTTCTTCATCTTTAGCAGGTAATTCTTCATATGCTATTCAAAATGGTACGGGACCTTTCTCAGCTATTTGGTGTATAGGTGCAGGTGTAGTGGCTGGAGATTTAGTGGATATCACAGGATCTGTATCTGAGGTTTATGGATTGCGTCAAATAGCTGGCGCCACCCCGACGGTAGTTTCTTCTGGAAACGCACTCCCAGCAGCAGAGCTTCTTACTACTGGTGCAGTAAATGACGAACAGTGGGAAAGTGTAAGATCTCAATTATTAGCTCCGGTCTCTAATGCAAATGCAGGTTACGGAGATTGGCTCCTCGATGATGGAACCGGAAATGCCAAGGTTGCAAACCTTGGATATGATGCAGTTGCTGATAGTATTTTAGTTGGATTAATAATGACTCCAGTTGTTGAATTAGGTGTCACATATCGTGTTACAGCTCCTAATTTCTATTCATATGGAGCATGGAAACTTGTGCCAACTGTAGCTACTGATGTTGTTCGTCTTGGGTGTATGGATGTAACATTCATGAACTATGATCCACTTGCTGCTGAAGACGATGGTTCTTGTTCTAATCTAGCGGGTTGTACAAACCCTGATGCGGATAACTACGATCCTGCTGCAGTTATTGATGATGGTTCTTGTGTGATTACTGGATGTTTAGATCCATTAGCTCTTAACTACAATGCTGCTACGACTTTGATGGATAACACACTCTGTTACTACACATTGCCATCAATCATAATTAATGAGATTCATTTCAATCCATGTTCTTCACAGGGTGACGACTTTGATTGGGAATTTTGTGAAATTCTAAACAACGGAGACCTTGCAGCGGATATTTCAGGATACAACTTCTTCAACTCTGCGTCAGGAGTTCCACAGTTAGGAATGGTATTCCCTGCTGGAACTATCCTAGCAGCGGGTGAGTTTGCTGTGATTACTGTTGCAGGTGGCTTAGGAGCTCCGAACTACGAAGGCAACGGATACCAAGTGTTTACTATGGATCTTGGAAACTTATCTAATGCCGGCGAAGCTATTTCTCTTCAAGATGCATGGGGTAACGTAGTAAATGCAGTTACTTATTCTTCTACAGGAACATGGCCTGGAACTGGGTTTAGCATATTAGGAAGTACCCTAATAAGTGATCCTAACGGTGGTTGTGCTTCATTAGAATACATCCCGGAGGTGCTTGCAGCATACAACGCTGGAACATTAGGTATGGGGAATGATTTAGGTTCTAACTGGCAAGCGTCATGGGTTGACGGTGGTACACCAGGTGCTGCAAACTCATCTGCTTTCGGATGTAACGATGCAACTGCTTGTAACTACAATGCGACGGCTTACTTAGCTGATAACACAACTTGTACTTATGGTTGCTACGGATGTACTTACCCTGATGCAGATAACTTCACAAACGGAGCTACTGTAGATGATGGCACTTGTACTTTCACTGTAGGATCTAACGCTTGTCCTGCTGATATTAACGAAGACGGTACTGTTACAGCTGCCGACTTGTTACTATTCCTATCGGCATTCGGGCAAACTTGTATTTAAACTCGATATAAGATTAACGCATATCACTTTCTAATCAACTCTATTTATTTAGAGAAATGGGCACTCCGAGAGGGGTGCCCATTTTACTTTAGGATTACTCTAGTGGTATCCTTGTTGGAGATATTTAGATCTCTGTCCTCAAGTGTAAGGCGGAACCTTAATGTATCGTAGTCGGATTTGAGACTCCAAGTATTCATTGCTATTTCGATTACGCCATTTAATGCGGGGTGAGTTCCCGAAGGTTCTACTCGAGGCACTCGATAGTAAAATGGTACTTGACCCTGAGCGGGGATAAGCGGAATATGAATCCACTCACCTTCTCGAAGTTCATCGTACTCACATTTTAGATTGAAATGGTTTTCGCATGAAGTGCAGAAGGGGGGGAGTGTGTCGGTTTGGTCTAAACCTAAATTACCATCTCCGTCAGTGAATTGAAACGAGAGGACGGCGTGATTACTCTCATCCACCTCGAATGCCAAAAACTCGATGGTAGGTTCGATAGGGTAATTAGGCACGGGGAGGCAACTCGTCAGCTGTATAGCTGCAGAAGTAGCACTAATCAACATTAATTTCGAACTAAAATTCCATTTTTTCATTATTCCAAAGCTACCACTTCCGAACTTACGCCCATGAGCGTTCCGAAAAAAAACTCAAATAAAGACTGTGAAAACAAGTTTGAATCGGAACGCACCCGTTTAATTTCTCGGGTTAGAGGCTTGCTCAATAATGAAATGACAGATAGTTTTGAGGAGATAGCCTTAGCAGTATTTAGGTTTCAAGTGTCTTACAATGAGGTTTATCGAGAGTTTGTGAACTTGATGGGGGTTAAAGTGGATGCGGTAAGTAATTACCGAAATATTCCATTTATGCCGGTTGAGTTTTTTCGTTCGCATAAAATTGTAACGGGAGAATTCACTCCGCAAACAATCTACCGTAGCTCTGGCACTTCGAATTCGGGCGCAAGGTCAGAGCATATAATTAGATCAGTGGATTGGTATAATGAGGTTTCTCACGAGATCTATAGTGAGTTAGTTCGGCCTGTTGAAGAAAGTGTTTGGTATGCACTATTGCCAGGATATTTAGAAAGGGGAGATGCTTCACTCGTGGCTATGGCTCAATCATTTATGCACACATCAGGTCATGGAGATAAGTTCTACTTAGATAATTACGATGCTCTTTCTGAGGACTTGATTAAAACATTGTCAGGCGATAAGCCTGCAGTTGTAATAGGAGTAACCCACGCACTGTTAAATTGGTTAGAGGGTGGGGGAGTTTCGGAAAGTCTGAAGGATGAAATTGCTGTATCTTCTTTGACTATTATTGAAACAGGCGGAATGAAAGGCCACGGACACGAGCCTATTAGGGACGAAGTTCATTCAAGGATTAAAAGTGTTCTTCCTAACGTTAATATTATCAGCGAGTATGGAATGACTGAACTTTTATCTCAAGCATATTGCACCGACGGTAGATATTTCACGCCCCCCTCGATTATGCGAGTGATAGTACGCGATGTTTCAGATCCCGGAACGGAAGTGAAGCGAGGTAGGACAGGTAGGTTGCAAATTATAGACTTAGCTAATATAGATAGCTGTTCGTTTTTATCTACGTCCGATCTCGGTAGCTTGAGGGACGAGCCAGATTCTTGTGACTTCGAAGTTTTAGGAAGATTCGATCACGCAGAGGTTCGGGGATGTAATCTTCTAACGGTTTAAGTACGAGTCCGCTATTTTACAATTACTAGGAAGTAATTCTTTTTCCCTTTTTGAAGTAACAGTTGTCGCCCATTAATTAGGTCGTCCTTAGAAACAATCTTACTATCATCAACTAAGTCCTTATTCACACGAATACTATTCTCTTTAAGAGCTCTTCTCGCTTCTCCCTTTGAAGAAAGAAAGCCAGTGTGCTCACTTAGTAGTTCGATGACGCTGACTCCTCCATCTAATAAGGTCGAGTCTATTTCAGCTTTGTCGACGCCTTCAAATACAGATAGAAATTCTGACTCAGGGAGTGATTCAAGATCAGATTTCGCACTTTTACCGAATAAAATACCCGAAGCAGCAATAGCAGTCTTTAAATCATCTTCTCCATGAACTCGCTTCGTAATGTCTTCTGCAAGTGCTTTCTGAAGAACTCTAGATCTGGGATTTTCAGCATGCTCAGCCTCAAGTGCTTCAATCTCCGTCTTATCCTTAAGCGTAAAAATTCGTATGTATTTCCCAGCATCCTCATCAGCCGCATTAATCCAATATTGGTAAAATTTATAAGCTGAAGTTTTACTCTTATCAATCCAAATATTCCCTCCTTCACTCTTACCAAATTTACTCCCATCCGCCTTCGTAATAAGCGGTGCAGTCATCGCAAACGCCTGTCCACCACCTTTTTTACGTATTAGTTCAGTTCCTGTAACAATGTTGCCCCACTGGTCACTTCCTCCCATTTGGACCATACAATTCTCATTCTTCCAAAGGTGATAAAAATCATAACCCTGCACAAGCTGATATGAGAATTCAGTAAAACTCATACCCTGCTCAAGCCGGTTTTTCACGCTATCCTTAGACATCATGTAGTTCACAGTGATATGCTTCCCCACATCCCTGATAAATTCAAGAAAATTAATATTCTTAAACCAATCGTAATTATTTACAACCACGGCGGCATTTTTTCCATCGAAATTGAGAAATTTCTCAAGTTGAGTTTTTTGGCATTCAAGATTATGATGCATAACATCTAAGTCCAAAAGTTGCCTTTCCTTAGATTTCCCGCTAGGATCTCCCACCATGCCCGTAGCGCCTCCCACAAGCACCATGGGCCTATGTCCAGCTCTTTGCCAGTGAACAAGAAGCATTACCGGCACCAAATTACCTATGTGAAGAGAGTCAGCTGTCGGGTCGAAGCCTACATATCCAGTAGTGCACTCCTTATTCAGCTGGTCCTCCATTCCTGGCATGATGTCGTGTAACATCCCCCTCCATTTTAATTCTTCTATCAAATCCATTACTGCAAAGATAAGATTAGAGTAGTGGTAGTAATCGCTCCATTGCCATCCCCCTACTTCCTTTTAATAAAATAGCCTTATTCCTTAATGTCTCCACTTCTAAATGAGACATTAATTCCTCAATTGTATTGTAAAATTTAAGTCCAGCCTCACCACTCTCAACATTCATAAATTCCTCACCCACTAATATTGCATCAAGCCTAAGCGATTTACAAAGCTCCACTATCGTTCCATGTGATTCAAGGGAGTGATCGCCAAGTTCTCTCATGTCTCCTAATATAACAAGCTTCGGGTCATGGACGTTTTTCTCAAATGAAATCAAAGCCTTCTCCATACTTGATGGATTCGCATTATACGCATCCAATAATATCTCATTACTTCCAGTGTCGTGTATTTGAGATCTGTTATTAGTCGGTGTGTACTCTGAGATAGCAGATTCAACATCCTCTCTATTCACCTCAAAAAACCTTCCTATCGCGATGGCTGCGGCAATATTGTCCAAGTTGTAGTCCCCCTCAAGTTTCACGGGTTTGTTTCCACTTTCATATCCTTCCTCAAACCAAACATACTTTCTATCTCCCCCTCCTTCAATAAACCTTGCTTTAGGCATGTTCTCATCAGTTCCGAACACAACCCTATTCATACCAGCAGACACCTCTAGAAGTTCGGAATGCCCCCCATGAACAAACACAGTGCTTTCTCGAGATCTTAAAAAATCGAATAACTCCTTCTTTCCCTTTTTTACTCCTTCTTTCCCGCCAAATCCTTCCAAATGAGCTAGCCCGATATTCGTGATAATTCCTAAATTAGGTTCTGCGATTTTTACAAGAGTATCGATTTCACCGATATGGCTAGCTCCCATTTCGACTATCAAAAATTCACAATCAGAAGGTGTTCCGAGCAAAGTCAGTGGTACTCCAATGTGATTGTTTAAATTTCCCTTTGTTGAGTGGACCCTAAATTTCTTAGAAATAACAGCTGTCACGAGTTCTTTAGTTGTGGTCTTTCCATTACTCCCAGTCAGACCTAACACAGGTATGTCAAAAGTACGTCTATGCATTTTCGCCAGTTCTTGCATCGACGTAAGAACGTTTTCAACTACGATTACGCTATTAAAATCGTTCCATTTAGTATCATCCACTACTGCCGCAACACATCCTGCATCAAGAGCATCCTTTGCATAATCGTTACCGTCAAAGTTCTCCCCCTTTAAGGCGAAAAATAGCATTCCCGGGCCGCACTTACGAGTATCAGTAGTCACCCCATTTGAGGCTCCCCTATAAATCTCATACAGCTCTTCAGTAGTCATCGTTTTGGATTAAAAAAACCCCAACGTACAAAGTACGCTAGGGCTTTTAATATTGGTAATCAATTAGATTATTGCCCCTGATAAGGTACAGGCGTTCCGACTCTCGTCATAGCACATCTAAAACCGATAGTAGAAGAAGACTTTCTTTCGTCCATAAATCTTCTTGTTCCAGGAACAAGCCAGTAAGCTCTGTCGTTCCAGCTTCCTCCTTTATATACGCGAGATTCATTATTAACTAGTGTAGAATTTCCGTAATCGTACATACGATTGTTATCCTCGAAACCATCTTCAGAATTTCCAAACATAGTAGAACTATTAACATCTCCATCACGGTAATCAATGTTGTCAGCAACCCTATAGTTAGTACGTCCGAGGTTCTCCTCAAGAGTTACATCACGATACTTCATGTCTCCAGGGACAGCAATAATATTTTTACTTAATCCTTTTCTTAAATCGGCAGCAATTAATGCTTCACTTTCTTCTATGAGATCCATTGCTTCAGCAAGCTGAGTTTGACTTTCCTCTTCTTGACTTTTTAGACTCATTTCTGTTGCATCCTCAAGCTTTAACTCTAAGCCGTTTAGTAGCTCTTCATCTTCTGGAGTCATACCGACACCCCTTTTATCCCTTCTGTAATCAGTTAGGAATTGAGTGACTTTAGTAATATCATAAACAACATAGTCGTATTTGTCAGCGGGGTTACCCTCTGGATTCTGAATCATAGTTTGGTAATTATTACCTCTAAATGGTCTGAATTCTTCGTTGTCAAGATTAGATAGAGGTCTGTACACATCCATCACCCACTCGTTGACGTTTCCAGCCATATTAAATAGACCGTAATCGTTAGGTGCGTAACTATGAACATCTACAGTAATATCACCTAAATCATCTAGTGATCCAGCAACACCCATATAGTCTCCTCTACCTTTTACGAAATTAGCGTTGACTTTTCCGTAACCTTTAGATCTCATATCGTCATTACGTATGTAGTGACCATCCCAAGGATAGGTACGTCTTTCTTCAATTAATTCGCCATAACTATTTCCAATTAATCCTAAAGCGGCATACTCCCACTCAGCTTCAGTTGGTAGGCGGTAATCAGGTAATAATAAACCATCTTCAAGTTTAATATCACGAAATCCACTAGAATTAGGTCGGAAATCTTCTACACCTTCAATCTCTCTCTCTCCACTGTATTGTCTGTTGAAATATGTCTCAGTTGTAAAGTGCTCCTCATCCATTTGAGATTGAGGACTATGAACTAGAAGGCCTTCATTGATAAGGATTTCTTCGTTCACACGGTCAGTACGCCATTTGCAAAAGTCATTTGCTTGTCTCCAAGAAATTCCAACAACAGGATAATCACGGTAAGCAGGGTGGCGTAGGTAGTACTTTACGAGTGGCTCATTGTATGCGAGCTTTTCACGCCAAGCTAGAGTGTCGGGTAAGGCTCGCTCTACTATTTCAGGGAATGAACTACCATAGACACGTTCTAACCAAGTTAAGTATTCCAACCAAAAAAGATTCGTTACTTCAGTTTCGTCCATATAGAAAGATGATACTGTTACTCTTCGAGGAGCATTGTCCCAAGATCCCATCAAGTCGTCTTCGACCTGTCCCATGGTATAGGTTCCTCCTTCAACTAATATCAGGCCTGGGCCTGTTTGTTGTTCAAAGAATGTAGGTTTTTCAAAACCTCCATTGTTAGTGTTATTGTAGTTCCATCCTGTTGCTCCTGAACGCTCGTAATAGCATCCAGATAGGATAGTCAACAAAACAAAAAGCGAAAGTATGCTTGTAGGTTGTTTCCAGGTCATATTAATCTTTATTTGAGAATGTTAGTTTATCGATCTTGCAGGTGAGCTCCTTCGATAAGGATTCGTTAGGTTCTGTTATATAACTAGAAAGTAGGGCAAGGTATTTTACGGAACTTGCCTTTTTTCTGTGTACAATCAAATTTCAATGTCATACTTAGCTCGTGAGCCCCACCAGTTGCTGGGGTTAGCTCGGAAATAGTAATGTCGTAACTATATCCAAATCTCATAATATCGGTTTCGACCCCTAATACAGCTATCAAAGCGTCTCTGTATTCAGTAAACACTACTCCTCTGTACCAAACTCCTCCAAAAAGAGGACCCTTATTTACAAACAGACCTAAATTCATTTGCTTGAATTCTGCCTGTTGACGGAATAAGAAACTCGGAGAAATAGATGCAACTACTTCTCTACGAATATTTGTCTTTAGTGGGAATTTACCTCCTCCGTGGACAGTCAGTTTCATTGGAAGACGGCTAAGCCCTACTACAAGTGACTCGTTAGGTTCGTTTAGGTGGTGTGCCGCAAACCCTAAGTGGAATTTCTCAGTAAATACGAGGAATCCAGCTCCGAAGTCAACATTTTGAACCGTTCCTCCTCTAGGTGTGTCCTGAGTTTCATAAATAAACCCTCGACGAGGGTCAATCATGTCACCGAATGTTAGATTACTCCAGTCAAGAGCTTTTTGAAAATAACTTGCCTCAAGCGCAGCTCGAATTGAAATTTTACGAGTCAAAGCTTGCTGATAAGCGTACATCCCCGTTACACGAGTAGTAGAAAGCGTGTTTTGGCCTGCCTGATCACGCATCACAGTTAAGCCCAAACCACCTTGAATACTTTGCAAATGTTGGTCGTATGAAACGGCTTGAGTGACGTAAGATCCGCTCATTGCCGGCCACTGATTACGGTAAGCCATAACTAACCGTGGACATCTGTCAGACCCAGCAAATGCGGGGTTTAAGAACAGAGGGTTCGCGTAGTATTGTGTGAATTCCGGATCTTGTGCGTGCACTTCATTTGATGTGCTCACAACCATGATTCCTGCAAGTAGCAAGAATCCTAAAACTGATGTTATTGATGTTTTCAACATAGAGGTTCCCATTGAACTCACAATAATACGGAATTTATACTTAATAAACGTCTACAATATCTTGTATCATTTGCCGTTTGTTAAGTGATTAAGTCCGAAATTTGGCATTATTTTAATGATTAATTACAATCCTCGTAAAATGATATACACAAGACGTCGTGTATTCAACGTAATCATTGCATTTTTCACAATGTCTCAAGCAATTGTTTCGGCACAGCTTAATATAGGGGCGTCAAGTGATATAGGCGAAGTAGTTGCGGTTGATTTTGTATTTCAAGGCGAGCTAGATGATGTTGTGATTGGCGAGGTTAGTATTCCTTCGCGATGGGCTGGGGTCGAAATTTTGGATGGAGAGTCGGTTTGGGAGTCGGTTGAGGTTGATTTTATCCCAAATCTGAATCGTCCTGTTGCTACGAGATGGAAGGTGGTTCGAGGTATGAACACGGGCGAGTGGTTTGTTCAGTATCGAGCACCGAAATATAGAAAGATCGAAAATGGGGCATGGGAGAAGTTGATAGGGTGGAACGGTGTTGTGGGGAATTCTCCAATAGGAGGGAGTAGACTTCAAAGGGTTTGGCCTGAAAATTCCGTGCTTTCACAAGGTACGTGGGTGAAGTTTGCTACCGGACAAGAAGGGGTTTTTAAAATTGGATATTCTGATCTTGTAGCTTCTGGTATAAACCCTGATACTTTGGATTTCAGGGCGATACATTTATATGGTGGTGGAGGTCGAATGCTGCCGTTTGAAAATGATGAGGACAGGCCGCTTGATTTACCGTTAATTACTGTTGAGACTGATGGGGAAGAAGATGGAGTATTCGATTCAGGTGATGCCCTTTACTTTCATTCTTCGGGGGTGAATTCTTGGAGATGGAGCTCTTCGTATGAAAGATGGGAGCATGAATTAAATCCATGGAGTGATAGTGCTTATTACTTTCTAAATTTAGATGGTGAAATCGATCTAATTGGAAGCAGAATCTCTGATGCGGTGGAGGTGAGCCTACCCGTATTAGATGATTTGAATACTCACTTGGCAAAGGAGTTCCATGAAATTGAGAACTACAACCTTGCACACAGTGGCCGTGAGTTTTATGGTGAACATTTTACAAACTTGGGGAGTCAAGTTTATGGTTTGGGCTTTAACATACCAAACCTTGTGGGTGATTCTGGATGGGTAGATGCTCGTATTGCCGGAAGGACTCTCGGAACGACAAGTGGCTATAAACTAGTGTGTAATGGTGAGGAGGCGAGTACTACGGATATTTCGCTAAGTCCTAGTAGTCTACTAATAGCGCAAAAGAGAAATCTTTCAATTGAAGTTCCTATGACGGGAGATGGCGTGAATGTCGAGTTGTATTTCGAACCAGGAAACAGCGAGGCGGAAGGATGGATTGATTACGTTCGTGTTCAAGCTCGGCAACATCTTATCTTCTCAAGCGGACAATTTTTCATTAATGGAACCGACAACATTTCGATTGGAAATGCAGCGAATTACACTTTGACGGCAGCTTCTTCGGTAGACCAAGTTTGGGATGTTACCGACCCATTGTCTCCGGTAAACAGTAGTCTAAACGTATCTGGTGATGAGATTTCATGGAAGGCAAGTCAGGACACTGTAAGAAGGTTTGTGGCTTTTAGATATAGTGCAGCCAAGGAAGTTAGGGCTTTAGGGGCGGTGTCAAACCTGAATCTTCATAGCATTGGTCATACAGACTTGCTAATAATTACAGTTCCACAGCTAGATTCTGCAGCACGTCGATTAGCGACTCTTCATGCCGACAGAGGTTTGAGAGTGGCAGTTGTAAATCAACGCGAAGTATTTAATGCCTTTTCCTCAGGATCTCCAGATCCTACGGCTTTGAAGATGCTTATGATGATGCTTTGGGATAAAGCGGATAACGATGTGGATAAGCCGAAGTACCTACTTCTTATGGGGGATGGGACATATATGAATCGGAATCTTGATCCAGATGGAGTAAATCTACTGACTTTCCAAAGTGCCAACTCTGAGAGTACGGTGAGTAGTTATGTAACAGATGATTATTTTGGACTATTAGAAGAAGGTATGGGGGAGTCTCCGGGAGATAAACTTGCAATAGGAGTGGGTCGAATTCCTGCACCGACACTTTCTCATGCGCTTGCTTATGTCTCAAAAGTAGAAACGTATTTAGGCGTAAATGAAGATTTTTCTGAGGGTGCGGGATGTGAACCCGAAGGTTCTACGACCACCTTCGGTGCTTGGCGTAACCGAATAATATTTGTGACCGATGATCAAGACGGTAACAACAACGATGGATGGCGCCACATGTCTGATAGCGAGGTGCATTCAAATCGTGTCGCCCAAGATCATAGCGAATACGACATCATCAAGATCTACCCCGATTCGTACCTACAAGAGGCGACTCCGGGAGGGGAAAGATATGACGAAGCAGAAGCTGAGATTGATAGGAAAGTCGAAGAAGGCGCTCTAATAATTGACTATATCGGACATGGTGGAGAACGAGGATGGGCTCACGAACGAATCCTCAACACTACCACGATTCGGGAATGGACAAATAAAAAACGACTCCCCGTTTTCATGACCGCCACTTGCGAATTATCACGCTACGACGATCCCGAAGTAGAATCGGCTGGCGAAATGCTAGTCTTCAACCCCGATGGCGGTTCTGTGGGGATGCTCACAACGACCCGAACAGTATTTAGCGGAGGAAACCAAGAGCTTAATACAGCCTTTTTCCAAACCGTTCTTGATGAGGACTCCGGCACTTCCCAAGCTCGATGCCTCGGGGATATATGTAAAGACACGAAAAACAGCCCTCTCGTCACTAGCGTTACGAATATGAGAAATTTCTCATTGCTTGGCGATCCCGCGATTTTGTTAGCTTACCCAAAGCATTCAATCTACATAACAGAGGTGCCTGACACGATCAGATCCTTGGATCACGTCATTATGAAAGGATACGTAGGTACTGATTCGGGTGATACTCTCCAAGGATTTAATGGTTTCTTGTATCCCAAAGTTTTTGATAAACGTTCTCAAATAAGTACTCTTGATAACGACAATGTCGCTGGGGCTTTCTCATATACGATGTTCAGAAACGTAATCCATAAAGGACTTGCGAGTGTAGTAGATGGTGTTTTTGAGTTCGAATTCGTGGTTCCTCGTGATATTGACTACACCTTAGGAGAAGGAAGGGTGAGTTTATATGCCGTTTCCGAAGATATAGATGCTCATGGAGCTTTCGAAGGGTTTATTATCGGTGGTACTTCGGAAGATGTCGAAGTGGACGATCTAGGTCCGGTGGTGGATCTATTTATGAATGATTCGTTATTTATTTCTGGCGGAATTACTAATGAAGATCCGTGGCTTTACGCCCGAGTTTACGACGAAAGCGGAATAAACACGGTAGGAAACGGTATAGGTCACGACCTCAAAGCAGTGCTCGACGAGTCGTACGATTCGCCCTTCGTTTTGAACACTTACTTCTCGGCTGATCTAGACACTTATAAAAGTGGTGTAGTAAGATATCCGTTTAATGATCTTGAGGAGGGCGAGCATAGTTTGGAATTAAAAGTGTGGGATGTACAGAATAATAGTACTCTTGCTACCACCAAATTCATAGTTGCTAGTTCTGTAGAAGTGGCTCTTCAGGATGTGATTGCTTATCCTAATCCGGCTACAAATAATGTGTCTTTTAGATTGACTCATAACCAAACCTGTAATGAGGTTGATGTAGAGGTAGATATTTACGATGCAACAGGTAGGAAAATAAAAGCGTTTAAAACGGAACTTTTTTCACACACTGGTCGTACAGATGTCCTGAAATGGGATCTTATCAGCAATGACGGAGGTGAAGTCCCAGCTGGTGTTTATGTTTTTCAAATTAAAATGACTACGAAAAATGGTGCTTCTACACAATATGGTAGTAAACTTGTCGTTCTCAAACCCTAATGTCTTAAAACATTACATGAAGAATCTTTCAATCATAAATAAATTTTTAGCTGGGGTAGTAGTTTTTACTATGTCTATAGGGAATTATAGCGCTCAGCTAGATCCAGGAGAAGCAGCGTCATTAGTACAGTTAAACACTATTACGACAGCTGTTCCATTTTTAATGATAGCTCCAGATTCTAGATCTGGTGCTCTTGGAGATGCCGGAGTAGCACTATCCCCAGATGGGAATAGTCTTCATTGGAATCCTGCTAAAATGGCTTTTTCTGAGAATGAACTTGAGGTGAGTCTTAGCTATGCGCCATGGTTAAGAGCTCTTGTTGACGACATGAACTTGGCGTATTTGACTATGGTACGTAAAATAAACAGACGTCAAGCCTATGGCTTGGCTTTGCGTTATTTCAGTTTGGGAAATATCACTTTCACCGACGCAGTAGGGACTACTATTCGTGATTTCCAACCAGCTGAGTTGAGTTTAGATGCTGGTTTTTCTCAAAGATTTACAGATAGATTTAGCGGAGGTGTAGCTGGTAGATTTGTTCATTCAAACCTAACTGGAGGAGTGAGTGTACTAGGTGCAGAATCTAAACCCGGTATTTCAGTTGCTGCCGATGTAAGTATGTTCTACACAAACAACCAAGCGAATTGGGGAGGTAAAAATGGAACTTTTAATATGGGGATGAACATCTCTAATATTGGTTCTAAAATGAGTTATACTGAAACCGCAGCGCGTGATTTTATTCCTGCGAACCTTCGTTTAGGTGCGGCATATACTATGGAATTGGATGATTACAATTCTCTTACCTTCACTCTTGATGGTAATAAATTACTTGTTCCTACTGCTCCTGTTTACGATCAGCAAGATGGGAACACTATCGTTAGTGGATATTCAAATGACGTGGGTGTAGCAACGGGTATAGTTCAATCTTTCTATGATGCACCAGGAATTGTTGACTTTAACGATGATGGTACGTACTCAATCTTATCGGGTAGTATTTTCCGAGAAGAGTTAAGAGAAGTAAACTTCGGTGGAGGTTTTGAATATGACTTTGCTGAAGTATTTGCCTTTAGAGCAGGATACTTTTACGAGCATTTCTCGAAAGGGAATAGGCAGTTTATTACAATGGGAGCTGGTATGAAATACACAGTATTTACTATCGATTTAAGCTACTTAGTTAGCACGACTCAACAGAATCCACTAGCAAATACTTTGAGATTTACTCTGAGAATGCAATTCAGTGACCTTTCTTCTGCTTCTAATAACGGTGGTTAAGTAAACCTATAATGGACATTAGGATAGGATATGGCTATGACGTGCACCGCCTTGAAGCAGGTGAGGAGTTGTGGATAGGTGGAGTATTATTCCCACACATTAAAGGCGCAGTAGGACATTCAGACGCAGATGTGCTCCTTCATGCAATATGTGACGCGTTATTTGGAGCGCTTGCTTTGAGAGATATAGGATATCACTTTCCGGATACGGACCCAGCATATAAAGGAATAGATAGCAAGCAATTACTTGCTCAAACTTGGAGTAAGATTGAAGGCTTAGGTTGGTCTTTAGGTAATTTGGACACAACAATTTGCCTTCAAACACCTAAATTATCCGAAGGGATAGATGAGATGAGAGATGTAATTGCAGGAATCTTAGATGTCAATATCGACAAAGTAAGCATCAAAGCCACCACTACGGAAAAACTTGGTTTCGTAGGTACTCAAGATGGCATAAGCGCCCACGCTGTGGTGCTCTTAACGAAGTAGGTCGCCCCGATTAGAAGCGTCTTATTAAGGTGTGTTTCTTGTTTCTTCAAAGTGATCTTCCTGCAAATCGGCATAAAAGTGCACTCGAATCACTGCGGTATCTCTCAATAAATCAACTTTACCTATCTCTAATGAGTGAATTTTCACTCCAGTTCTATCTTCAAGATCAGCAGTTAATTCTTTTCGGCGACCCGCTTTAATTAATTCAATTTTATCATACACAACAATCTTAACAGTTAAGTGTTTTACGAACCAAAGGCGTTCTAAAATGAAAGCCAGGCTCCAAATACCAATGTTGGCTAATAGAATTATTCCCCACCCAGTAGTTTGAGGTGCTAAAGCGTTGATTACAGCAAGTGCAATTACAATAAATAGATAAGACATCTCCCTAATAGGGATTGCGTCAGTTCTATATCTGATAATGCTGAAAATCGCGAATAACCCTAATGCAAAACCCATTTCAATTTCTACTCCACTGAGAAGCGAGCACAAAAAGTAAACAGATGTTGAAACTAGCATAAATGTGAAAACGTAGTCACGTCTTTGAGAAGCTAGATGGTAGATAAGTCTAACTACAACTAAACTCGAGATAATATTTGCTCCGAAACCAATTGCTAGGCTTGTAATTAATGAGTAGTCTGCGATGTCCATATAAAAATTGTGTTGGGTTATGAAATTTGTGCTGATTTAGAAGCTCGGTTTAATTCTCTTAAGCTTTCAAAATAAGTTCGTGCGTGCAGGCTTGTGTCTGTAGAAAGACGTCCTACTACATATTTACTTATACGAATAGTCCTGCCTAATGGAACGTGCCTATTAGGATGAGACCGAAATAGCTTGTGAAGCGGTGAGTGTCTGTCACTTTCACCCTGTTTTAATTCGACAATAGATAATCCGTCAAGGGGGTAGAATACCACACCCTCAATAGACTTAAACTTAAGTCCTGTGTCAAATGTGATTCTTTCACCTCGTTTAATGTGAGCTAATGTAAAGCGTGAGTAGCTGCTATAAAGTACAGGGCTGAGTTCACGAGCAAAAGACACGCGTTCAGTTAAGAATCTCCGCTCTTCTTTAGTCAGGGGACTATCCCATTTTTCTGAGGTTCGTTGTAACCTCATTTTAATGGATCTACCATGCACATTTCGAGACTTTACTTCAAGAAAACTAATGTTAGAATTTGCATAAGACCTTATTCTAACTTTGTATCTTATTTTCCGACCTCTAAGATGATCTTCTAGGCAAATGTTACCAGGTGTATCGAAATACAAGTTGTCATACCTGAATTTACGTTCGTTGTTTATCTCTAGAATATTGTATTCACTATCGAGAGATTCTGCAATGTTAGCACACCATTTGTTTGGTATAAGAAACTTTTCTTCACGCCTATCTAATAAAGCAACTGACTCTAGCTCTTGAAGGTCAATAGGAAGATAGGACGTAAAAAAATTATCGATGACAGAAAAAAAAATAGGTGTTCTTTGTTCCACAAATATACGTGAAGTTATATTTGCCTGATTGTTTTCGATAAAAGCATAAAGCTAATGGCGAAGAAGAAAGATACTAAGCTGGCGCATTCAAAAGATGTGTATAAGAGATGGTTCAAGGATATGTACCTCATGCGCAAGTTTGAGGAAAAGTGTGGTCAACTCTATATTCAGCAAAAATTTGGTGGCTTTTGCCACTTATATATAGGTCAAGAAGCTGTGCTTTCGGGCATGCAAGAAGCTCTAAAGCCTAGCGATAGAGTTATTACGGCCTATCGTGACCACGCACACCCCCTTGTATTAGGGACTGATCCTAAGGTGGTTATGGCTGAGTTATACGGTAAGGTTACCGGTAGTTCTAAGGGTAAAGGTGGCTCTATGCATATGTTTGATAAGGAGCGCAATCTTTTCGGAGGTCATGGTATTGTTGGAGGCCAAATCGGTCTCGGTGCCGGAATCGCCTTCGCTGATAAGTATCGTAATGAAGACCATGTAACGATTTGTTTTATGGGTGATGGTGCGGCTAGACAAGGAATGCTGCACGAGACCTTTAATATGTCGATGATATGGAAATTGCCGGTAATATTCGTGATCGAGAATAACCAGTATGCTATGGGGACCAGTGTAAAGAGAACTACTAACGTTCACGATCTTTCTAAGATGGGAGATAGCTACGATATGCCATCAGAAACTGTTGACGGAATGAGTCCGGAAGCTGTATGTGCGGCTATTCAACGCGCTGCCGAGCGAGGAAGAAAAGGAGACGGTCCTACATTGCTTAATATCGAAACATATCGATATAAAGGGCACTCGATGTCTGACCCACAGAAGTATAGGTCAAAGGATGAGGTGAAGACTTTCCAAGATTTGGATCCGATTACGTATGTGCGCAATATCCTTTTGGAGAATAAGTGGATGACTGAAGCTCAGTTGAAAACTGTCGAGAAGAAGGTAAAGATTACTATTGAAGAAGCAGTTACATTTGCTGAGGAAAGTCCTAAACCTGAAGCTCATGAGTTGTACGAAGACGTATACACTCAGGAAGATTACCCTTACGTTAAAGACTGATCCCGTAAAAAATTAAATCATGGCTGAAATTGTACGCATGCCTAAACTAAGTGATACGATGACCGAAGGTGTCGTCGCTGCTTGGCATAAAAAAGTTGGTGATCCTGTTGAAAGTGGAGAGTTATTAGCTGAGATCGAGACGGATAAAGCCACACTGGAATTCGAGTCTTTTCAAGACGGAGTTTTACTTCATATAGGTGTAGAAACAGGCGCAACTGCCCCTGTAGATAGCATTTTGTGTGTTTTAGGTAAAAAAGGAGAGAATATTAAGAAGCTTCTTAAAGACGAAGCGAAAGTGAAGCCAGCTGCGAAAGTAGAGGCTGCAGAAATGGCCGCGCCTGCCCCAGCTCCAGTGTCTGTTGCTCCCGCCCCAGTAGTGAATACTACTGCAACAAGAGTAGTAGCATCTCCACTTGCGAAAAAATTAGCTGAAAAACTAGGGTTGTCTTTAAATAGAATCCCTGGTTCTGGTGAAGGTGGTCGTATCGTTAAAAGTGACGTTGAGAATTTCAAAATGGCTGGCGCAACTGGTATGCCTGTGCTTACTAAGGAGAAGTTTTCTGAAGTTGGTGTAAGCCAAATGCGTAAAACTATTGCTCGTCGCTTAGCTGAAAGCAAATTCACAGCTCCTCATTTCTACTTGTCGATTTCTATCGATATGTCGAATGCCATGCAGGCTCGAGAAGCAATTAACGACCAAGGTCTTTACAAAGTATCGTTTAATGATATGGTCGTAAAGGCTGCGTCTGTTTCATTGAGAAAGAACCCTGCCGTAAACAGTAGTTGGTTAGAGGATAGAATTAGATATAACGAACATGTTCATATCGGAGTCGCTGTTGCTGTGGAGGACGGGCTATTAGTTCCAGTAGTGAGATTCGCGGATAGTAAATCATTTGCCTCTATCGGAGAGGAAGTGAGAGACTTTGCTTCGAGAGCTAAGGCGAAAACGTTACAGCCGAGCGATTGGGAGGGCAGTACTTTTACGATTTCGAACTTAGGAATGTTCGGGATAGAGAACTTTACGGCAATTATTAACCCGCCCGATGCTTGCATTCTTGCTATCGGAGGGATAAGCGAAGTTCCAGTTGTCAAAGACGGGACGGTTGTGCCGGGTCATGTTATGAAGGTGACTCTGAGTTGCGATCATAGAGTGGTCGATGGAGCTACGGGCGCGGGATTCTTGCAGGATTTCAAAAACCTACTTGAGAATCCAGTTCTTATGCTAGTCTAACCAGGTCATTTTGCGGTAGATTGCACGTACCGCCATGTCGATTAATCTTGAATCATCTGTAGCTTACCTTAAAGGGGTAGGACCGAAGCGCGCCGAACTTCTTCAGTCGGAGCTTGGGGTTCAAACTTGCTTCGATTTAATCCAGCACCTTCCATTTCGTTACGAGGATAGGTCGATTTTCTATAAAATTTCGGATATCTCAGCCGAGTCGTCGGCTCTTCAGTTTAAAGGTAAAATTCTCAAGAAAACGCTATTAGGAGCGAAGAAGGGGAGTCGGTTAGTTGCTGTGTTTAATGATGGGGATAAGGAATTAGAGTTGGTTTGGTTTAAAGGAGCTAAATGGATTTTAAACCAAATTCCATTGAACGTGGACGTGATCATTTACGGCCGGCCCACAGTGTTTGCCGGAAAATGGAATATTGCGCACCCGGAAGTAGAGCGAGCAGACGCATTTGAAAAACGCCGGGGCGGGGGATTGCACCCTGTGTATTCTTCTACGGAAAAGTTAAGTGCGAGGGGGTTGAATAGTCCAGGGTTAGCTCGATTGATAAGGAGCGCATGGGCTGAGATTTATAGTGATATTGACGAAACACTTCCAGATAATTTACTTGCGGAGCTGAAAATGCCTACTAGGCGTAAGGCGTTCGAGCAAGTTCATTTTCCGAGAACGCCCTCTGAGGCAGATAAAGCGTTGAAGAGATTGAAGTTTGAGGAATTACTTTACTTGCAGCTAGTTTTGCTCAAGCAAAAAAAAGCTACGACTGTTGATCTTCCAGGGGTGAGGTTTGAGAAAGTAGGGGAGAAGTTTAATGAGTTTTTCGAAAAGCACTTGCCTTTTGAGCTAACAGGCGCTCAGAAAATCGTGATAAAGGAGATTAGAGTCGATGTGAATACGGGAAGGCATATGAATAGGCTTCTGCAAGGGGATGTGGGAAGTGGAAAGACCATTGTTGCGCTTATGACTTCGCTTTTAGCGATAGATAATGGATTTCAGGCATGCATTATGGCTCCCACAGAAATCCTCGCTAGGCAACATGCCGAGGGGATTAGCGACTTGCTAAGGGAGATGGATGTGAGGGTTGAAATAATTACTGGATCTACGAAAAAGTCTGATAGGAAGCCTATTTTAGAGGGGCTTGCTGATGGTAGTGTGGATTTGATAATAGGTACTCACGCTTTGATAGAGCCTACTGTGGTATTTAAGAATTTGGGCTTTGTGGTGATAGATGAACAGCATAGGTTCGGGGTGGCTCAGAGGTCTAAGCTTTGGGCAAAAGCTCGCCTTGCTCCTCACGTTCTCGTAATGACAGCGACACCTATTCCGAGAACCCTTGCTATGACGGCTTATGGTGATTTAGATATCAGTGTCCTCGATGAATTGCCGCCAGGAAGGAAAGAGATCATAACGGCCCATAGGACAGATGCCGGTAGACTGTCGGTTTTTGCGTTTGTGGAAAAGCAAATATCGCAGGGAAGGCAAGTCTATTTTGTTTATCCATTAATAGAGGAGAGCGCGACTATAGATCACAAAGATTTAATGGACGGGTATGAGAGTATTTCTAGGCGATTCCCACTTCCGAAATTTCGGATAGGAATAGTCCACGGTCGAATGAAACCCGCCGATAAGGAAATCGAGATGAAGCGATTTGTGAGTGGGGAATCGCAAATTTTAGTTGCTACTACAGTAATAGAGGTGGGGGTAAATGTCCCTAATGCGACGCTTATGGTGATAGAGAGTGCAGAGAGGTTTGGTTTAAGCCAAATGCATCAACTTCGTGGGCGAGTAGGTCGTGGGGGAGATCAGAGTTACTGTGTTTTGATGACGAAAGATGAGTTTGGTAAGGAGGCGAGGCGAAGACTTGAGACGATGTGCCGAACTAATGATGGGTTCGAAATTGCCGAAGTGGATATGGAGATTCGTGGGCCTGGGGATATTATGGGGACTCAGCAAAGTGGACTTCCGGACTTGAGGATGGCTGATATCCAAAAGGATAAAGACCTGATGATTACGGCTCGATATATTGCGCAGAGAGTTTTAGATGTCGATGCGAAATTGGAACGAGATGAGCACGCGTCGTTAAGAAATAATTTGGATAGAATGTTGAAAGACAGGCCGAATTGGAGTCAAATTTCCTGAACTTAGTCGCATGAAAGCACTTCCTATCTTTTCATTTATTCTCGCTCTAGGAGCTGCGTGGTTTTTCCTCTTCGGCTCTAATGTTGAAGGCGAGCTATCGGAAAACCCCACTCTTTATGCGTCTGATGTTTGGGATGTTTGGGAGAGATGGGATTCGTCAGAGTTGCCAGTAGATGGTGCTGAGTGGTGGAATCCTGCGGAAGATGAGGTATTATACAAGTTTTCAAACTCAGAGCACTTTGTCTTTCATGTGTCAAGAAATATTGACTCATTAAAGTTGAATTCTAAACCTTACAGAGGAGGTTATTTAGTAGGAAGTGAGGTGTCTTTGAATCTTTGGAGCGACAATCCAGGATTCATGTCTGAGAAGTGGAAGGTTTCTGCTGAATCTTATATTCGACTTAGTGAAATTACAGCGACAGATGATTCATCTCAGAATGTGTTTAAGCTAGAATCGGGTGATGAACGAATTGTGGTTTGGGGAGATTCTATAAATATCGAAGGATTTGTGGCTCATATATTTCGCGATAGAGTGGTTTACACCCGGGTTGGCGAAATTGAAGAGTTTGCGATTGATCAATTGCAAAATGATTTTCAGGCGGAGAATCAAATGTCGGAATCTATACTGATGATGGGGGTGACTCGGAATCATAGGACGGGAAGTGATATGGATATTGTTTGGAACGAGGTCAGTTATTCGGTTGAGGCAATTGGGGGGGGAGGTGATGTGGTTTGGTCTAAGGTGTTGAGTGAAAAGCCATTAGGAGAGTCATTTGAGGTGGATTTGTATTCGAATAATAAATACCAAACCGCTTTTGCTACCTCGTCCGCAGTATATTTATTAGACGTAACAGGGAAAGACGTTAGGGGGTATCCGTACGAAGCTGACATTACGGGATTCGCCGTTTTTGATTACGACAGGAACGATAAATACAGATTTTTAGTCGCCACCTCGAGCGGGAAACTAATTAATCTCAAGGATGAAGGTCGAGTAACTACGGGTTGGAATTTTAAGCACCTCAAAGGAGGAAATTACATCGAACACCTCGCCCATCTTCGAGTGGGATCTCGGGATTACATTTACGGGGGGTGCTATGATGGATCCGTACTTCTATTAAAACGAACGGGTCAAGTTCGAGGATCCACTCCCGTCCGAGTTGCCCCAATTTCTAAGCCCGCCTTTAGAATTTCGAACACCATAGGAAAAACGACCGTTCTATTTATCGACTCCTCGGGATGGCTACGAGAACTCACCCTAGCCGAAGCAGAGCCCGTCGGTATCTCAGGACTTACACGCGCAGATCGAGTGTCGTTACAAGATTTCGATGGGGACGGGAAGTTAGAGGTCGTCACCACATTAGATGGCGTACGTTCCGTTTGGAATTCTCGGAATGAGTTAGTCCTTTAGGATACTGCGGCTAATCACAATCCTTTGGACTTCGCTTGTGCCTTCGTAGATCTGTGTAATCTTCGCGTCACGCATCATGCGCTCTACGTGGTATTCTTTTACGAATCCATATCCTCCGTGGATTTGAACTGCCTCGATGGTTTGCGTCATTGCAACTTCAGAAGCGTAGAGTTTCGCCATGCTTGAAGCGAGGTCGTAATTCTCGCCAGCGTCCTTTATAGAGGCTGCTTTGTGAACTAATAAGCGGGCGCACTCGATTTGAGTCGCCATATCTGCGAGCTTAAAGCTGATAGCTTGGTGCTTGTAAATTTCCTTCCCGAAAGTCTTGCGCTCCTTAGAATATGCAAGAGCGAGGTCATAAGCTCCCGCCGCTATTCCTAGGGCTTGAGCTGCTATGCCTATACGCCCTCCAGCGAGAGTTTTCATAGCGAACTTAAATCCAAACCCATCTTCTCCGAGTCGGTTTTCCTTCGGGACTTTCACGTCTTGGAACATTAAAGTGTGGGTGTCGGAACCTCTAATTCCTAGCTTGTCTTCTTTAGCTCCGACAACAAACCCGGGCATATCTTTTTCAATGATGAGAGCGTTAATGCCTTTATGGCCTTTCTCAACATCGGTTTGGGCTATGACTATGTAAGTAGAAGCTGTGCCTCCATTAGTAATCCAGTTCTTCGTACCATTAACAAGATAGTGGTCACCCATATCTATAGCGGTGGTGCGCTGAGAAGTCGCATCCGACCCCGCCTCAGGTTCACTCAGACAGAACGCACCTATCTTCTGACCGCTCGCAAGTGGGGTAAGATACTTCTGCTTTTGCTCCTCAGATCCAAATGCCTCAAGACCATAACAAACAAGCGAATTGTTTACGCTCATCACCACACTAGTAGATGCGTCAACTTTACTTATCTCCTCCATAGCGAGAACATAGCTGATAGTGTCCATTCCAGATCCGCCATATTTAGCGTCTACCATTATGCCCATAAACCCAAGCTCACCAAGCTGTTTCACCTCTTCTGTGGGAAATATTTGATCTCTATCGCGTTCGATAACACCAGGTTTCAACACGTTTTGTGCAAAATCTCTTGCTGCATCTCTTACGGCAACTTGCTCTTCTGTTAGTTCGAAATTCATATTATTGCTAAATGGATTGCGAAGATACATTAACTGACCCCTTGAAGAGGTCTTGGACTGTCTTAGGTTTGATGAGTGGAACGTCTTTGGACGGGCTTGACGTGGCTCTTTGTGAATTCACTTCCCTTGATGGTGATAATGCCTGGAAGGGTGAAATTGTGCAATTCAAGTGTTTTGAATTCTCCGTGTCTTTAAGCAAACGCCTAAGAAATGGCATTAATCTACAGGCTGAAGACTTATTTAAGTTGGATAGAGATTGGGCATGTTTCGCAGCTAAGTGTGTGAATTCCATGAATGTAAAGGCGGATTTGCTATCCTCTCACGGGCACACGGTGTTCCATAATCCTTCAGACGGTTATACAGTCCAAATCGGTTCCGGAGCCGACCTCGCTGCTCTAACTTCAATGCCTGTAGTCTGTGATTTACGCCGCCTTGACGTTGCATACGGCGGGCAGGGAGCGCCTCTCGTGCCACTTGTAGATTCACTTTTATTTTCGGAATACTCGGCGTGTATTAACCTAGGCGGTTTTTCAAATATCTCGCATCTCAATGGAAATCTCACTACGGCTTGGGATATAGGAGTTTGTAATAACCTTCTAAATCATCTTTCCCGCGAAATAAATCTCGAATATGACGATGGGGGTATAATATCTTCATCGGGCGTAGTGATTCCCGACCTTTTAAGCTCGCTCTTGTCTTTACCCTATCACGAACTTTCGCCACCTAAAAGCTTAGGGATGGAATGGATGGTCGAGTCTGTCCTCCCGATTTTAAACGAGTACTCAAGTTCGTCTCTTGAAGATAGAATGCGTACTTCCGTTGAATATGTGGCTCAGACTATCGTCGAGTCTTGTCCCAGCTCTGGCTCAGTTTTAATCACCGGGGGTGGCGTTTTCAACTCCTTCTTAATGTCTAGACTGCAAGAATTAACCAAGTCCTTCGATATAAATTTCGAAATCCCCGACCCCATTATATCGCAAGGTAAAGAAGCATACGCCTTCGCATTCTTAGGTCTACTACGATATCTAAATAAACCAAACATCTTACAATCTGTAACCGGCGCATCTAAGGCGTCATCAGGCGGTGCGGTTTGGATTCCATAAGTAGTATCTTTGCCGCTCCAAAGTTCAATACTTAGTACATGAAAGATCTACTCAAGGCATACGAAGATCGCAAGCCGGAAATTGTTTTTAGCTGGCAGGATAGTGAAACAGAAGCAATGGGATGGGTCGTAATAAACTCACTAAGAGGTGGTGCTGCAGGAGGAGGGACGAGAATGCATATGGAATTAGATCAACACGAAGTTGAGTCTCTTGCGAAGACAATGGAAATTAAGTTCACAGTGTCTGGTCCACAGATTGGTGGTGCGAAATCGGGAATCAGATTCGACCCTAACGACCCTCGCAAGAAGGGCGTTCTAGAGCGTTGGTATGCCGCAGTTACACCACTTCTCAAGCATTACTACGGGACCGGAGGCGATATGAATGTAGATGAGATTCATGAAGTGATTCCTATGACTGAGGCAAATGGGGTTTGGCATCCACAAGAGGGTGTTTTTACTGGTCATTTTAAACCAAACGAAGCTCAAAAAGTTCACAGAATCGGTAACCTCCGCCAAGGAGTTTCTCAGGTCGTTGAAGATGTAAATATCTCTCCGGATATTAATCGCAAGTACAGAGTTGCAGATCTAATCACTGGTTATGGAGTCTCGGAATCAGTTCGTCATTTCTACAATATTTATGGAGGCACCGTAAAAGATAAACGCGTCATTATTCAAGGATGGGGTAACGTAGGTGCCGCGGCCGCGTACTACCTCACTCAGGCGGGTGCGAAAATAGTCGGAATTATAGATCGTGCAGGAGGTTTAATAGACGTTGATGGTATGAGTTTAAATCGAGTAGCAGACCTCTTTTTCGCAAAACGTGGAAATTCACTAGTTTCGAACGACGCAATTTCTTTCGAAGAAATAAACTCGAAAGTTTGGGATATCCCCGCTGACGTTTTCCTACCGTGTGCAGCTTCTAGATTAGTGACACAAGACCAGGTTAATAGAATGATAACCGCTGGCGTGAAACTCATCTCGTCAGGTGCAAATGTTCCATTTGCAGATAAAGAGATTTTCTACGGACCCATTGCTGAATCAGTAGACAAACAAATCACGGTCATTCCGGATTTCATCGCAAATTGTGGAATGGCTAGAGTCTTTGCATATCTAATGAGTGACAGTAAAGTTGATATGTCAGATGAAGCAATATTTAGAGACACTTCGGAAGTAATTTGCAGAGCATTAGAGGCCACTTATTCTATGCGTTCTGAATCGACCCTGTTAACAGCTACAGCTTTTGATAAAGCTTTGAAAACATTAAACTAATACAATGGAGTATATTTTACTAGCGGTTTTTGTAATTGGTTATTTAGGAATTGCACTTGAGCACAAGGTTTCTATTGATAAAGCCGCTTTTGCACTATTAACTGGTACAATTTTATGGGGATTGTTTGTTTTAGGATACAATGAAGTACCCCCACATTTGGCTGAAATGTTTGCTGAATTTTCTTCTAACCAAACCGATGGTCATGGTTCTTTAAGCATGTTTTTCGAGCATAGACTCATGCATCATATGCAAGACATCTCGAGTATTTTATTCTTCCTCTTAGGTGCTATGACTATTGTAGAGTTAGTTGATGCTCATGAAGGTTTTAGAGTTATTACGGACAGAATAAACACCCAGGATAAAGTAAAATTATTGTGGATTATTTGTGTCTTAACATTTTTCTTCTCAGCTGTTTTAGATAATCTAACGACAAGTATTGTAATGATTTCATTACTGAGAAAGTTAATTGATGATAAAGAATCCAGGTGGCTTTTTGCGGGAATGGTAGTTATTGCCGCTAATGCTGGAGGGGCCTGGTCGCCTATTGGTGATGTAACTACGACTATGCTTTGGATAGGTGGTCAGTTAAGTACAGGTGTGATTATCACGAATTTAATTTTGCCTTCAGTTGTTGCTTTGTTAGTGCCTCTTACCATCCTTTCATTTCGCTTAAAAGGTCAAGTAGAGCGCCCCGTTTTTCATCGAGAACCTGGTACCGATCCTACAACACAGGCTGAGAGAAATATTGTCTTTGCAGTAGGGGTTGGAGGACTTCTTTTCGTTCCGGTTTTCAAAACGGCAACTCACCTACCTCCATTTATGGGTATGATGTTATCTCTAGGTGTGATTTGGTTATTAACCGAAAGACTCCATTATGCAAAGAATCATGAGCATCGCACACAATTATCGGTAGTAGGCGTGCTTCGGAAAATTGACACAGGTTCAGTATTATTCTTTTTAGGGATTCTTTTAGCGGTAGCGGCTTTACAGGAGGCAGGTCACTTACTTCTTGCTGCAGACTCTCTTAGGACTGCTTTAGAAAATGTTTATTTAATTAACTTATCGATAGGTCTCTTATCGGCAATTGTAGATAACGTGCCGTTAGTAGCAGCTTCAATGGGTATGTACGATGTAGTTCCTTTAGACGCAGTTACCGATGATTGGTCTATGGCATTTACTAAGGATGGACACTTTTGGCAGTTCTTGGCGTACTGTGCTGGAACAGGTGGATCTGCGCTAATCATCGGGTCTGCCGCAGGAGTTGCTGTTATGGGGTTAGAGAAGATAGATTTTATTTGGTACTTAAAGAAAATCAGCTTGTTAGCGATTGCAGGATACTTTGCTGGAGCTGCAGTATACTTGTTAATGTTTGCTTACTAAGGGCTATTCTTTTTAACCTGTGCGACTTGAAAACGCATGGGGAGTGGTGTGATTTAATATACGATTTCATGGAACTTAGCGTTTAGTTTCATAATAGCGTAAAACGACACATGCTCAATACTATTTTTTTACAAGCAAATACTGCTGAGGCAGTTACTGATGCGGTTTCTGAAGTTGATGTAAACATCTTAGAACTGCTTATGGAGGGTGGATGGTACATCATGTTGCCTCTTGCTCTAATGAGCATTTTCGCAATGTATGTGTACTTCGAGCGCTATATGGCGATTCGTAGAGCTGAAAAAACATCTCCTGACTTTATGCAGAGGTTGAAAGATTATATTTCACAAGGACAACTTCCGAGTGCGAAAAATCTATGTTCAGATAACGATACTCCTATGGCGAGAATGCTTTATAAAGGTATTTCTAGGATAGGTAAGCCATTAAGTGATATCTCGACTGCTATAGAAAACGTGGGGAAGCTCGAGATTTATAGCTTGGAGAAGAACATGAATATTCTAGCTACCGTTGCAGGTGCTGCCCCAATGGTAGGTATGCTGGGAACTGTAATCGGAATGGTGAACGTATTCCTTGATATGGAAGCTGCTGGAACAGTGCAGGTATCAGATATTTCTTCGGGCACGAAGCAGGCTATGGTTACGACAATTGTGGGGTTGATCGTGGGGATTTTGGCCTATATGGCATACAATCATCTCGTGGGTAAAGTCTCCAAGGTGGTTCATAAAATGGAGGCAACAAGCCTTGAATTTATTGATATTCTTGAGGAGCCAGCAAAAAGTTAATGCGCTGATATGAATCTATCTACACGAAATAAAATCAATGTCAATGGGGGCATGAATACTATGACGGATCTCGTCTTTCTCCTGCTGATATTTTTCATAATCATCTCAACTCTAGTAAGTAACGGTGTGAATGTGGATCTGCCGCAGAGCAAGGGTACTACGTCTGTAACATCTAATTTGACTGTAAGCATTCAGGCGGATGGGACCTACCATTTGAATGGGGATGTTCGTCCGATGAATAGGGCTGATTTGGAGCCCAAGCTCAGAGCCGAGATGGAAAAACAGTCTGAAAAGATTATTTATCTTCAAGTTGACCAGTCTGTGCCTACAGGCCAAACCGTTGAATTAATCGGGCTCGCAAAAGCAAATTCATGGAAGGTGATGCTAGGGGCTAATCCGAAAAAATAACGAGCATAAATATGTCATCAGACGGAAATATTTTACACGAAAGCAACGAGAAGAAGAATAAAACTCGAGCTGCAATATTTACGGGTATTATATTTTCAGGCGTACTGCTTTTATGTTTTTTCCTCGTTGCATTTACGATTCAAGATCCTCCTCCGGGAGAGCAATATGTAGCAGTAGGATTTGCCGATTTGGGATCTGTTGATGATGCTAAAGGTGTTACGGAATCGGAAGTTCCTTCTGAGGTCGTTGAGGAAGTTGAGGAGGAAGCTGTTAGTACCCCTACGGTTGTCGAGCCTGTAGTAGCAGAGGAAGTAGTGACACAATCTGAATCCGAAATGGTAATCCCCATCTCGAAAGATGAAGAAGTAGAAGAGAAGCCTGTGGAGAAAGAACCGGAAAGGATATCTGCTGCAGCAAATTTGATAAGATCTAACTCAGCTTCAAGTGGAGGAGGAGGTTCTGAAGGAAGTTCTGAAGGTGTAGGTAATCAAGGGGATGAGGATGGTAAAATTGATGGGTCAGGAGTCGTTTCAGGAGATTTCGGTAATGCTTCATTAAATGGCGGTTCGTTAGTCAATGCTCCTCGCTTGAAAGAGAAGCCACAACAAGAAGGTGAAATTCGAATTAAGATCATAGTGGACTCAAACGGGAAAGTGATTTCCGCGAAATATGATGGCGGTCTTCATTCTACATTTTCGGATTCTGAACATATTAGGTTAGCTCGCGAAGCTGCTCTTTCGGCCACATTCACATCGAACGCAAGTGTTCCTCGTCGTTCAGGCTATATCACCATCAGGTTCGAATTAGAGTAATGACACCTCCTATGTCGTTTCAGGAAGCGGTCGACGTTTTATTTACGAAACTTCCGATGTTCCAGAGGACTGGGCCTGCGGCATATAAAGCGAACTTAGATGGAACGAAAGCTGTTTGCAAGATGCTGGAAAACCCAGAATCTAAACTTCGTTTCATTCATATCGCTGGGACGAATGGCAAAGGAACCGTAGCTCATATGCTCGCGGCGGTATTACAGAAAGCGGGTTTTAAAACGGGGTTGTTTACCTCTCCTCATCTTATTGATTTCAGAGAACGAATTCGATTAAACGGAGCGAAAATCCCAGAGAGTAGTGTCGTCGAATTTGTCTCTAAATATGAATCACAATGGGGAGCCCCTTCATTTTTCGAACTGACATTTGGTATGGCTATGGAATACTTTCACGATGAGAGGGCAGA
>JYMV01042137.1_pt1 | contig 51034 bp, 34 predicted proteins | sample 338911 | NCBI WGS metagenome assembly JYMV01 (sample SAMN03354496, study PRJNA234377) | hydrothermal vent metagenome | biome: Deep sea; feature: Hydrothermal plumes at the Eastern Lau Spreading Center, Western Pacific Ocean; material: Seawater | place: Tonga | collected 2009 | depth 2000 m m | reverse complement strand
TGCCGAAGACAATGAAAATTTTTTTGATCATAAAAATGGTAGGTTAAATAGTAAAATTATGAGAATCAAATATAAGGGATAATCTCAAAAACTATACCCTTAATCTTCAGCTGGAGGATTTAATTCCCCCTCTGATTTGGCGACCAAACTAGCAACCGTAGCATCTCCGGTGACATTCACCACCGTCCGACACATATCCAATATACGGTCAACAGGGAATATTATTGCGATCCACAGAGGATTCAAGCCAACAGACGTAAGAACTACCATCATCAGAACCAATCCAGCACTTGGTATGGCTGCTGCTCCTATGGAAGCAAGTGTTGCAGTAATTACAATTACCAATTGCTGTGCAACTGAAAGATCAATTAGGTGATACTGAGCCATTGCAACAACAGCTACCGCTTGATATAAACTGGTACCGTCCATATTCACGGTGGCTCCAATTGGCAATACGAAACTAGTAACGGGCTTTGACACACCAATCTTGTTTTCGATACAATCCATGGTTACCGGAAGGGTGGCGACCGAGGAGCTGGTAGAGAATGCAGTTACTTGAGCATCGCGAATACCAGATAAGAACCTCTTGAAAGACAAGCCTGCGAAGGTTCGTGCCACCAAGGGATATACAATGAATATCATGATTCCCAAGCCTATCACAACAACCAAAGAATACCATCCAAGGAAGGCTAGAATTTCTACAAACTTCTTTGGGTCAGACCCAGCTGCTTTGACTATTTGCCCAGCCATAAGAGCGAACACAAATACTGGCATAGCCTTCATTACCACCCAAACCATTCTGATAAAAATCTCATTAAGTCCATCAATCAGCTTCGCAACAGGTTCACTTTTGTCCTTGGGAATAAGTACCATGACTATTCCAAAGAATATTGCAAAGAAGATGACCTGAAGCATTGACATATTCACCAGGGCCTTGAATATATTGGAGGGTACAACATCTACAAGGGGTTGCAAGGGACCGGTGCCCTTTTGTCTGTCACGTTTCTCCATCTTGTCCTGAACCCAGGCATTGACCGGCTCACCAGACTTGGCCTTCACACGTTCTACTATCTCGGCATTGGCTTCATCACAAGACAGGCATATTTCATCCAGGTCCATAACCTGGGGGTTGGCATCTTTCCAAAGCTCATACTCAATGCGATTTTCAATCCGCATATCCTCATCCACAAGTTGACCAGGCTTTAGAAGATTTACTAAGGCCAGTCCAAGAGATACGGCAAAAAGAGTCGTGATGAGATAAATTGCGAGTGTTTTAATTCCCATTCTACCCAGCTTGGTGACATCCTGAAGGGAGATAATTCCAGAGATTACCGAGAATAGCACCAGGGGCACCGCAATCATCTTCAGAAGGTTGATGAAGATATCCCCAAAAGGCTTGATGTAGTCGAGGGTAAACTTGTTCCAACCGAATTTAACAGCCAGGAAGGCGTAGATGGTTCCGAGTATCAGGCCGATGATGACCTGCCAGTGAAGTGCTAGTTTTTTCATTAGAGCTTAGTTGTTCTGCTTCTTAATAAGTGATCCACCATAACCATAGCAGCCATCGCATCCACAACAGGTACTGCCCGAGGTAAAACACAGGGATCGTGACGGCCCCGTCCTTCTATTTCCACCTCTTCCCCATCAGTATTAACAGTCATCTGTTTCTGCATAATAGTAGATACCGGCTTAAAAACAACCTGGAAGTATATATCGTTTCCATTTGATATACCCGCCTGGATCCCCCCTGAATAATTGGTTTTGGTAGTAATCTTTCCATCCTTATTGATAAACGTATCATTGAATTCTGACCCTTTCATTCCTAATCCTTCAAAGGCAAAACCACAGTCAAATCCCTTTACCGCATTAATACTCAGCATAGCTTTTCCAAGATCTGCGTGAAGCTTATCAAAAACAGGCTCACCCAAACCGATGGGTACACCTGTAATTATTCCGCTTACAATACCGCCAATGGTGTCGCCTTCCTTTCTCACCTCCTCTATCCTGGAAATCATTTTTTTGGCCACCTCCTGATCAGGACATCTAAGAATATTATCATCTATTGATTTGAGATCAAGATCATCATGACATTTGTCAAGCTTTATATCTCCAACTTGAGAAACATAGGCATAAACCTTTATCTTTTCAGCAATCAGAATCTGGCTGGCAACAGCACCAGCAACAACCCTGCAGGCCGTTTCTCTTGCAGAATACCTTCCTCCTCCACGATAATCCCTGTGACCGTATTTTTGCTGATAGGTAAAATCTCCGTGGTTCGGACGAAAGAGGTCTTTAATATGGTCATAATCCTTGGATTTTTGATCTTCATTTGGGATTACAAACCCTATTGGTGCCCCAGTTGTCCTTCCCTCAAATATTCCCGATAAGAATTCAACTTTATCTGATTCTTTTCGCTGAGTTACAATTCTGGATTGTCCTGGTCTTCTCCTGTCCATCTGCTTTTGAACAAAATCCATATCTACCTCCAGCCCACTGGGACAGCCATCAATAATGCCACCAATTACTTTGCCGTGAGATTCACCAAAGGTCGTTAAGGAAAAAAGCTTGCCAATTGTATTACCTGCCATTATCGTATTATAAGAATGTCTACGAATATACGAATACAAAATAATCGTACATTCGTAAAAGCAAGAATTCATGGGAATTAATGAGAATATTAATAAAAAATATAAAAGAGATTGTTCAGATTGCTGAGCCTTCAAGAACAATACTATCTGGTTCAGCAATGTCATCTCTTCCTTCCCTTAATAATGCATGGCTCACCATAAATGATGATCTTATTGAAGATTTTGGAAGCATGGATGAGTGGAATGGTGTGGATGACTGGACAAATTTAGAAGTTATAGATGCTGCTGACAAACTGGTTTTGCCTTGCTGGTGTGATTCTCACACGCATTTGGTTTTCTCAGGAAGTAGAGAAACAGAATTTGTGGATAGGATCAATGGCTTAAGCTATGAAGAAATTGCGAATAAGGGTGGTGGCATCCTTAATTCCGCAAAGAGATTATCCAGAACAAGTGAAGAGGAGTTGTTTGAACAAGCTTTGGCACGGATGAAAGAGATCTCCCTACAGGGCACTGGAGCAGTTGAAATTAAAAGTGGTTATGGATTATCCGTAGATTCAGAATTAAAAATATTGCGTGTTATCAAAAAATTAAAATCTGAGAGCCCTCTCAGTATTAAGGCTACGTTTCTTGGAGCCCACGCTATTCCAACTAACTATAAAGACAAACGCCAAGACTATATAGACCTAATCATTGAGGAGATGTTGCCACAAATAAAGGATGAGAACCTTGCTGATTATATTGATGTTTTCTGCGAGACCAATTACTTTACAGTTGAAGAAATGAGCCAGGTACTGGAAGCTGGAGCTTTGATAGGCTTAAAACCAAAGGTTCATGTAAATCAGTTTACGTCCTTAGGTGGTATACAGGAAGCAATTAAGCAGAAGGCAATAAGTGTGGACCACTTGGAAGTCATGGAAGAGGCAGATTTCAAGGCAGTGGTTTCATCTGATATAATTCCAACATTATTGCCATCATGTTCATTTTTTCTAAAAATCCCTTATGCTCCAGCAAAAGAATTGATCAAGAGGGGAGCTCCTGTTGCCCTGGCTACAGACTATAACCCCGGCTCTACTCCTTCTGGAAATATCCCTTTTGTAATATCCTTAGCTTGTATAAAAATGGGCTTAACTCCAGAACAAGCAATTAATGCTGTAACCATCAATGGTGCAGCAGCAATGGAGCTTAATGAAGCTCATGGATCAATCGGAAAAGGGAAAAAAGCAAATATTATCATTACTAAAAAGATACCTTCCTATTCGTATATACCATATTCATTTGGGAGTAACCTTATCGAAACAGTTATCATTTCGGGCAATATTCAAAACACATGATTTTGCAAAAACTATTACCTGTTATAGCAATTATTGGTCTTTGCACTATAAATAATTTCTCGCTTGCCCAAAAGGTTTTCAAGGTTGATTATGCTTCGCAAGCTGATTTTAAAGTTTTTGTGGTTGAATATGAATCCCAATGTGACCTCAAAGTATTTCATGTGGATTACAGCTCACAATCAAATTCGGATGGAAAATGGTTTTCAGTAGAATACGCTTCACAAGCTGACTATAAAGTTTATTTTGTCGAATATGCTTCACAGGCTGAATTGAAAATTTACTATGTAGACTATGTGTCTCAGGCAGGATGGAGAGACAAGTCTAAATCATATATGTTTAAATTCTAATTTATGAAGCTCCAAAGATTTTGCATTTTATTAAATTCTGTCCTATTGATTATTATTTTTGTCTCTGCTGATGGAGAAGATTAATGAATCTTTGGTTAAATACCTTGATAATAAAAAACAAATATTATGAACCAGTTAATTGAATGTGTACCAAACATAAGTGAAGGCCGAAACCCTGATAAGATTAAGGAGATTACCGATGTTATTGATGCTTATGATGGGGTTAAGCTTCTCGATGTTGATCCTGGAAAGGCAACCAATCGGACTGTAATAACAATTGTAGGAGCACCAGAAAAGGTAATTGACGCTGCCTTTTTATTAATCAAAAAGGCATCCGAGTTAATTGATATGAGCTGCCATAGTGGAGAACATCCCAGGATGGGTGCCACAGATGTTTGTCCTCTAATTCCCATCTCAGGGATTACAATGGAAGAGATTGTACCTTATGCTCATAAGCTAGGCAAAAGAATAGGTGATGAGCTTAGCATTCCCGGATATTTTTATGAACGTGCAGCCACTTCCAAAGAAAGAGAGAATTTAGCCTATTGCAGATCTGGAGAATATGAAGGATTGACCAAGCTCTCTGATCCTAAGTGGAAACCTGATTTTGGTCCTGCCGACTTTAATGAAGATGTTAAAAGAACTGGGGCGACAGCCGTAGGTGTACGCGACTTCCTAGTGGCATATAATGTAAATCTAAATACCACTTCTACAAGGAGGGCAAATAGCATTGCTTTTGACATTCGTGAAGCTGGAAGAGTGAAGAAGGAGGGTGACTCAATTACTGGAAAAGTAGTTAAGGACAATGATGGAAATCCCTTAAGAGTTCCTGGCAAACTCAAAGCTGTAAAAGGAATGGGTTGGTATATTGAGGAATATGGCATTGCACAAATCTCATACAACTTAACTAATATCAGTATCACACCTGTACATATAGCCTTTGATGAAACGTGCAAGAGTGCTGAGTCTAAAGGCATAAGGGTGACGGGCTCAGAGTTGGTTGGCCTCATTCCGTTAAAAGCACTTATTGAAGCAGGAGATTATTTTTTAAAAAAACAAAAAAGATCTTTGGGCATATCGGAGTCAGAGAAAATTAAAATCGCTGTAAAATCACTGGGACTGGATGATCTAGCACCTTTTAATCCTGAGGAGAAAATAATTGAATATATGCTCGATAACGAAGGAGACCGGAAATTAATTGATATGAACCTAAGTGCCTTTGCCAATGAAACTGCCTCAGAATCTCCTGCACCAGGTGGGGGGTCCATAGCAGCTTATTTAGGGGTATTGGGTGCTTCACTAGGTACAATGGTTGCCAATTTATCATCCCACAAACGTGGATGGGACGACCAATGGGAAGAATATTCTGAATGGGCAGAAAAAGGACAAGCATATAAAACCACACTGCTCAAACTCGTAGATGAAGATACACAAGCCTTCAACAAGATCATGGAAGCTTACGGTCTTCCAAAAGGCACAAATGAAGAAAAAGATGCAAGGCTAAAAGCTATTCAGAATGCAACAAAAGGAGCCATAGAAACACCATATAAGGTTATGGAAACAGCCCTTAATTCAATGGAAGTGATGAAAGCAATGGCAGAAAAAGGACTGCCTGCATCAATTTCTGATGCGGGAGTTGCAGCGTTATGTGCTAGATCAGCTGTACTGGGTGCTTTATTGAATGTCAAGATCAATACTTCAGATTTAACTGACAAAGATTATGTTGAGGATATTCTAAAAAGGGCTAAGAAACTGCAACATGAAGCAATTAAAAAGGAGCAGGAGATACTAGAAATAGTAGAGAATACGCTTAATTCTTCCTCCTGAAAAAACTTATTTACAGGCAACTATTTACCCTGGTTTATACGTTATATATATAGAGGCTCGCAAATTTTTTAGAGGAAAGGAAAAGGAATATGACACCAGCAGGTTCAAATAAGGAGAGAATTAGAAGGATAATTTATTTTTTTCCTTTCCAGCTATTCTTTGTACAAATTAAAAAGAACATTCTATTGCTTGTGGCATGGGGAATTCTGCTTGGTTTTATCAGTAATGGGCTGGCGGTAAAATATGGTGTTCCAAACCTGTTCCTTAGTCCTGAGTACCATGGCTTTGTTGGATTTTGGTCATTTTTTATAATGGGAATTTGCGTGGGTGCATTTATTATGACCTTTAATATTGCATCCTATGTCACTAATGGTTCCCGTTTCCCTTTTTTGGCTACACTCAATAGGCCATTTTTAAAATATAGTATCAATAACCTTATTATTCCATTTGGCTTTCTTCTGTATTATTCCTGGTCTATTGTGAAATTTCAAATAATCAATGAATATCAAGACAGGAATGCTGTTTTACTTGATTTATGTGGCTTGTATCTTGGAATGTTAGTATTTATGTCTTTCTCCTATATCTATTTCTTTTCTACCAACAAGAACCTATTTCAGCTGTTTGGTATCAAGCCTGCCAGTGATGCTAAGGAAACCATGGCAAAACTTAAAGATCAGCCTATAAGAAAAAATCCAATTGCAAAATTTCTAGTCCCAACCTTAAAGTGGGTGCGAGCATGGAAAGTAATCACCTACTTACCACATCCTTTTGCAGTGCGCCTTGCAAGAGAATCTGCTCATTATGAAAAAGCAATGATTGTTCGGGTTTTTACCCAAAACCAGAATAATGCTGCATGGTTTCAGTTACTCATCTTTGTCATCTTAATTATTATGGGGTACTTCCAGGACATTTCCTATTTACAGATTCCTGCTGGTGGAAGTATCATATTGTTTTTTACCATGGTATTGATCATTATTACGGTACTCCAAACCTGGTTAAGAGGCTGGTTTCCTATTGCATTTGTTGGACTTGCATTATTAGTTAACAATTTTTCAAAATATGACATTCTGAGTTTTGACAATAGCGCATACGGACTTAATTACAATAACGCTAAAGCTATATATTCTAATGAAGTTCTAGAGGAACACACCAACAACCTAGATCAATATATAAAAGATGTTTCTAATACAAAGACAATTCTTGAAAAATGGAAGAAAAAGAATCAAACAAAGAATAACCCAAAACCGAAAATGGTTATTATTTGTGCCAGTGGAGGTGGTATAAAATCCTCTGTATGGACTTTCCAAACACTTCATGCCATAGACTCAATAACCAAAGGGGATTTTTTCAAAAAGACACACCTTTTGACAGGTTCTTCAGGAGGCACCATTGGATTAAGCTATTACAGAGAGCTGTATTTGCAGCAATTAAATGGTATTGATATCCCATCATATAAGGAGCAATTAAATAATATAGGTAAAGACCTTCTAAATCCTGTAGCATCAAGTTTCACACTCTACGACCTGATTTTTAAATTGAAAAAATTTGATTTGGATGGGTATACATATACTAAAGACAGAGGGTATGCTTTTGAAGAGCAACTTAATAAGAACACAAACTATATTATGAATAACAAGATTTCATATTATAAAGAAAAAGAAAGTGAATCACTTATTCCAATGTTAATTTTATCCCCTGCAATAGTGAATGATGGCCGCAGGTTAATAATTTCTTCTCAGCCGGTTTCTTATCTTGTTCATAACAATCCTTCAAAACAGATAATCAACAAACCTACTATAGAGCAAGTTGAATTTACAAGATTCTTTGCCAATCAGGATGCAAACAATCTCAGGTTTACCAGTGCATTGAGGATGAATGCAACCTTCCCCTATATAATGCCGTTGGTGACCTTGCCAAGTGAGCCAGCAATAGAGATCATTGATGCAGGTGCCAGGGATAATTTTGGTTTAAAGACTGCCATAAAATATATCTATACCTTTAGAAAATGGCTGGAAGAGAACACTTCTGGTATAATCATCGCCCAAATTAGAGAACGGCCAAAAGATCCTATTATTGGAAATACAAAACGCCGTACCGCATTGGGTAAGATCATCACACCGATAGGAAGCTTTTACAACAATTTATTTAATATCCAGGATTATAATAATGATGAGTTGATACAATATGCCAGTGAATGGTATAATGGCAGGATCGATATTATAGACTTTCAACTAAGGGTAGACCAGGAACCCAGGATATCTCTAAGCTGGCACTTAACAAATAGGGAAAAGAAACAGATCGCAAAAGCATTATTTCAAAAACAGAATGTTGATGCAATGCGAAAGCTAGATGAGCTATTGAACTAGGGAAGAAATAATCAATATGCCAGAAGTTCTTTCAACTGTTGTTTAAATCGCTTGGTTGGCAAGAATGCATCCTCCAAGTTTTTTGAAACAGGTACTGGAGTATCAAGGCTTGCTGAACGAATTACCGGAGCATCCAGGTATTCAAAGCAGTTCTCTGTAATAAATGCAACAAGCTCGCCACCTATTCCCCCAACCAAGGTGTCCTCATGAAGGATAATAGCCTTACCGGTTTTCTTAACAGATTCTACTATTAGATCTTGATCAAATGGAATCAAAGTTCTAAGGTCGATTAAATCAGCCGAGATACTGGCATCTTGTTCCAGAATCTCCATGGCCCAATGAACACCACTTCCATAGGTTATTATAGAAACATCTTCACCACTTTTAACAAGTATCGCCTTGCCAATCTCTGTAGTATAATAATCATTGGGTACTTCTCCCTTAATACTTCTATACAGCGCCTTATGCTCAAAGAACATGATTGGATTTGGATCTTCTATTGATGCAGCCAGCAATCCTTTTGCATCATTTGGAAAAGCGGGATATACTATTTTTAAACCTGGTGTATGAAAGAACCATGCTTCATTTGATTGAGAATGAAAAGGGCCAGCATTCACGCCAGCTCCTGTTGGCATCCTTATCACCACATCAGCATTTTGGCCCCATCTCCAATGTATCTTTGCCAAATTATTAATAATCTGATTAAAGCCACAAGTAACAAAGTCTGCAAACTGCATTTCCATAACAGCCTTATATTTATTAATGGACAAGCCTAAAGCAGCACCCACTATTGCAGACTCACAAAGTGGGGTATTACGGACTCTATCCTTTCCAAATTTTTCCACAAATCCTTCTGTCACTTTAAAAACCCCACCATAATCAGCGATATCTTGCCCTAGCAAGATAAGTTTCGGAAATTTTTCCATAGATTGATACAACCCAGCCTGGACGGCATCTACATATCTCAGCTCACTTGTCAAAGTTGATTCTGGCTCGGCAGGAACTTGCAAAAAAGGTTTAAACAGGTCTTCATATTCCCGGTTTTCATCAGCTTCTATTACAGGTTCAGCAAACGCAGCATCAAGGCCTTCCTGAATCTCATGGTTAATTTTCTTCCTTATCTTATCACAACTTTCTTGGTTTAATATATTTTCATGAATAAGATAGTTCTCAAAATTATCAACAGGATCCCTCTTGCCCCATTTTTCAAAATACTCCTTAGGTATATATTTTGTGCCTGAAGCTTCTTCATGCCCTCTCATCCTAAATGTCATGCACTCAACAATAACTGGATGCGGTCTTTCTCTAATTTTATCAGCTTGCTGCTTTATTACATCATATACTTCAATTATATTATTGGCCTTTATTTGTATTGCATCAATACCATACCCTTTGCCCTTATCAACAAAGCTCTTGAATTTAAACTGTTCGGATGAAGGGGTAGACAACCCATATCCATTATTTTCAATTAAAAAAATGATTGGCAAATTCCATACAGCAGCAACATTTAAGGCTTCATGAAACTCCCCCTGGCTTGTACCCCCATCACCTGTAACCACTAAGGTGACTTTCTTGTTGTTTTCTAATTGATCGCCTAAAGCAATTCCATTTGACACTCCCATTTGTGCACCTAAATGAGAAATCATGCCAACAATATGATGGTCAGTGGCACCAAAATGGAAAGAACGGTCCCTCCCTTTCGTATACCCTGCCATTTTTCCTTGAAATTGAGAGAAGAGCCGAGATAATGGGATGTTTCGAACAGTAAACATCCCCAAGTTGCGATGCATTGGCAATAGAAAATCATCCTGATTTAGTGCCATTGCTGCACCTACAGAAATAGCTTCTTGCCCGATGCCAGAGAACCATTTTGAAATTTTGCCCTGCCTTAATAACAATAGCATCCTCTCCTCAATAAGGCGAGGTGTAAGTAATTCTCGGTATAATTCAATTAAAAAATCGTCGGTATGCTTACCGCGACTATATTTAAGGCTCATGGGTTATTCCGTTACCTTTACCTAATTATTAGATAAAGAATCGGTTTCTTCAGCAGCTGTTGTAGAATCTTCAGCTGCCTGCTGTTCTTGTGCCATCTGTTCAATCAGGTCATTGCCTTCCTGGACAGCTTCCTCTGTTCTCTCCTGAACCTCTTGTTTTTCTTCCTCTGTTTGGCCACAACCAATTATAAATAATATAGATGTAATGAATACAATACTTAATTTTCTCATCTCATTTTAAATTAAAATTAGCATACAAAATTAGAGTTATTTCATTGATTCGCAAAGAGAAAGAGAATGCAAATTGATAAAGTTCAAATAGTTCCAGAGCAATCTCTTAAAAGGATGATATTATCAGTAAAGATTACTTAGCCGACTTGCGATCTTTTTCTGTCAAATTGGTTTTTACATCAAATTCTTTTGCATCCACTCCTTTTCGGATGATGACAATATCAATGATTTTGTCTCCCTCCTCAATCATATCAACTATTTCCTGCCCTTTAACAACAAATCCAAAGACTGTATGTTTTTTGTCTAGGGTTGGTATTGGTCTATGTGTAATAAAAAACTGACTTCCATTTGTATTCTTACCTGAATTAGCCATAGATAAAACTCCAGGTCTATCATGTTTTAGCTCCGTATGGAATTCATCTTTAAAATAATAGCCGGGATTACCAAAGCCATTTCCTTTTGGATCACCACCTTGTATAATACCATTATCAACTACCCTATGAAAAACAAGTCCTTTATAAAAGGATTCACCAGTGCCTACATGAGTATTTGGAATACTTCCTTCTGCTAAGCCAACAAAATTGGCCACTGTCATAGGCACTTTTTTAAATTCAAGTTGTAGCAGGATCTCGCCTTTAATAGTTTTTATATTGGCAAACATTCCATTGTCCAATTGTTGGCAAACAGAAATGAATGGAATTAAAAGAAAAAGAAATATGAATTTGCATACATGTCTCATTTTCGTCAATTTGGGTGGTAAATCTTAGCTGCTTCTTTGAAAATAACTTCTTTATCTAATGTCATCTTTTTAGTTTTTTGATTCACATAAAGCTCCATCTGGTCAGTATAATGTGGGCTCCCTTCCTTGTTTGAAGAACCATAACAATTCACAGTCTCTATTTCCACCCCATCCTTTGAATACCTTACCAACTCAATATAAGAGTCTCCATGCCTTGCCTTTAAGAGGCCATTATCATAATAATCTACACTCAATGCCGCCAACACATCTGGTGCACCAGCAACTGGCAAAGAGACATCACCCCTAATAAGACGCTGCATGTCTCCCAGCGGAACATGTACTGTTTTGAAATGCTTCTTCAAATACTTTTGAGCAAAACTAACAGAAGATACTACTAATTCATCTGAAAGCGTGGCAACCCCTGGAAGTTTTCCTTGCTTAAAAAGCTGGTCAACTAAATTTTTTATACATAGTACAATAATTGCAGCCCCTTCGCTTTTTATATCTGTTCTTCTATCCCAGTCATTAATTATGTTTATTGTTTCTGCTATCTCTGGATATTTCTTAGGATCGAGAGATAGTACCTTTTCAATACCTAACAAGAAATTATTATGGACAGGATTTCCAAAACTAAAATCATATTTAATCTGTTTCCATTCCTCATAGGTGAGCTTGTCATATTTGGAAATCAGCTCATGATATTGCAGGCTTCTATTATTATCATCTGTTAGAAACCCCATTGTTTTATCGTAGTCATCAGGATTGGGGTTATCTCCAGGTCCAGTACAATTAAATGGAGTATTGTTTGTATTGATCAGATATCCGCTTGGAGGATTATGAACTTGCGGCAAATCATCCAAAGGATGAAACTTAGGTTCCCACAAGGTTGCAGATGTATCTCCTGGCAATACATTTTTCCAATCATATTTTGGATTTCGATATGGGAACAAACCATTGCATAGATAAAATATATTATCCTCTTTGTCTGCATAAACAATATTGATGCCTGGAAGTGCCTGCATATTAAGCACTTCCTTAAATTCCTTGAAACTGCTTGCTTTATTCATTCGGTACCACTGTTCAGCTGATCGAATATCCATATTTGACGGAAACCTGATAGAATAAACGCCGGTTTTTGTTTTAAGAGTAGTTCCGTATTTGCTCCAATAAAAAGTTTTGGTAACAGGAATCTTTAGGAAGCCAAAAACTTTGACCTTAAACTTGATTTTTCTAACCTCCAGGGTTTCCCAATTACCATCAAACTTATATTTCAACTTTTCCTTAGGGTGCATAGTCAGTTTGTATACGTCATCCAGGTCAGGGTAATTAAGAGTGTGCCCCCAACCGAGATTCTCATTTGCACCTATCAGTAAACTGACACCACCAGGGAAATTGGCCCCCAATATATTCAAGCCTTCATCACTATTCAGATGTGCTTCATACCAGGCAAAGGGCCCATCCAGGGGCTGGTGAGAATTAATTGCCAAATAGGTCTTTCCATCAATAGTTTTAGTACTCCGGATTGCCATTCCATTAGAACCAATACCGAAATTGACTTCCTGGTCTGTAATATTTCCTTTAAAGATCCTCATAAAATCAAAATGAACATTGGTCATAAAGGTTAGAGAAAGCGTATAGGACTTTATAATATCCTTTGGGGTAATTGGAAATATCCCTTTAAGTAAAACTTCTTCGGAGTGGGATTCAGCATAGTTGTTGGCCCCTTGGCAATATCCTTCCAGGACCTTTTTAAATTTCTCTGTGAAACAGGTATCATAACCCTGGTCTACCAATTCATTTACACCCACAAGGTGTGCAAAAACATCCATGATTGCACCATCTTTACCTTTATATTCAGCTGTTTTCATACGGATGGCAAGTAAGTTTTCTTGCATTTCATGAAAGCTGTCTTCAGCAGTAGCCCATGCCAACCCATAAGCCACCTGCTCATCCTTTTCGGCATATATATGGGGAACTCCCCATTTATCACGAACAATGGTAATTGACTCCGGATTTATCTGGGCCCTGGCAAATGCAAAAATGCACATGAACAAAAGAAATATTAAATAATTTTTTTGCATTCGTAACACGATAGTTCAAAACTATTAATCAAGTAAATAAAGGATGAACATATATTAATTAATTTTATTGTATGTGATGTGGTTAATTAATTATTTTGAAACTAATTGTGTGATTTTTTATAGATTCATACTTTCAAAATTTTGCCAAATTTATCATAAGGGTTGCACTAAATGAGGATGTTGTTTAAATCTCTTGTCTTTTTTTTCATCTTTTTAATCATTAGTGGATTCCTTAATCCTAATGACAAGGATATTACCTCAGACGACCTCTATCCTCCTTTTCTCAGTCCATTTACTCCATGGGCAGATTCTGTCTTTGCTTCTCTTTCACCTGATGAGAGGATCGCACAACTATTTATGGTAGCCGCTTTCTCAAATAAAGGTGATGAACATGTAAGGGAGATTTCTGATCTTGTTAAAACCAGCAAAATTGGCGGACTTATATTTTTCCAAGGCGGCCCTATCCGCCAAGCAAGGCTCACCAATAAATATCAAGAGATGGCAGATGTGCCCCTAATGATTGCAATGGATGCTGAATGGGGCCTGGGGATGAGATTGGATAGCACCGTTAGGTTTCCTTATCAAATGACCTTGGGTGCCATAAAAGACAATCGGCTGATATATGAAATGGGGGAAATGATCGCAAAACATTGCAGAAGACTAGGTGTCCATATAAATTTTGCTCCGGTAGTTGACATTAACAATAATCCCAATAATCCAGTTATCAACTATCGATCTTTTGGTGAAGACAGAGAAAATGTAGCATCAAAAGGCACTGCCTATATGAAAGGCATGCAAGATAATCATATCCTGGCCAATGCAAAACATTTTCCAGGGCACGGTGATACCGATACAGATTCTCACAAGGCCTTGCCATTGATTGAACATTCTAAAGAGAGACTTGACAGTCTTGAGCTATATCCATTTAAATACCTAATCAAAAGAGGTTTGGGAAGCATTATGATTGCCCACTTATATATTCCAGCCTACGAAAAGAGGAAAAATATTGCCTCCACACTGTCTGAGAATATAGTTTCTGGACTGTTAAAGGATAGCCTGAAATTTAAAGGCCTGCTCTTTACTGACGCCTTAAATATGAAAGGAGTTAGCCAATTTTTTAAGCCGGGGGTCGTAGATGTTAAAGCCTTACTTGCAGGTAATGATGTCCTGCTTTTTTCAGAAGATGTTCCGAAGGCTATTAGTGAGATCAAGAATGCTATGAGGAAAAACCTAATCACGCAAGCTGAAATAGACAGAAGATGCCTGAAAATCCTCAAAGCAAAAGAGTGGCTATATCTAAATGATTACCAGCCAGTTAATGAACACAACCTATACAATGACCTCAATAGTACGGATGATTACTTGTTGAACCGAAAATTGATGGGTTCAGCACTTACATTAATTGAAAATAAAAACCAGATTATACCAATAAAAAATCTGGATACTTTAGCCATTGCTACTCTTTCAATTGGAAATAATAACCAATCAATTTGTCATTTTCAAAAGATGGTTGAGAATTATGCTCCTGCGGATCATTATTATGTAAATAAAAAACCAACAATAGAAGAAATAGGCAATACAATAAAGAAGCTGTCAAAGTATAATCTAGTGCTTGTAAGCCTTCATTCCAATACCTATAATCCAAAAAGAAATTTTGGAATTACGAAAGAAGCCGACTCTTTGCTTTCACTTGTTAATACATCGAAAAAAGTCATCTTCACCTCCTTTTCCAGCCCTTATGGATTAGGATATCTAAAAGGACTTCAAGACATGGAGGGTGTATTGGTTTCATACAATAACAGGCAAATTAGCCAGGAATTATCTGCTCAGCTAATTTTTGGCGGAATAGCTGCAAATGGCATATTGCCAATTACAATAAGTGATACTTATCCGTTTGGAGCTGGCATAACAACTGAAGCATGCCGGATAAGATATACCATCCCCGAAGATGTAGGAATAGCATCCATGCACCTAGACTCAATTGACACTATAGCAAATAATGCTATTAACAAAGGGGCAACACCTGGTTGCCAGGTAATTTTAATAAAGGATGATGCTATAATTTATTGGAGGGCATTTGGGCATCATACATATAAAAACAATAAAGGCGTCACCAATGCTGATCTTTATGACCTTGCTTCGATAACGAAGATAGCGGCAACTGTTACAAGTTTAATGAAGCTGACTGATGATAAGAAAATCAACATAGATAGTACACTAGGCACCTATCTTCCATTCCTGGACACTACAGATAAAGGTGGACTTGTTATAAGAGAGATCCTATCGCATCAGGCAAGACTTAAACCATGGATCCCCTTCTGGCTTGAAACCATGGAGCATGTAAAATGGAACAATAGAAATAAGCGGTTTGATATTGATAAATCAAAATACATGGATGGTGTTTACGATCAGAAATCGAATGAAGAGCATCCTATTAAAGTTACCAATAACCTATGGATAGGAGAAAACTACAAAGATTCCATATTTAACCAGATCATTGCTTCGCCGCTTGAGGAAAAGAGCGAATATCTTTATAGTGATCTGGGGTATTACTTTCTGAAGGAAATAATAGACTCACTTACAGGGACATCCTTGGAACAATATTGCAGAAACAATTTTTATAAGCCATTGGGGTTAAAAACCATTGGATACCTTCCCTTGAACAAATTTGAAACAGATAAGATAGTGCCAACAGAAAATGATTATTATTTTAGGAGATCTTTGATTCATGGGACGGTACATGATCCGGGTGCAGCAATGCTTGGAGGCATTGGTGGGCATGCTGGTTTATTTTCCAATGCCCATGATCTTGGCATCTTTATGCAAATGTTGTTAAATGGAGGCAACTATGGTGGGCATAAATACATAAAGACTGAGACTGTTTCCGAATTTACAAGATGTCATTATTGTGAAAAAAACCGCCGTGCTGTTGGATTTGACAAACCTGAAATGGATTATAGCAAGGATGGCCCAACATGTCAATGCATCTCAGAGAAGAGCTTTGGCCATACGGGTTTTACTGGCACACTGGCCTGGGCTGATCCCAATAAAAAATTAGTCTATGTATTTCTTTCAAACAGGATCCATCCAGATGCCACAAACAAGAAACTAATTATGATGAATGTAAGAACAGCTATTATGGAAACAATATATCTCGCCATTGAAAAAGGAAATTAGCAGAATGGGAAATAATTTACTGATATTTGAATATAAAACAGCATAATCGGATCTAATATGAATATTGGAATTATCTGTTTTCCGACATTTGGAGGAAGTGGTGTAGTTGCCACTCATTTGGGAAAGGCACTTGCGTTAAAAGGGCATCATGTTCATTTTATCTCTTATGAGAAACCATTTAAACTAGATGATTCTACAGAGAATTTGTATTTTCATAAAGTGCTCATCTCTGACTATGCACTCTTTGATTATCCTCCATATGAACATTCTCTTACAAATAAAATTGTAGATGTTGCCCAAGCTGAAAAACTGGATCTCCTCCATGTACATTATGCCATACCTCATGCATCTGCAGCATACATGGCCCAACAGATTCTAAAGACCAAGAAAATAAAATTGCCATTTATTACTACACTCCACGGAACAGATATTACCCTAGTGGGAAATGATCCTTCAGCCAATGAAGTAATCACCTTTGCCATGAATCAATCTACAGTATTAACGGCAGTTTCCGAGAGTCTGAAAAATGACACTTACACCAATTTCAATGTCAAAAAGGAAATTCAAGTAATTCCAAATTTTATATGTTGTAATGATTATTTAGATCAACCAGATTCCGAGTTGTCTGAAATTTATGTTGATGGAGATGAGAAAATTATAATGCATGTTTCTAATTTCAGAAAAGTAAAACGAATAGAAGATGTAGTGAAGGTTTTTGGGCTTATAAAACAATCTTTTAATGCGAAGTTGCTCTTAATAGGAGATGGCCCAGAGAGGGCAAAGATCCAAAACCTGTGTGAACAACTCAAACTTTGTGATCATATTAAAATGGTCGGAAAGCTAAAGTCTACTGACAAGATACTTTCAATCGCTGATCTTTTCCTCTTAACCTCAGAAACAGAAAGCTTTGGTTTGGTAGCATTGGAAGCTATGGCCTCAAGAGTACCGGTAATATCAACAAATTCTGGAGGACTTCCTGAGGTAAACATAAATGGAAAAACGGGATACCTGAGTAATGTTGGCAATATTGAGGAAATGGCTAAAAATGCAATTTCATTATTAAAAGATGAGGCCATGCTCAAACAATTCAAAGAGAACTCGAGAAAACATGCAGAGACTTTTGATATAAAGAAAATACTACCTCAATATGAAGCTATTTACCATCGCTTCCTACAATAGCATCCTTACAAACCATCAACCTTAACCTTTTACCTGGTAACCTTCCTCCTTAAGAATTTCTTTTACTTTCTCTTTAAAATTGCCCTGAATAAGAAGAAGGCCATCTTTTGAACTGCCCCCCACCCCACATCTTGCTTTGAGCAATTTTTCAAGAAGCCTTAAGTCATCCTTTTGACCAATAAATCCAGATACTAGTGTTACTTTCTTCCCCGCCCTATGTTTCCGTTCAAACCAAACTTTCAGCAATTGTTTTTCAGGAGCAAGAGTTTCATCTTCAACAGATTCGTTATAATCATATTCAAATTCCTTGTCCGTGGAGTAAACAATATTTCTCTTCTTCTTGCCCATTACCATTTTATTTGTGACTTATTATAAGGAGCTAATACATTCATCGCTAATGGATTTATTTTAACCTCAAGTTCTTTGCCTAAATGCATGTAATCTCCATCTATTTGGAGATGATCTTCTTCTTTAAAAACTGTGACTTCCTTTGCTTTGAAAATTTCCATATAGCCAGATCTGTCAATCGACCTTGTAAATAGCTGGAAAACGATCTTAAACACTTTATATATGGGAAAGTCATTAAATACACATACATCCAATTCCCCATCAGTTACCTTTGCTGAGGGCGACACAACTGCATTATTGCCATATTGAGAAGCATTGGCAATTGTCAGCACATAGGCCTTAAAAAGCCTTTCCTCACCATCTATTAATAGTTTATAATTCCTGGCTTTATAAGAGAATACCTCCTTGGCAGTAATCTTTATATATTCCCAGAATCCTCTTCTTTTCATCTTTGCAAATTTTTCTGCCATATGGGCATCAAATGCCATCCCTGCAGTACAAATAAAATGCACCCAATCATTTTCAGGATTGTTAACAGATAATGGGCGGATCAACCCAGTATCCACCTTGATAATATTTCCCTCGTTAATGACCTTCAAAGCACCTTTAAGGTGCATCGGAATGTGCAAATGCCTTGAGAACCCATTACCAGAACCAGCAGGCACAATGCCCAAGGCAACATTGCTTCCAACCAAGACAGAACCAACCTCATTTACGGTACCATCCCCACCAACAGCCACAACAATGTCATAATTATTTTTAACAGCATCTAAACATAGCTCAGAAGCATGGCCGTTTTTTTCAGTAAAAAAAATGTCATATTCATATTGATCCATATCGAGAAATCTATCGATCAACTTATCTTTCATCCGTTTAGTTCTACGGATATATCTACCAACTTGTGAACCTGAAACTGGATTGCAAATAAAACGTATGCGTTTTTTCATATCCTTACCTCACATCTATTCAACAACCATTTGATTGTTCATCAATCTAGTGTTATATGATTGAATGACACCTTTAATTTTGGTCTCCATGGCATTCCTTTTTTCATCTTCATTTAGAACAAGATTATTTTCAAGTAATGGGTCAATCTTATAATTATACAAGGTTATGGATTTTTCCCCATCAAACTGCAGCACATAAGGTCCTTCAAAAAGCTGGTATATTCCATTTAAATAGTTAAAGGCAATAGCAGGCTTTACAGCATCATCAAAAACACTAGTTCCATAAGCAATAAAATTTTGATCATAACCAACATAATCCAATATCGAAGGCATAATATCTGATTGCTGTGTTACCCTTGAATTGAGACCTTCAAGGTTTGAACCGGGATGATAGAAGATCATGGGTATTGAATACATGCCAACTATATTCTTGAAATGAGGATTATCTGACATAGCTGTGTGGTCAGCAGTAATTACAAAGAGCGTATTTGAGAACCATGGGGTTGTGGATAACGCTTTAAAAAACCTTCTTAATGAATAATCAGCATATTGAACACTTCTGTGAATATCTAAGCTGCCCTCTGCAAATTTATCTTTATATTTCTCAGGAACCATATATGGATGATGTGAAGAAAGTGATACAATACAAGTCACAAAGGGTTTCTTCAAAGTTTCCAGGCTACTGGCACAAAACTGAAAAAATTCTTCGTCAAAAATGCCCCACTTACCATCATAATCGTCGTCGTTATTATATTCATCTCTGCCAAAATAATTATCAAAACCCGATAGTTCTACGTAGGAATCAAACCCCATGGTTCCATTGTTTCCACCATGGTAAAAGCTAGAAGAATACCCCTTCTTTTTTAAATGACCTGCAATACCTAATATCCTATTCCCAGCATACGCTGAAGTAATGTAAGGGGTCTCCATTAAACTAGGTAGGCCACCAAGTACTGCTGGAATACCCTCTATAGACTTCTTGCCATTTGCAAAACAGGTATTGAAGGCCAATGCATTCTCTGCAAGAGAATCCAGAAAGGGAGTATAGGTTTTCTTATTTTCAGAGAAAAAGCCAGAATACTCTGAAGAAAAACTCTCCATAATAATGATAACAACATTTGTTCTATTACTATCCATATAATCCTGGTCATTAGCAGGACTAAAAACAGGGTTGTAAACTTCATTAAGTTTATCCTCAGGATAGTAATCAAGCTCTGTTAAACCATTCTTTCCCAAAGTAGTGATAAGTGAAAAGGGGGTGTTGAGAACCAATGGTATATTTTGAGAATCAATATAGGCACCAGCATTGATTATTCCAATGGGTTTTAATTGCAGTCCACCACGACCAGCAACTATTGATCCCAGAATTATAAACATAAAACCCAATAATTTTAAAAGCGGTTTCTCATTACTACTAATTGTGTTTGACAAGGAAGTCTCAGTTTCCCTATACATTACAATACTCCGATATATCAAAACAAAATAAACAAGTACTAAATACCAGAAATCTGAGAAAAACTGGGGCCATAAGTGTAGAAAGTCGTTTCCTAAAAATATCAGCTCAAAAATATCAGCTGTTGCACGTTTAAAAGTATACTGGAAATAAATGATATCAGCCAAGTTTGTGAAAATAATGAAGGCATTTATAATATGGAACCAATATTTTAATGACAGCTGATACCAAGATGAATTTCTTTGTGGAAGTGGAATTATATGCAATAGGATAAAGGGCAGATGGATGTAAACAATTGCAGAAATATCAAACCTTATCCCATGAATAAAAATAAATATCCAATTAAACAATCCGGATTCTGTAAAAAATTCCCCATTGATTAAGAAAAATAACAACCTGCAGATAGTAAAAAGGAGCAGAATAATACCCAGCCGCTTAAAAAGAAGTTTGAAGTGAATCATCAAGGACCATTACTTATGTGAAGAGCAAATTTATAAAATAGCATCTAATCTGAGACAAAAGATCACTACTATCATCAAATATTATTTATTCTGATCAAATAATTTCTATTGGGCCATCAATTACACATAAGTATTGATGCCTTTTTTATAGATTTGTGTGCAAAGAACCCTATTGCTATGAATTCGATTAGACTAAGAGGACTGCTTGCCTCAATCATTATTGTTTTAACAAGTATAACAAGTTCTTATGCTCAAAAATGGCAGACTGATCTTGCAAGAATTGACCTTGATACACTATTTAAGCCTTTTTATCATGGCGTTGCTTCTGGCGACCCCCTTTCTGATGCAGTTATTATCTGGACCCGTGTAACCCCAGATACACAAACTACAGGAAATATAACAGTAGATTGGAAGATAGCAACAGATACTAATATGGCTAATGTTGTAAACTCCGGCACTGCAATTACCTATGATACTATAGATTATACTGTAAAGGTTGATGTTAATGGTTTACAGGCAGACACCTGGTATTATTATGAATTCAGGGCATTGAACCGAAATTCACTTATTGGCAGAACCAAAACCAGTCCAGTAGGTGATAACAGCCAGGTACGATTCGCTGTAGTTTCATGCTCAAGCTATGAGCATGGGTATTTTAATGCCTATGAAAGGATTGCAAACCGCAATGATATAGAGGCGGTCCTACATCTGGGGGATTATATATATGAATACGAGGCAGGGGGTTATTCAAACAATATCACTGGCAGAGATTATGAACCGACTAATGAGATTGTGTCCCTATCTGATTACCGTACAAGAATGTCGTTATATCACCTGGATCACGATTTGCGGTTGTTACACCAGCAATATCCCTTTATTGTGGTATGGGACGATCACGAAACTGCGAACAACTCCTGGTATGGTGGTGCAAATAATCACAATTCGTCTACAGAAGGGCCATGGCCTGACAGGAAATCAGCGGCGATCCAGGCATATTTTGAGTGGTTGCCCATCCGGAAACCAGATCAAAATGATGACGAGAGAATCTACAGAAAATTCAGCTATGGAGACCTTCTCGATCTGTACATGCTTGATACTCGTTTGGAGGGCAGGGATGAGCAGCTTGACTTTACTTCATCTCAATTAAATGATCCTAACCGTACAATTCTTGGAGCAGAGCAGTATAATTGGCTGGTCAATAAACTTGACAGCTCAACCGCTCAATGGCAAATTTTGGGGCAGCAGGTAATGGTTGCTCCCTTGGAGGCTGCAAGTATCCCACTCAATAATGACCAATGGGACGGATATCCATATGAAAGACAGAAATTCTTTAATGCAATGGATTCTAATGGAGTTAATAACCTGGTTGTCCTTACTGGGGATATACATACATCCTGGGGAAATGACCTGCCTTTTCATCCATCTATCAATTATAATTCAGGAACAGGGGCTGGCTCCATGGGTGTAGAGTTTGTAACAACCAGTATTACATCACCAGGGTTACCACTATCCATTGGCTCTGCTTTAGTCAAGTTAAACAATCCACATGTAAAATATGTTGATCTGGACCAGAAGGGATATCTAATTATAGATATCAACAAAATAACGGTACAGGCTGATTGGTATTATGTGCCTACAGTTACCAGTGTAGATTATTCTGACGCTTATGCAGAGTCGTGGTATGCCAATGACCTCGATGGTTATCTAAAAGGATCCTCTACTCCATCCACCTCAATTTTTCCTGCCCCTATTAAGCCTCCTTTACTTCCCCATAATACAAGTGTAGGTATCAGCAGTCTCCCAAATGAAGCGGTATTGTTCGGTGTTTACCCTAATCCAGTGGAGGATAAGCTTTTAGCAAAGTTCTTCTTATTGTCCCAGGCTGAAGTTAATATGAAGATCATCGATATGAGTGGCAAGGAAATAATCATAAAAAAATTAGGCACTCTGAACAGAGGGTTGTTCTACACAGATATCAATATGAGCAAATTAGCTCCGGGAGCTTATCTCCTGATATTGGAATCACCATCCCAAACATTAAGCCGAAAAATTATCAAAAATTGAAGTTATTAAATGGTTATCCAAGTCTATAGCTTACCCTAATTTTTCCAGATTTCACTTTGATCTTATGAACACTTAGACTGCCTAGGTCAGCAATATCCTCAATATGTGTTCCGCCACATGGACAGCCTACATTTGCAACCTTTACAACTCGAATAGGCTTGTCTTTAGGGACATACGCCGGTACAAAATTGCAATGCTGATGGAGTTCATCATATGATTCAACAATTAAGTCAGCCACTTTACTTCCACGTTTAATCAGCTGATTTGCTTCAAACTCTACTTTTTCAAGTAAGGCTTTCCTATCTTCAGGCTCAATCATTCCCTCATATTCAACATATGGACCATCAGGAAAGTGATACCCCTTTGTAGGTGGGAAGCTAACTCCAGCATTTGACATTGCAACATCCAGAAGATGCCCTGCAGTATGCAGTTTTGAATTTAATTGCCTTCTTTCAACGTTTACACTTAGTACTGCAACTTGACTTATTAAATCTTGACTAAGGCTTTCCTCAACAAAATGATATACAAGCCCTTCAGAAAATTTCACCGCAGTAACATTAAATACTTGATCATTAATTGTAATCAAACCCTGATCAAACGGTTGGCCCCCACCTTGGGGATAGAAAATTGTTCTATCTAAAATGATTGCTTTTGAATCATCTTCTGTATCAAGAAGCCCTATAATTAGAGCTTCGGTTTCCAATAATCCTTGATCTGCTAAATAAAGAAGGTTTGTGTTTTTCAAATCTATAAAAGCCAAATTACTTGGAAGCAACACCATTTAATATCAGATGCATATGGTTTGGAGTTGTGTTTGAACCTACATGAATGGTTTTCTGAAAAGCACCAGATTCAATATCATTACTTACCTTAACGGTAATCGTTCCTTTACCACCAACAGGAATTGGTTCTTTAGGGCTGGAAATGACCGTAACCCCAGGATCTGATGTTACCTGACTAAAAATTAATGGAATAGTGCCCGTATTGGTCATCTCATAGGAGAATGAGGCCTCTGAACCTATCTTAATATTGCCCACATCCCCTGAGGTATTATTAAAAATCATCTCAGTAGTAGGTTGAGTAGGCTGAATAGGTTGATTTGGTGCACCTGGCTGGGCTTGTGTATTAAGCTGATTAGGAATGACATTTACAGGATTAGTAGGAACATTTATTCCTCCTGTTTGATTCACAAAAGGCTTGTTGGGATCCGTTTGTTCATTTGCAACATCCGATTCTGTTCCGGACAGACCATTGATGGTTTTGATGATTAATAATATTGCAATAATTCCAAGTAGTGCAATTTTAATTTGTTCTGTTTTTTCTTTGTCCATAAGTTGTTGAGTTATTAATAAATAAAAAAAGAAAGTAATTGTTAGATCTTTCGTCCTTTAACCACACGTTGCTTTTTGATATACTTATTTAGCCTTCTCATCTTGAAACGCAAATACGTATCTCCACTATTTCTTGAGGTATAGTAGGTCTGTCCATTATACTGGATCTTGCCTCGATTTCCATTCCATGAAGGTGCCATTAAGGAGTATCGTTCATTGACCTTGCTATTTGCTGCTCCAAACATTAGCCCCGCGTTATCTCCTACTTCAAAACTAACTCTCAACTTATTTTCGCCAGGCACTGACTGAACCAGGCCTGGAGTTCCTTCTTTTATTATAATCTGCTCAACTGATTGTCCAGTTTTAATAGTTAAGGTGCCTTCCACTGTTTCTTGTTCAGCATCAGACTTCTCAGCACGATTCAAAACAATATCATGCGAATTGTAGAATTGAAGTGCCTTCAGGTCAGCATCCTTCAAATTGTGTTCATCCCTAATAGATTGGGTAAAGGGAATCTTTGGCGCACATGATAGGAGGCAAGATGAAATGACTAATAAGGCAACATGGGTTTTAAGTGTTCTCATAATTTTAGATTTTCATTCTGCTTAACCAATAATCATTCCAAAAAGAATTGGTTCACTTTTTGCATAAGAATCATTATCCGCCTCAAAGATAAATAAATACTCAAACTATGCGTTTAATCGCTTAATTTGTAATTTTGACTATGGATTCAATTAGCATGAAACAGAAAGTTTTCCTTTTCTTCTCAATAATATCAGTGCTTGTTTTCACTACTTCATACACTTTGGAAACCTCCATGGTTGCTGAGGAGAAAACCTCTAAACAACAGCTGCTAATGGACATGATAACAGATGGGCTTCAAAAAAACCACTACTCACCTCCTAAACTTGATGATGATTACTCAAAGAAAGCTTATTTACAATATTTAAACAGGCTAGATTTTAACAAAAGGTTTTTAATACAGGCGGATATAGATAATTTACAGAAATATGAACTATTGCTTGACAACCATATAAGAAACTCAGATCTAACCTTCTTCAATCTTTGCTATAAATTAATAAATACGAGAACAGAAGAAACAAAATCATTCTATAAGGAGCTCTTAGAGAGTCCTTTTGATTTCTCAAAAAATGAATCATATGAATTAGATTCAGAAAAGAAACAATTTTCTGTAACTTTAGAAGACAGAAGAGAGATATGGAGGAAATCATTAAAACATGCCACCTTATCTCGTTTGACTGATAAGCTCAAGGAACAAGAACAAGCTATCGAAAAGAACGATACCTCCTTTACCGTAAATACACTTGAGGAACTTGAAAAGATTTCCAGAAAGAAAGTTGAGAAAAGCTATGAAAATTATTTTAAGCGACTGGACAAACTTGAAGAGATTGATCGATTTGCCGATTACCTAAACGTACTTGTTAATATCTATGACCCACATACAGGATATTATCCGCCAAAGGAGAAGGAAAACTTTGACATATATATGTCTGGACAATTAGAAGGTATTGGAGCCCAGCTCCAGGAAATAGATGGCAAAATAAAAGTGTCCAGAATTGTACCGGGCAGTGCCTCCTGGAAACAAGGCCAACTTAAAGCTGGGGATTTTATCTACGCTGTAGGTCAAGGTAGTGAAGAAATGGCAGATGTAACAGATATGAGGCTTGATAATGCAGTTAAGCTGATAAGAGGCAAAAAAGGCACCGAAGTCCGGCTAAAAGTAAAAAAGATTGATGGGTCTTTTATTATCATTCCAATAATTAGGGATATTGTAATCCTTGAAGAGACCTATGCAAAGTCAGTCATTTTGCAAAATAACATGAAAGCAGGTTACATAAAGCTCCCTAAATTTTATATGGACATGAATCGGCAGGGTGGCAGAAGTTGTGCAGAAGATGTTAAAAAGGAGTTGGTTAAGCTCAAGTCAGAAGGGATTGATGGGTTAATTCTAGATCTAAGGAACAATGGTGGTGGTTCTCTTCAGGATGCAGTTAAAATGGCTGGGTTTTTTATTGAACAAGGACCGATAGTACAAATAAAAGCACGGAATGGGAATACATATAGTCTAAGTGATACAGATCCTGAAGTTTACTATAACGGACCTATGATCGTCATGGTTAATGCTTTTAGCATTTCTGCATCTGAAATTGTAGCAGCAGCTCTGCAGGATTATGGAAGGGCAATAGTAATTGGCAGTGAGGTTACTTATGGCAAAGGAACTGTTCAGCGTTTTTTAAATTTAGACAATTTTATTTCAGGAGGACAAATTGATTTTCGGCCATTAGGGTCCTTGAAGCTATCTACACAGAAATTTTATAGAATCAATGGTGGTGCCACACAACTTCGTGGGGTTGCCTCTGATATTGTATTGCATGATAATTACACATATATAGATGTAGGAGAAAAGCAGTTGGACAATTATTTGTTATGGGACGAAATTACTCCCGGCACTTTTAATAAATCTAATGTTGTTAGCAATCTGGATAACATTAGGAAGAAGAGTGCAAAACGGATATTGGTCAATCCTAGTTTTCAACTAACTGAGGAAAATGCCAAAAGACTTAAGGGTTTGCAAGACCAGACTATCGTTTCATTAAATTTGGAAGAATTCAGAATGGAAATTAATAAACTGGATAAAGAGGCAAAGAAATTTAAAGAAATTGGAAAGGATAGTACAGGGCTAGAAATTTCTCAGCTAATCGTTGAAATAAAAGAGGAGGAAAATGACTCCGCTAAAATAGAAAGAACTGAAAATTGGCATAAGAAATTGAGCAAGGATATATATCTATTTGAAGCCACAGAAGTATTAAAGGACATGTACTTTAGCAACACTGGACATTTTCCAGAAAAAAAATAACATATCTAATCTAAAATACCTATCAAGGTAAACATAAATGCAAATTCCAAAGCCGATTCCTTGTGTTGCCTAAACCTTCCAGATTTTCCTCCATGGCCTGCGTCCATATTAGTATGTAGCAATAAAAGATTATCATCTGTCTTCAGATCTCTGAGCTTAGCAACCCATTTCGTTGGCTCATAATATTGTACCTGGGAATCATGCAGGCCTGATGTGACTAACATTGCAGGGTAATCCTTAGCTTCCACATTATCATAGGGTGAATAAGAGTGTATATAGTCATAATACTCTTTATCATTCGGATTTCCCCACTCATCGTATTCTCCTGTTGTCAACGGGATTGATTCATCCAACATGGTGGTTACGACATCAACAAATGGAACTGCAGCAATCACCCCTTTAAACATTTCTGGAACAGCATTAATTACTGCACCAACCAGGAGCCCTCCAGCACTACCCCCCATTGCAAAAAGTTTATCTGAATTGGTGTATTTATTATCTATCATATGCTTAGAACATTCAATAAAATCTATGAAAGTATTTTTCTTTTTCAGTAATTTACCATGTTCATACCATTCCCGTCCAAGGTCTTCTCCTCCTCTAATATGTGCAATTGCCCAGATAAATCCTCTATCTAAAAGGCTGAGCCTTACTGAAGAAAAGCACGGATCCATTGAAATACCATAAGAGCCATATCCATAAAGGACCAGCGGATTAGCACCATTCATTTCAAGACCCTTTTTATAAACAATAGAAATGGGCACTTTTTTTCCATCTCCAGAAGTAGCAAATAATCTTTCTGAAACATAGTCTGAAGGATTATAACCTCCCTGGACAACTTGTTGTTTCAGAACTCGCTCCTTTCTAGTTTTAAGGTCATATGACATTATTCTAGTTGGTTCTGTTAACGAGGAGTAGATGTACCTCATCATATTTGTATCATATTCCGGATTATAGCCAACACAGGAAGTGTATGGCTTATCAGGAAAATCAAGAAAATATTCTTTTCCATTCTCCCATGACCTCACGCGAATAGCATTAAGTCCATTTATCCGTTCCTCAACAACCAAATAATCTTTAAATATTTCTATCCCTTCAAAAAGAACATCATCCCTATGGCTTATCATTTCATTCCAGCAGTCTTTACCCGTTTTATCTTCGGATGTTTCCATTAAGCGAAAATTTTTTGCTTCCCAATTGGTTCGGATATAAAACTTGTCCTTATAATGATAAATTGTGTACTCATGATCTTTCTCGCGAGGATGAAAAACCAGAAATTCATCATCGGGAAAGTTTGCATTTAGGTATCTGTATTCTGTAGATAAAGTACTAGACGAACCTATCACGAGATACTTCTTGGATTTTGTCTTATAAATATAGGTAGAAAAGGTATCATCAACTTCATGAAAAACTTCTATGTCTTCCGATGGTGCTGTACCGATAACATGCTTAAATATTTTATATTCCCTTAAAGCCTCATCCTTAATGGTATAAAAAACTGTTTTATTATCATTTGCCCACGTAACACTCCCAGAAGTATGCGGTATATTTTCAATTAACAATTCACCGCTTAAAAGATTCTTAAAATATAAGGTATACTCCCTTCTCCCTACATTGTCAACCCCAAAAGCCAGGATATTTTCGTTTGGGCTGACCTCTATTCCTGAAACATTATAATAATCAAAACCTTTAGCCATTTCATTGACATTGAGTATGACCTCTTCATTTGGACGAGTCTCTTTGCGCTCCATGGAACTGATAATTTCCATAGTCATGTCTGTTTTAGGCTTCTCTTTCTCTCTACAATAAATCGGATATTCCTGTCCGGCCTCAAATCTGCTGAAATAATAAAAGGATCCTTCTTTATTAGGTACTGACATATCAGTTTGTTTGATCCTGCCTATTATCTCATTATAGATCTTGTCTTGCAATACCTCCGTCTTTTTCATCATCCTGTCCGTATATTTGTTCTCCTCATTTAAATAAGATAAAACTTCAGGGTCTTCTCGCTGGTTCATCCAATAATAGTCATCAATCCTTATATGCCCATGCATGGTCATTACTTCCTTTTTCTTCTTCGCAATAGGATGATCATCCTTTAGTTTTTTTGTTGTTTCCATATAATTATAAAGGAGTTATGATCTAATAATTGGTAAGGATTCAATTTACAAAACCAATAATATGATTTTACAAAAATCTTCTCTTGATTTTCGAGACGAAGATAATAATTAGTAAACTTGTACTTAATAATTCTTCTTAGCTAAACCTTATTAAATCATGTTGTTATGGAACCTAATGTGCTTACTGATATAATCCTTCCTATAGCTTTAGCCATTATAATGCTTGGGATGGGATTATCCCTTGTTATTGATGACTTTAAACGAGTCTTGCTTTATCCAAAAGCGGTAAGTATAGGCTTGATTAACCAGCTATTGATACTCCCAATCGTTGGCTTCGGCTTAGCTTCCCTGTTCCCAATAAAACCGGAATTAGCCGTAGGGCTGATGATTTTGGCAGCATGCCCTGGTGGTGTGACCTCAAACCTTATAAGTCATGTTTCCAAAGGAGATACTGCATTATCAATCACGCTTACTGCAATATCGAGCCTGCTTACCATCCTGACTATTCCTTTCATTATCAACATCGGTTTAGAACAATTTATGGAAGAAGGAAAGGAGATTCATCTAGATGTAGTTAAAACCATCAAAACGATTGTTGCCATCACCATTCTGCCTGTATCTATTGGCATGCTCATTAGGGCTAAAGCAAGCAGTTTTGCACAAAAGATGGATAAACCTGTAAAGATTACATCAACTATTTTCCTGGTATTGATCATTGCAGGAATAATTTTAAAAGAAAAAGAGAACATCCTTTCTTTCTTCCAGCAGGTAGGCTTGATCTCCTTATCCCTAAACGCGCTTACCATGTTAATTGGATTTTATTCTGCGAAGATCTTTAAGCTAAATCTAGCACAGTCTATCTCCGTTTCCATTGAATCCGGCGTACAGAATGGTACCTTGGGGATATTTATCGCTTTGTCGATTCTAAAAAATTCCGAAATGTCAATAACACCTGCGATTTACAGCCTTGTCATGTTCGGAACATCTGGTTTCATGATGTACTATTTTGGGAGAAGAAGTTCCTCAAATTGAACGTCATACAATGGCGCCATGTTTTTCCAATCATATTTTGAGACATATTTCTTCAATTGAGGATTTTTAAATAATAGAAATTCCCTTATCAGTAATTCGAGTTTTAGAATCAGCTCCTCCTTGCCTGAATACAAATAATCCGGATGATATTCATTAGCAATATGCATAGGATATGCTAGCCTGTCAGGTAAAAGTGGAATGGTGTTGCAATAAATTGCTTCCACTGCACTTCCACCAAAGAAATCTTGGTTGGATGTAATGGGAATAATATCTGCCTTCCATAACCATCTTGCATAAGCTTCAAAGTCATCTGCATAACCAAATTGCACTATTTTATCTCCAAGTCTTTCTTTAGCTGTATTAAATTCTTCTGGGCTTTGAGCGAAATTTTCACCTAAAATGATTACCTTAAATTTCATTCCCTTTTCATGGAGGTGATACAATGCCTCAAAAAAAGAACCAGGGTCCTTGTCATATTCCCACCGGTGATTCCAGAGGATGTAAGGAACATCGTTTTCATTGCCCTCTGATGGTTCAAATTCATCAAATTTTGCCAACGACAGGCCTAAATCTAATACGCTCGACTTTCCCTTAATAAGTTCTATAGTATTTAGCTCATTATTGTCAGGGAAGCCTTTCAAAAATGGCTTCAGGGCTGATATAAAGGATTCAAGGTGAAAAGGAGAATTGAACATGATTTTATTCGCAGCCATAGCTGTGCAGTAATTAATGAACCCGTAGTGATTATCTCTGCCAGCTTTTACATCTCTGTCCTTTTCTGACCATGGATAAGTTAGTTGATTTTCATGCATGTACAGCACAACAGGTGTTTTGTAAGTTTCAGCTCTCGTGAGGGCCAGGAAAGTTGTTAGGTCCAACATGTCAGATGTAATGATCAAATCTGGAGAACACTTCTTCTCAAAATATTTCTTTGCTAATGTTACGGCACCTCCGTGCATTCTCCATTTCCAATAATGGCCACTTAGAGAAAGAATCTCAACATCACATTTACTATTGTTCTTATACCCCTCTGCCCATGTTTTATGGGACCCAGTAAAGTAAGGCTCTATTATCAGGATATTCATCACTTTTAAGATGTTTAAATTTATGAAATATTTGATTGCTTTTTCATTAATATGAACTGTATATTTGCGCTGAGGAGATGACTCATTAAGATTACCTTACAACTTGTTGTATTTGGCCAAAGTATTGCCAAGTGTAGAACAATACAGATTACGTATTACAAAAGTGACAAAAGAACAAGTTTGCATTTGAAATCATATCATAACAAGAAAATATTATCTTCGCAGATCAATTTTTATAAAAACCCTTTTAAAACGAAACAAAAAGATGAAAAAACGGATATTTATTTTTCCAACACTAATCGTAATTGCAAGTCTTATCGCATGCAATAATAATAATGCACAAATGAAGGAAGATATCAATTTAGAAGATGAGAATCAAAAAATCAGCTATAGTCTGGGTGTCAGTATCGCTACCAACTTACAGCAACAAAAGATAGAAGCAATGGATGTTAACGCATTAACGCAAGCAATTCAGGATGCTTATGGTGAAGAAGGAGCACTGAAAATTCAAGCAGAAGAAGCAAATACAATCTTAAATGCATATTTTCAGGGCATTCAGCAGAAGAAGCTTACTGCAAATTTAGAGACGGGGAAAAATTTTCTTGATGAAAACAAAACTAAAGAAGGCGTTGTAACACTGGCTAGCGGCCTTCAGTATATGATCATGAAAGAAGGAAACGGCCCAAAACCAGGTCCTGCCAGCAAGGTAACCACGCATTATCACGGCACCTTGATTGATGGATCTGTATTTGATAGTTCAGTAGAAAGAGGAGAACCAGCATCTTTTCCTGTTAATGGAGTAATAAAAGGTTGGACTGAAGCACTGCAACTAATGCCTGTGGGTTCTAAATGGAAGCTATTCATTCCTTCAGAGCTCGCTTATGGAGCTAACCCCAGACAAGGTGGTCCTATTGAGCCCAATATGGCCTTGGTTTTTGAAGTAGAATTATTATCCATAGACGAATAGCCTAACGATTAGTTTGCGCTGATCCTTTAAAAGGAATTTATTTAGCCATATTCATTATTCTGGCAACAGGATAACGATTATGGCTTTTTTCATAATAATCAGATTCCTTATAGATATAGCGTAGCTGTTCGCGGCTATCATTAGAAAACTGCAAATCTGTAGCAAGTTTTGATTCAAACTTTTTTCTTAAAAGTGGATTGGACACCAAGATTTCCTCTGCTTTTTCCTCAAAGACATAAGATGAAAACCATTCCTTCTGCTGTAAAATTGGGTCGAACAAGTTCCATGCAAAATAGGAATCACTTGCTGCAGGCTCAAGTGTCTCGACAATATACCTGTTCTTATCCTGGTTCAACTTTATCAGATAGTCTCCTTTATAAAACCTGATGTCTTGGATCTCTGTTCTGGTAGCTACTTTATAATGTAGATAATGTCCCTCATAAGGATATTTTCTTGTTTCATAAGCATCTATATAATACATCTCAGCTCTCATCATAGTATCATTAGTAAGTTTCTCCATAACAATTCCATTCAATAACATTCTCTCAATCGCCTTTTCCCACCCTTGAGGAATAATATATGCGTATGGCTTCTTGACTGATAACACTGTACGACACCTATTAAAGTATTTGATTTGCTTTGTATACGGCTTGTTTCTATCATAATACAACCTGTCTTTAGCAGTAATCTTGCTCGTCTTGTAGAGACTCTCGAATCCTTTGAAATATATTGAAGAAAATTTAGTGGTGTCTGATTCCCATTTAATTGGGAAATATTTTTGAACGATGCTTTCTTTTTTTGCATTTTCTCTAATCTTCCCTAACTCCTCATGGTTTGAGTTTATATAAGCAGCAAGTGTTACAATAAAATGATATGTTCCTAAAACCCGGTCTTTAAACGGTTTGAACATATGTGCTTCAGTAGTAAATCCAATGGTATTAAAGAGGGCGCTGTACCCTGTAGAATATCTTGGTGTTTCAAGGAAACTCTTTATTCCTTTATCAGGTGTCTTGTCAACAAGATTAACATAAGGAATCATTTCGAAGCCTTTTTCCTTCATATTATTAAACAATGCAGGATTCAATTTGTATCTAACATAGCTAGCCAGGGTAGTATTTAATTTATCAAGCTGAGTTGTAATCAAGGTCATAACATACTGATAATCTGCACCATTAGAAGTATGGGTGTCCACGAAAACATCTGGATCCCACGTTTGGAAAATTTGAAAGAAAGCTTTCGCATTTTTAGAATCAGCCTTAATAAAATCCCTATTAAGATCGAGGTTTTGTGCATTGCCTCTAAACCCATATTCCTTTGGCCCATTTTGATTAACCCTGCTGCAACAGTTTCTGTTTAATGCTCCGCCAATGTTATACATAGGAATGATACAGATAACGAGGTTGTTCAAATTAAATGGCACCTTCTTCTTCTCAAGCAAATCTTCAACGAGTTTAATACAGGCATCAACTCCACAGGGTTCACCGGGATGAATTGCATTGTTTATCAATAGAATTCTTTTGTTTTTTCTCTTAAGTGAAGCAGGGTCAAAGTCTTTGTCCTTAGACAAAACAAAAAGGCTTAAAGGCTTCCCAATATCAGTTAAGCCATAATTAATAAGCTTTGCTTCTTTGTGATCATTAGCCATTTTTTTATAAAAGTCCATGGCTTGCTCATAGGTCACTGTTTCATTATTAAGATACATTCCAACCTGAGGTGATTGTGCTTTACTGTTATGCTGAATCAGGCATAATGCCAAGAATAAAATAACTGTAAATGCCCTGAACTTCATTAATGATAAAATATAAATATATAATCCTTGATTAAACAAATGTAAGTATTCATAGTCTAACACTGAATTATACTATATCATCTCTCTATCATAAGAACTTATTAGGATATAGATATGTGGTCATTTATTTTTGTGATATGAAATTACTTTTACAATTTTCTTTAGCCTGCATTTACTGTGCATTGCCTCTAATTTCACAAGCACAACAGCCATCAGGAGGTAGGGATAGAATTAATAATGAAAGACCTGTAGGAAGCATAATAGGAATGGTACTTTCGCAAGAATCTGGCGAACCTGTGGAATATGCAACCATTTCGCTTTATAGAAAGAGAGACTCTTTATTAATAACTGGGACTATCAGCGATGAAAAAGGAAATTTTATTTTAACAGCAAAGGCAGGAAGGTATTTCACAAAGGTGGAATTCATCTCTCATGCCCCTGTCATTATTCCTATGGTTAATTTAAAACCTAACAATCTCGAACTTGATTTAAAGGCCATTTCCATGCCTCCTTCAATAAGCACATTATCAGAAGTGGAAATCTCAGCAGAGAAGAACCAGGTTGAAGTTGGCCTAGACAAAAAGGTATTTAATGTCGTAAAAGACCTGTCTAATATTGGTGGAGATGCATCAGACGTTTTAGAAAATATCCCTTCTGTGATCGTAGATATTGAAGGCAATGTAAGCCTTAGGGGAAGCAGTAATGTCAGGATTTTGATCAATGGAAAACCTTCTGGACTGATGGGTATTAGCCAAGAAAAAGCACTGGAACAAATACCTGCCAATACCATTGAAAGTGTTGAGGTAATTACCAATCCTTCTGTAAAATATGATGCTGAAGGCATGTCGGGAATTATCAATATAATTCTAAAGAAAGAGAAGAGAAAGGGCTTGAATGGCATGTTGAATATCACTACAGGATATCCTCATCGTCATAATGCTTCTCTGCTTTTTAATTATGGAATGGATAAATTCAATGTTTTTGGAAACTATGGTATAAGTTATAAAGACAGGCCTGGGGGTGTTATTTACCATAGGGAAACTTACAGCAATGATACCATCACTTCCTTAGACCAGGATGGCAGCTTTACCAGAAACAGGCTGGGAAATAATCTAAGATTGGGTCTTGATTATAATATTAGCAAAACAAGTACTATAACTTTAAGCAGTCATTATTCAATCAATATGGGTACTAATGACAGATTCACTGATTATAGAGGACTTGACTTTGAAAGCAATCTTGAAAGCCAGTATATAAGAGACACTAGAGAAATCAGCAGATCAACCAATAAAGATTATGCCATAGGATACCAGAACAGGTTTAACAAGAAGTTCCAAAACCTCACAGCAGATCTAAGCTACAACTCTGGAAATTCAGAAGGAATTATGAGTATGACAGAAGAATATGATTTGCTGAATTATATTCCAGACCTCTCTTCTCCACTACAACAACAAACCAATGATTTACAAAATGAGACCAATTTAATTATAAGAACCGATTATGTTCATCCAATAGGCAGTGCCGGAAGGTTAGAAATGGGATATAAATCAGGAATAAGAAATAAGGACATTGATTTTGATGTAGAGGAATATAGTGATGCCACGAACGATTGGTTTAACTTGCAAGGCATCTCTAATCATTTTATATATGATGAAGCTATACATGCTGGCTATATCATGCTCAACAATAAGTATGGTGAATTTGGATATCAGGGGGGGATCAGGGTTGAAAATTCTATAATAACATCAAGGCTGGTAGAAACAAATGATACCTATAAAAGAAATTATACTCACTTTTTTCCCAGTATACATCTCTCACAAGGGTTGGTAAAGGACAATAAAATTCAAATTAGTTATTCACGGCGTATCAAAAGGCCCAGGTCCAGAAGCCTAAACCCATTCAACAGCTATGCTGACCCATTAAATCTATGGGTTGGTAATCCAAAATTGAACCCAGAACTTACAAATTCATATGAGATAGGGCATATAAAATACTGGGAGAATGGCACCTTAGGAACTAGTATTTATTATCGCCACACAGATAGTATCGTACAAAGAATAAGGAATATAGATTCAAGTGGTATCTCCACAACCCTACCCATGAACCTATCTTATGGAGATAATTTTGGAGCAGAGATTACTTTCTCCTTAATATTATTTAAATGGTGGAAAATTAATGGCAGCTTCAATTATTTTAGAAGCATTATTGATGGTACTGACTTAAGAAGAGATTATGCTAGTGATTCGTATAGCTATACTGGGAGGTTGAATTCTAATACTACTATTTGGAAAGACTTAAACCTTCAAGCAATGTTCAATTACCGTGGGCCAAGAGTAACTATCCAGGGCCTTCGCAAAGAGATGTACTTTATAGATATTGGTTTAAAAAAGGACATATTCAATAAAAAAGGATCCCTATCATTCAAGGTAAGTGATTTACTCAATTCAAGAAAATTTAATATGGAGACCTATGGGGATAATTTCTATGTTGAAACTCAATACTTTAGAACCACAAGGTTGTTTTTAATCTCTTTCACATATAAGATCAATCGTTATCGGATGAAGGAGCGAAGGAAAAGAGGAGATGAGTATGAAATGGAAGATATGGAGTTTTAAATAATGACTAACTTTTTCCAATTTCTGAAAATGTATTCTGCAGTTGTTTATAAAGCGACAATACCTAGCCAAGGCTGGACAGTCATGAAGAAATACGAATGAATTGCATCAACAACAAGAAAACAAAATGGTTTATTGTTAAATTCAAACATCCTAATATGCAGAACAAATTACTTATTAAGGAAATGAATAGAATACTCCTTTTATTATTACTCTTCAGTTTTCATTATATATGTCTTAAAGGGCAAAATGCCCTATTCATCCCACCGCTTGATACCGGATATTGGAATGGAAATGTGCGCACTTTTGACCTAAATATGCAAGATGACAGCACTGAATTTATATCTGGGATTTATACTCAAACAGCAGGCTATAATGGATCATTTTTAGGGCCTACCTTGTACATTAAAAAACATGATAGTGTTGTTTTGAATGTTACAAATGGAATGGATGAAGTTACAACTACACATTGGCATGGCCTTCATGTACCTGCAATAATGGATGGTGGCCCAATGATTAAAATTATGCCTGGAAATACTTGGGTTGCTTCTTTTAAAATGATGAATCAGGCATCTACCTTTTGGTATCATCCACATCATAAGCCCACCTTCTGGAAAGATTCAGATGGCACAGGGGGTCAAATTTTTAGGGGTTTAGCAGGCATGTTAATCGTAGAAGATGAAAACACTGATTCTCTTTCTTTGCCCTGCACCTATGGAATTGATGAAATTCCACTTATAATACAGGATAGGTCATTTGGTATTAATGGAGAATTTTTAGAATTCATAAATCCTCTTTTTATAGGAAGACCTGGAGATACAATTCTTGTAAATGGAACTTTAAATGCAGAATTACAGACACATGCACAAATGATCCGTTTGAGAATTTTAAATGCTTCGAATACAAGGACTTATTATTTTGGGTTTGATGATAATCGCAGTTTCATGCAAATTGGATCAGATGGAGGCTTATTAGAACAACCCATTAGTTTAGATCGGCTACGATTAAGTCCAGCAGAAAGAGCAGAGATTGTAGTAGATTTTTCAAGCGACCAAGGTCAAATTATTAATCTAATGAGCTATGCAGGTGAGTTAAGAAATATTCTATTGGTTTATGCTCCTGCATTATTGGATAAATTAGATACTACCAATTATAAAATCATGAGCTTTAATGTAGGAGCTCCAACATCCAGCCCTGTAACATCAATCTCCCAAAACTTAAATACAATTACATTATATAATGAATTAGATGCTGATACCAGCAGGACCTTTGTATTAGATAATGGCCCACCTATGACAATAAACGGAGTTAGTATGGATATGGCAGTTATAAATGAAATAATACCACTGGGAAACTTAGAAGTATGGACAATAAATAATTCTTCTGGAACTTCACATCCATTTCATATTCATGGTGAGCCTTTCCAAGTATTAGCTCGTTCTGATGGGCCAGTACCCGAAAATGAAAAAGGATGGAAGGATGTTGTTCTAGTGCCTCTTACCTGGCCTCCAGGAAATGATGGTTGGGTAAAAATCATAAAACCATTTAATGATTTTGCAGATAGCACATATGTCTTTATGTATCACTGCCATATTCTGGAACATGAAGATGCAGGGATGATGGGCAGCTATATTGTTGTAGACTCAAGTTCTTCTCCTTTATCTTTAACCAAGAAAACGAATACTCCTTATTTCTCAATCTTTCCTAATCCTGCAACTAATATCATTAGATTTAGTTTCCTTGATAAAATAAGTGACGATTATATTATTGAAATAAAAAATCATTTAGGACAGGTAGCAAAACAAAGTACTAAAGAATTATCATTAGATGTTTCGGAATTATCTACAGGAATTTATTTTATAAGTGTTCAGAGTAATAATTTTACAATTACCAAAAAATTAATAATCCATTGAGGTTAATAATTCTCATATTTTCCCTTGTATCTTCTGGCTTATTGGCTCAGGAAGTAAAAATTATGAGTTATAATATCGGATCCAATAATTGGAATACTACAAAAGATTCTGTTATTGGAAGAATTTTAGAACATACACCAGAAGTATTATGTCTTCATGAAGCAGGAGGGCCTAAACTTACTTATTTAGAAACAACATTAACCAATTATCGTTTGCTCCAAACCTTTGGGTCTAATCCTAGCCAAACGGCTACCCATATATTCATACAAAATTCTATTGATGTTCTGGATAGTGGATTTGTGAAAACAGATACTTATGTAGGCTATACAGGGCTAGATCGTTTTGTGAATTGGGCGAAATTCGCATATAATAACGTGTCTTTTTTAGTTTATGCTAGTCATTTTGTTTCTACCTATGGGGCAAATGCTGACTCAGCCGTAATAGGTCAATATCGCCATGCAAATACTTTAGTTCAACTTATGGACCTGCATACTGCTTATAATTTACCTCAAATTGCATGTGGTGATTTTAATGCTGATAGCATAAAGGCAGTTATGCAATTCTTATTGCACCAGACACCAATAACTTATAACGCAAATACGATTACAAATCCCATTGTTATGGATGATTCATGGTATTTAGCAAATCCTAATACACAAAAACCTGCAACCTCAATCATAGGTTTTGGGAGTGCAGCAATTGATTGGATCTTAGTTTCCGCAAATACTAATATTAACGAAGCCATTATTGACAATCAGGGTATTAACGGAAATGGTGACTATCCTTCTGATCATTTACCTTTGCAAATTACATTAAATTTAACGAGCGTTACTTCAATCTTTGAAAAATCAAATAATTTAAGTTTACAGTTATCTCCAAACCCATTCCAGGATTATATTCACTGTGAGATAACATTACAAAATCCTGAAGGAGTCTTTATTCAAGTGCATGATACAGAAGGCAGATTGGTCAAAAGTAAATACCTTAAAGAAAATAGTACAGGAAAATACAAGTTCACAATGGACCTCAGTAACATGGCAGCTGGGATATTCCTTTACTGTATTAGAACTAGTCAAGAGCAAAAAACTGGTTTAATTATAAAGAGTGAAGTGTTGCAGGGAGGTTGTAAGCCAAACCTTTAACACTATGATACCTTACAAGAAGTCCTTTTTAAAAATCCAAATAGTGATTAAAAATGACCCTGTTTTTAAGAAAAAGGAATTTAGTTTCCTCATAAAGACATAACCCTGAGATCCGCCATTCTTTTATTAAGCATTTTATTATATTTGAAACCTTAATTTATTCCACCATCCCAAGACAAATCAAACTCAAACTCTAAAATAGGCTTACCAAAGCAGCTGAGAAAATAATTAATTATCAACCATCTACAACAATATTTACGAAAACAATGAAAAGTCTAACTCTCGTATTTGCAACATTGATAAATTTCTCAGTTTTTGCGCAACAAATAATTACAGATAGACCTGATCAAACGGAAAGTTCCTCAACAATTTCGAAAGGAGGCTTTCAAATTGAAAGCGGGTTTTTGCTTAGTATGACTGAACCAGGAGAAATTGCGGGACTTGAAGGTTTTACAGCTATTTCCACAAGAAGAGTTTTGGCACCAACAACCCTTTTCCGTTATGGCCTAACCAAAAGAATAGAGATTAGAGTTCTTAATCAATATGAAATCAAGAAATCTAGTTTTTATTATGAAAAAACTTTTGGATTCAGTGATCTGGAAGTTGGAACCAAGATACAGATCTTAAAAAATGAGAATAAAAATACCGAAATAGCATTTTTATCGCATCTGATAATTCCAAGTGGATCAACCTCTTTTAGTAATAACAATTATGCGACAATTAATAAACTCTCAATTTCACACAATTTGAATGATAATATAGGTCTCGGATATAATTTTGGCTACAATTATTATGAAGCTGGAGATGGAGCTGTTCAGGGGAAAGGAGATTTGACTTATTCTATGGCCTTAGGAATAGGGATCAGTGAAAATGCAGGTATATATGTCGAACATTATGGCGAGTTTGTAGACCTGACCACAGAGCACGTAGCAAGTTTGGATATGGGTTTCACCTATTTAATAAATAATAACTTTCAGTTAGACTTCTCTTTTGGAGCTGGAATAAACCATATAATGAACTATATCTCTAGTGGTTTTAGTTGGTATATAGGAAGAGAAAAATCAGACTCGCAATGAGAAAGACATGCAAGTATCTTCGTGTTTAACTAGTTCTTAACAATCTTCTTTACCTGGAACGTCTCCCCTGTCTTAATCACCAAGAAGTAAATTCCGGATTGAGCTGAACTTATATCAACAATATTTTTAATGACCCCAGCTTGAAAACCTAAGTCTTTGTATATGACAGTTTCGCCCAATAAATTAAATAGCTGCAAAGACACTGGCTCTTTTCTATTTAATGTAAGGACAACATTAAACTTACCTCTGCTAGGGATGGGATAAACCCTAACACCTAATGCAGGTTCAAGCTCTTGCCCTCCATTATAAACTACAGCACTTTTAGAGCTAACACAGCCATTTGCATCAGTAATTATAAGGGTATATGCCCCTCCACATAGCTCACTTGCAATAAATGTACTTTGACTTGAAGGGTCATCCCAAGTATATATATAAGGTGGGGAGCCGCCAAAAACGTCTGCGCGTATGCTGCCATCACAACCAAAAACAACATCAGTACTATAAACTACTAAATCAATACTATCAGGTTCCATAATCAGAATGTTGCTAAAAGACTTACACCCTGCATTATTTGTTATTGTAGCTATTAATATGCCTTCACATAAGCCGGTGGCCATCACTGAAGTTTGAGATAAGGGATCATTCCATTGATAAGTATATGGCCCTGTTCCTCCAGTGGCAGAAAGAGTAGCCGTACCGTCACAGATCCCATTACAGCTCACATCAGATGTTGAAACACTTATTGATGCAGCTCCAAGCTCATTGATCACAAACATTCTTTCCTCCGAACATCCATTACTGCTTGTAACAGTAACTGTATAAACCCCAGCCCCTAAACCAGAAATTGTTTGTGATGTACCTCCAGCAGACCATTGATAGGTATATACGGAGCTAAGATTTGATAAGTTTATCAAAGCCGATCCATCTAAATTGCCACAAGTCGCATCAACAGTAGAAACAGTAAATATAGGCAAGCCTACTGAAAAACTATGAGCTATCTGACAACCAAAGTCTGCCTCAAAGCTATTCAACAAGATATTGGAACCATCAGCAGTATACAATCTCGCATATCCATTCCCATCATTATTCGCCCACCAGGACAAACCATCACAATCAGAATCATCAATATATAAACGATAGCATCCTGGTGCTAGATCAAAAGTATCGCGATAAACTGTATTTGCACTCAATACACCAGATTGATAAACTATAGATCCATTTTCATCCACTAATTGGTATGAAGTCTCATTAGGAAAATTATTAGTGCGCAACAATAGGTAGAGATGATTCTCATACTGGGGAGGAATATCAAAAATTGATTTTGCAGTATTATTGGCAGAATACTCATCCTGACCTCCATTAGGGTTTTTAACACTTACCTGAAAAATATTAGACTCCGAATTTCCATCTAGGTACCAACAATTGTCTGATGCCACTAAGGTCACTTGTTCTGTATCAAGAAATGCAAGATTTCCTGTCCATTGGTAGGTCTGTTTTTTACCTCCCTTAAGTCCGAACTCAATATCAAGTGCAGTAAGATTTGCAGATCCGGTATTTTGAATAACAACAATGGGATTATCACAGATGGGGTTAAAACGATTTTGTATTTCCCAATTATTTGGGGATATTATCTCAGAAACAGCAGCATCTAAGCTAAAATTTGGATTTCCATAGCTAACTAAATGTGTTCTCAGGATATAATACCCATAGGGGTCTGTTTGTGAGTCATAATCAATATCAACCGAATCACCAGGATTTACGTAGGGAGTGAGCTCAACGTTTTGAGTCGCAACTTTCATCCCAGGGCACCATCCCGCTCTGTCATATACCCATGTGCCACCCTGTGGATATAGTGGGTTCATTCCGCATTGCTGCATGATCTCCCAACTATAAATCATCGTTTCATCTATATCGACATTGTGAATTTTATAACAAAATTCTGCACAGTTCGTAGCATTGTCGAAATGATGGCCCGATGTCCTAGTTTTCAATTTGTACATACTTGCATTTGGATCTAACAATACACTCCAATTTGAAACAGTTGAATCAATAATATTCAAATAATAGTTGCCCTTCCAAAGGTTTTCTACACTGATAACATCCCTTGGTGGAATTCCTTCGATCATGATAAATTGCAGATCTAAATACTCCTGCCAGTTACCGGCAGAAAGATGAACAGTGTCATGCAATAAGGTCCTATAATCAGAAACGTCATAAGTCCAAGTCCAACCGGAACCCAGGTCTAAACCATTTCCATATGGAGTAATAAACCTGCCAAGCTCAAAACGCTCAGTGATTTCAAAAACATCATAATACTCTATCTGGCCCAAATACAAAGTATTATCCGGAATCACCGCTGTTGAATCAATGGTATTTCCATTTGAATCATAGATATAATTATTATAATATGCATTCCAGACATACAGGGTGTCTGTTGCAATTGTAGGGTTAAGAGAGTCAGAGTACAAGAACAGGGCTACCGGATCTTGCTGAATTGAATCTAGTATCAAGATTGAGTCCACATTAGAGACATAGGTGCCTTGCTCAAAAATTACGTTAGGCCTCACATCAGTTTCCTGAAAATTTCGCATTAGATTTAATCCACTATGATTGCCCCATCCAGGTAAACCAAACAAACTGCCATCAAAAGCAGAAACTGATGCATCTGCAGCATTGACTCCAATACCCTCATTAAACTGGTAATAAGCCTGAAGGTTAGCATAATTAGGATGACCCAGATCCACATCCTTATACATATAGTCAACTATAGTAGTTTGGTCCAATGCAACATCCCATATACAGAATTCATCAATATAGCCATCATAACTATTTGTTCCTGAGCCATTAGAGCCGATCTTAAACTGACTGATTCCGCTCATTTCCTTGGTCTTTAAAACTCCAAGCTTGAATAGTGTCCCATTTAAATATATTCTCATCTGTCCTATACCAACATCTTTTAAAAAGGCCCAATGGTTCCATTTTCCTTCGAAATCCGCTGTATTAACTGGATTATCAATGCGATCATATGAAGAACCAATATTTCCTGCATCCCAATAAACACGGCTGTTTCCCCAGGGCAAATGAGAATTCAAGACCCTATTTCCAGCATTATCATAAGCTTCAAAAATATAATCGCTTTGTGGCTGTATAATGGGGTCACCATACTGCCAAAATGAAATGGTTATAAATGAATCTACATTGGAAAAAACAGCAGCAGGAATATCAACAAAATCAGGACCATTGAAGTCCAGGTAAAAATCCGTTGAAGAGCTATAAACTCCAGAGTTAAAGCCAGAACTATCTGCAAGAACCATATTATCTACGCCAGCGGCTTTATTATCATATATTAACTCAACGACTATATTTGAAATGCCATCCCATATGAAAGGATATGTATATTCAATACTTTGCCAGCCTGTTGAGATAAAGCTGGTATTTCTCGAATAGACCTCAGTAAAGCCAGACATCTCATAATCTGTAGCTATCAAACTATTCTTTGAAGAATGCTTCAGCCTAATAGTTAGCCTATCCATAGAACTTCCCAAGGATGAAAAACGAAAACGCATTCCGGAAATATCTCCAGCCGTCATGCCTGCAGCAATCAACTCAGAAGAAGTCCATAAGTATTGTGCCCTGGTGTCAGACTCAGATGACCCAAAAGGCATATTTGAATTTAAGGTACCTGTACCTACAATTCCAGAATCAAATGTAATTGTACTTGTATAACTTATATATTCTTCCCACCAAGCAGAATATTCCCAGGAGGGGGAGTTCATATACATAAAGGTATCAGGACTATCGCCATTTGCCAAAAAGGTTGGTTGGAACATCTGGGTAGAATCATATTCATTTGTATAATCATATAAATAAGTATGTGTTGTATAGTCCCATTCACCGCAAGCTGGATTTTGGTTAGGGTTACATTTTAAGGTATAATTCATCAATACTTTCTCATACCTAATAGAATCCGGTGGAAACAGAAACTTAGCGTTCTGTGGGGAACCAAATGTAAATGTTTGCACAAAGGTTGTATCTCCCTGATCAGCAAAAGTAAATACAGAACTTAGCAACAGGTGAAAACTCAGCAACACAACAAGAATGTGACATTTTTTCATAACTAAAGCTTCTGGCATAATAATGGACAATGTATATTATTATTTTTATATTACAGTCATTGCAGGCTGTAATATCAGTTTGATCCGATTATATAAGACAGACAACAGAATTATCAAAATCCAGATTAATAATGAGCTTGGACAATTCAAAAGTTAAAGATAAAGAAAATCTATATTCAAGCCTTTTCTTTCCTATTGTATTCCTTGTAACAATTTGGATGGTAAAAATCGGCGAGTTAGTTTATGGTATAAGTCTCGCTGAATATGGTGTTTTTCCCAGATCAACAAAAGGTTTAATTGGCATTCTTGCATACCCCCTTATCCATGGCAGTATTTATCATTTAATTAACAATAGTACAGCTTTATTACTGTTAAGTGTGGGAATCTTTTACTTCTACAGGGCAGTTGCATATAAAATCTATTTTTGGACCTACCTGATGTCAGGGATTTGGATTTGGGTAAGTGCAAGAGAGTCATTCCACATTGGATCCAGTGGTTTGATCTATGGATTTGCCAGCTTTATTTTCCTAAGTGGGATCTTAAGAAGAAATATCAACCTTTTAGCATTGTCCATGTTAGTTGTTTTTTTATATGGTGGTATGGTTTGGGGTATATTCCCTATTCGCCCAAACATGTCGTATGAAGGACATCTGTGGGGATCTATTGCAGGATTGATATTAGCCATTTATTTCCGAAAGGATGGCCCACAGAAAGAAGTTTATTCTTGGGAGGAGGAGGAAGAGGAACTTCTCAATAATAATATAGAATCTGACGATGAATCCTTACCATAATCACAAATGAGATCTCCATAAGGTTTCTTGAATTAATATAAATATTCTACCTTTATTTTTGGAAACCAAACCGAATTTGGACTTATTTGTTAAATAGATTAAATTAGTAAAATTAATATTCGTCGATACAAGAATGGCTTTAGCCTCTAAATGTTACCAGAAAAAAGTTTTAATGTTGTTTGGCATATGTTTTTATGCAATCAATATTTTTGCTCAGGAAGAGGCCTCTAAATATACAATTCTGCCTTTTGCAGATCAATATTGGCATCAGACTGGCCCCTATCCCACAGCTTTTAGTAATGTTGGGGTATTCTCTATTGTTGAAACTGACAATAAGAGTTTTGATAGTAATCAGCATGAGTCTATGATTCTTACACTTCCTGCTGGTTTTGAATTTAATACTGCAGCCAAACACTCTGTTACTTTTACCCCTAATAAGGACATTAAAAAAATCATTCTTGATTCTATTACCTCATCTCAGATAATTTTCACCATTAGTATAGGAAATAACGATCAAGAAACAGATAAAATACACTTTAATAACATTGAAATAAGAGCCCTTGCACCAGATAATTCAGGCCATCTACTTCGAATTGAAAAAGAGGGGGGTAAGTTTAAAATTGATGGTAGTATAGAAAATCCTGCAAATAAAGATTCGTTTGGTTATTTACATGCAGATGCAATCATATCAGAATCTGTAGATGACGCATCAGAAAATGGCGATTTTGTTGAAGAACTTTTGATGATGCTTAAAGATGAAGAAGTATGGGGTGAGGATCCTCCAGACAGCAAAGAATTACCTGTTATCCACAAGGCAATTGAACAGATAGAAGTTAGAATTGAAAATAGGAAAAATGAGATAGACAAGCTCGAATCTATGTTAGAGACATCTGAAACTCCAGATGATGTGGTAAGACTTGTATTGGAGATTGATGCAAAGAAAAAAGCTGCCAAGAGTATAGAGCAAAATTTGATCTCTGTAAATGAGCAGCTAGAAGGACAAGGACTAAGCCAAAATGAAATAAAAAACCATGTTGAAATTATAGAATTAGAAAGACAAAAAGAGAAAAAAGAATCAGAGATTGTAAGATTAGAAAAAGAGCTAGAGAATTCATACACTCCAGATAGTATAGTTAACTTAGTAATATCTATTGATGAAAGGAAAAAGGAGTTAAATGCCCTTGAAAAGGAGTTAAGGCGAAATAAGGCCCGGGAAATTGCGCTAATGAAGATAATAAAAGAAACAGAAGCTCAAGAAAAATTGGATACAGAAATGGCTAAAACAGACTTTGATCCTGATATAAAAGAAGATGTTGAAGAAACATCTGAACCTTCTAATGTAGGAAAAGATCAAAACATCGTACAAGATAAGCCTAAAACAAATAAATATTTAGTACTAGACAACAGTTTGTTTGACTTTGACAAGTCAAGCCTAGGAATCAAGGAAATACCTTCTTTGGATCAATTTGCTGAATTTTTAAAGAAAAATCCAGAAAAAAGAGTTGAGATAACTGGACATACAGACAACAGAGGTTCCAAAACTTATAATCTCCAACTTTCAAAAAAGCGTTCACAGTCAATTGCTGATTATCTAATCAGCCGGGGAATTAATCAAACCAGGCTAATTGTTACTGGATATGGCGAAACGATGCCTGTCAAAGCAAATCAAAATCCGGATGGGTCCGACAATCCTGAAGGAAGAAGATTAAACCGAAGAACAGAAGTTAAAACAATAGAGTAATTGATTCCTCCTAAATAGACATGTTTTAAAGAACAAGAGTAACCATAATTACTTATATAGTCCTTTCTAAATTCAGCAAAAGCAAGTACTTAAATTAAGGGGATTGTTTTTTATACGCGAACACCCATCACAAGAATATCATCAATTTGTTCATAAACGGTGTTTTTGGCATCCTTAGGAGTTTTCCAATCTTCAATAACTTTATCAATAATTGATTTCTGTTTTTCCATGCTAAGATGCTGGTGTTTCATAAGTAAAGGCCTAAACCTTTTTGCCATGAATTTCCTTCCGCGTTTGCCTCCAAATTGATCCACATAACCATCTGAGAAAATATAGATACTATCTCCTTTTTGTATCTTTATCTTGTTATTTCTAAACATTTTTTGCTCTTCACCAACAAAAACACCAATTGGAAACTTATCAGCCTTTATTTCTATCAAATCATATCCAAATTCTGAACTTCTAAGTACAATATTATCTTCTTCCAAAAGCTTTTTGGTTTCTTCATCCATTCCTTTCGGATCTGTCTTTCTTATCAAGTATAATGGATTATATGCCCCAGCAAACTGAAGCTCCATAGTATTAAAATTAATAGAACAAAAAGCGATATCCATGCCATCCTTCACAGTAGATTCTTCAAAGGTATGGCTAATGGTTTCACCTGCTAACTTATTAAGTTCATTTAAAATATCTGAAGGTACTGCTTTACCATGCTCAACAATTGCTTCCTTTAATAATGCACTTCCTATCAAACTCATAAATGCTCCTGGAACTCCATGTCCTGTACAATCCACAGCTGCGAATAATGCCACGTCATCCTTCTCTCCTATCCAATAAAAATCACCACTTACAATATCCTTTGGTTTATATATAATAAAATAGTCTTTTAACATTCGATTTACCATACCTAAATCAGGCAAAATTGACTCCTGAATTCTCTTAGCATACCTTATGCTTGCAGTAATTTCAGAATTTTTTAATTCAATCTCTTCCTTTTGCCTAACTACCTCTTCTGTTCTTTCTGATACCTTTCTCTCCAACTCTTTCTCTGATTCATGCAGGTCTTTACGCATCCTCAATAGTGCATGGCCCAATGAATCCTCTTTACTCAATGGATTGTAATCAGACTCAAAGTTTCCCGACCCAACTTCTTTTGCAAATTCCGTAGTACGTTTAAATCCATCTACAAGATCATTCATGGCTAAGGACATATCACCAATCTCATCACTTGTTATCTTTATCTTTTTTTCAGGTATAATACCCCTTCCAAGAAGCAATAACAATCCTTTTAGCTCTTGGACAGGTTTAACGATGGAGCGCACTGTGAATAATGCAATGAGCATACCACCAACAACCAATGCTAATCCCAATGTTCTAACAACAAATTCCAGATCATCAAAAGCACTAAGCATTTTTGCGCTTACTTGGTTGGTATTGTCCTGATGGGACTTTACGATTGCAGGTAGTTCTTTTTCTATCTTGTTATATATTTGTTCCACGTCACCACCTTCAACCATAGGCCTAATCATAAATACAACCATTGGATCTTCATAACTATCAAACGTATTTAACTGACTCATGATATCCTCTAGCATTACTATCAAGTTTTCAACTTTATTGATAACTTCTGCAATTTGCTCTTGCTCGTCTGGACTCCAGAACTCTGCAAGCTCAAGAATTTCATCTTTCTTTTTCGGATAATCTTCAGCAATAAGTTTCTTCAATTTTGTCTTATCTGGGTCATCACTTATCTGGACCTCTACCCATCTCATAATGAGCATCTTAGACTCAATCATGAGCATATTAAGGTCTTCTAAAACATCAACAGAAGGGTTATATATTCTGGTAATTTGATCATTGATCTTCCTGCTTTCGCTAAGGGTTACATAAGTGAGTGCAAAAACCACAAACGTAAATAACAGCAAGACTCCAAACCCTGCACCTATTTTTCTACTTATAGTAAATTTCATGGCTTGGTTAAACTTATGTATTTCAATTTATTAAGACCGAAATACTTTCTCTGGTTAAAGCGAATAAATTTAAATAAAAATTTTGTCATTTAATTAATCCCAATGTTTAATAAACGAATCTTGGCTATTATAAATATGAATTAACAAGGATGATTATGGAGGCTTACTAGATTTTAATTAATTATAAATCGATAAATAGAAATTTACTCCTTCTTGGCTCTAAGTTCTTCTAATCTTTTATTTATCTCCTCTAGTCTCTCAGTTTCATTCAATGCCCAATAGATTCCTTTTAATCCTTGCAAAACATCCTCGCTTTCAGGATCAAGTTTTAAAGCATATTTCATATAAGGCAATGACTCTTTAAATAAAACAAGGCTTGTATCTTGAATGTCATCTAAGGCAACCAAATCAATATCATAATCAGTACCATTAATTATGCTTACTGCTACATTATAATATAAAATACCAATATTATAATTTGCATTTACATCTAAAGAATCTATTTTAAGTGCTTTGTTATAGTACTCCTCAGCCAATATTAGATACGTTCTATTTGCCCTTCTATTTACCTCATAAAGCCTCGTATATAAACCACCCAAAGCATTATAAATATCCATTTTCTTTGGTCTAAGATCTATGGCTGGGTTACCAATTACAGCCATTTGCAAGAATATATCAAAGCTATTACGGGCTTTCTCCGGATCATTCGAATAGATATAGTTAACAGCATCATTATAAAAAGTTATAGCGATATTATTCATCTGAGTTCGACTATTCCCTGAATATTTGCCATTGCCATCTAGCTCCAAAGATCTTGTGAAATAATCAATAGCCAAAGCTCTCTTTGGACCATCAATATTCTTGTCTCTTTTATAAAGTTCGTAATAAATAAACCCCTTATAATACCATGTATGGGCCAAAACTTTTGTGGTATCATTCTTAGAGGCTACATCAATTAATACTTTTGCCTCATCTAAAGAATCAACTTTTAATTTCTTAAGTGCATCAACAACCTTGCTGTGTTGAGCATGTAAGCCAGCCGAAAAGAAAAATGCCAGAATCATCAAGAAAAAGAACCGATTAAAAGACCTATATATTCTACTAGTCCTTCTTTTATCTATTCGTAGCCCTTCAAGGAAGAGTAAACTAATTAGTATTTTATAAAATCTAGTCATAACAATAGTAACTATAAAACCTTTGTTGCAAAAGTTGCCAGATTAGAAGCCATACTTAATCCATGTGCAGCTATATTTCCTTTATTTATCTCAAAACCGTGTTTATTATCCTTAATAACAAAATTTATGCCCGCTCCTTTCTCAATCAAACCTGGTGA